>Ga0209273_10001722_pt1 | contig 18427 bp, 13 predicted proteins | sample tdAd471_FD_187126 | JGI IMG/M metagenome (GOLD analysis project Ga0209273, IMG submission 187126) | Marine sediment microbial communities from the Atlantic coast under amendment with organic carbon and nitrate - tdAd47.1 (SPAdes)... | ecosystem: Environmental > Aquatic > Marine > Coastal >...
CCCCCCACGCCCCCCCCTCACGCCCCCGCCGGCCCCAGCGTCCCGAAGTCCGCGGGGGTCGCCTCACGCGTCTCGCGACCCGTCCACACCAGCGCAAACCCGCGGCGCATCTCCAGCACCAGGCTGAACAGCAGCGGCACCAGGATCAGCGTGAACACGGTGCTGACCACCAGCCCGCCCACCACCACGCTCCCCAGCCCGCGATACATCTCCGAGCCCGAGCCCGGGAACAGCACCAGCGGCAGCATCCCGCCCACGCTCGTCAGCACGCTCATGAAGATCGGGCGCATGCGGGTCCGGACGCTCTTGGAGATCGCCTCGGACGGTTCCATGGGCTCGCTGCCCTCGGCGCCGCGCATGAAGTTGAGCGCCTGGTGCACGATCAGGATCGCGTTGTTCACCACGACTCCGATCAGGATCACGAACCCGAGCATCGTCAGCACGTCGAGCTGCTGGGGCGACTTGGTCGGGTCCGCCAGCGACCACTCGTGCACGATGCGCAGGCCGGCGAAGCCGCCCACCACCGCCAGCGGGACACTGAACATGATCACGAACGGGTCGATCCAGCTCTCGAACAGTGCCGCCATCAGCAGGTAGGTCACCAGCAACGCCCACACGAAGCGGGCCATGAGCAGCGAGGGGTCGGTCAGCACGCCCGCGGCGACCCCCGCCAGGATGACGCCGAGCAAGATCGCGCCGATCCCACCGTAGATAGCCCGAATCCCGTGACGCTTCACGCCGCGTGCGATGGTGAGCACGCCCGCGAGGGTGCCGAGCAGCCCGAGCGCGCCCGGGACGGCGTAGATCACGCTCGGCGCGAAGGCGATGTCGGAGTCGCCCCCGAACATGGCGGCCTTGACGTCGTCGAGCTTGGCGGCGGTGCCCTCCAGGTTGATGCGCATGGTCCGATCGATGAGGCCGGCGTCGCGCGCGGACTGGATCGCGTTGTCGCGCAGCCACGCCATGGTGTCTTCGAGCGCCGCGTCCTCGGGCGGTCGCACGCTGATGGTGACGGCCTCGAGCTCTTCGATGCGCTTGATGGACTGGGGCGCGAGCGTGGGCACGAAGTCCACGATGGTGTCCACGGGCACGACAACCCCCGCGGGCGTATACACCGGCACCTCGGCCATCAGCTCCTTGTGCTGCAGACGCCCGCCCTTGGGCATGACGACCAGGTCAACCGTGTCGCCGCCCATCTTGTAATCGCCGACGAAGGCACCGTCGAACATCGCCCGCACCGCGACGCCGAGGCCCTGGGTCGAGACACCCAGCTCGCGCCCGCGTGCGTTGAGCTTGACCTGCAACTCCTGCTCGGGCACGGAGAAGTTGGCGGGGTCGGGGCTGACGCGAGCGAACCCGAACTCGGGTCCCAGGATGTTCAGCAGGTACTCCGCCGCCGCGGTAACACGTGCGAGGTCGGGCCCGCTGATCTCGACGTCGATGGTCCCGCCGCCGCCCACGCCGCGCCCGAACAGGCTCGACTGGCTGGCGCCCCCGAAGGTATCGGGGATGGACTGCATCGCGTTGGAGACGAGCTGCCCGACCGGGATGACGACCTCCTCGTCCTGGCTGGTCGCGCCGGCGAACATGCTGGGCCCGAAGGCCCCGATGAAGAAGTTGTCGATCGGCACCGGGTCGAAGGGGGGCGGCGCGTCCGGGCCGCCCCACCCGCGCGCAATCGGCGGGAGGGTGGCGACCGCCTCGCGGTCGTTGATGTCCACTCTCGCGTACGGCTTGATGACCCCCTCGATCGTCTGCGCGATGCGCTCCTTCTCCGCGACCGAGAGGCCGGGCGGGATCAGCAGGCCGCCGAAGACCAGGTTCCGGTTCCCCTTGGGCAGGTAGTCCATGGGCGGCATGAGCACCCAGGCGCCCAGCAGGCTGGCCGCGGTCATGACGAGGACCGCCCCGGGGCGGATCGTCCACCCACGCCAGCCCGTGATGGCCCACCGGATGAGCGAGCCGAGCCGGTCGTCGAGCACCCTCAGCACGCCGGTCAGCCCGAAGAGGGTCACGAAGGCGCGTCGCGCCCCGGTCAGGTCCTCGGCTTTGGTGTGGTCCTTCAGCAGGCGGCTGGTCGCCGCGGGGATGACCGTGATCGACACGATCAGGCTGAGCAGCACCGAGGCGACGATCGCCAGGGCGATGTCGCGGAAGAGCTGGCCTGCCTCGTCCTGGATCGTGAGCACCGGGACGAAGACCGCGGCGGTGGTGAGCGTGCTGGCCAGCACCGCCCCCCAGACCTCACGCCCGCCGATCCAGGCCGCCCGCATGGGCGAATCGCCCAGCTCCAGGCGCCGGTAGATGTTCTCGAGCACCACGATCGCGTTGTCCACGACCATGCCGACCGCGAAGGCGAGCCCGGCGAGCGAGATGACGTTCAGCGTGCGCCCCATCGCCAGCAGCACGAGGAACGTGCCGATGACCGAGATCGGGATCGAGACCAGCACCACCGCGGTCGGACGGATGGACCGAAGGAACAGCAGCAGCACGAGGCCCGCCAGCGCACCGCCGACGTACAGGTTGCGTGTCACCAGGCTCATCGCGGCGTCGATGTACGTGGTCTCGTCGTAGACCTGGCGCAGGCGCAGGTCCGGGCCGACCGGCCCGCCGTTCGGGGAGTTGCCGCCCAGGTTGGGCAGGATGTCGGCGCGGACCTCGTCGAGGCGGGCGCGGACCTGCTCCATGATGTCCACCACGTTCGAACCGCTCTGGCGGTTGACCGGCATCGCGATCGAGGGGTGCCCGAAGGAGCGCACGAACCCGGCACGCTTGACGTAGGTCTCCTCGACCTCGGCGACGTCCCTGACCAGCACCGGGCGACCGTCGCGGTAGGCGATCACGGTGTCGAGGATCTGCTGGGGCGAGGTGTACTCGCCGACCAGTCGCACGCGGTAGTCGCGCTTGCCCTCCGCGATCGAGCCGGCCGAGACGTTGGTGTTCTCGCCCCGCAGCGCCTCGATCAGGTCGGCGTGGTTGAGCTGGCGCTCGGCCAGAGCGACCGAGTCGGCCAGCACGCGCACCTCGCGCTCGCGCCCGCCGTACACCTCGACGCTCGACACCCCGTCGATGCGCTCCAGGAAGGGCTTCACCTCGTCCTCGAGCGCGTCGAACAGGGTGGTGATGTCCCACCCCGCGTGCTCGGCGAGCTTGTCTTCGGGCAGGTCGATGATGAGCCAGGCGATGGCGTTCTCGCTCTCGCCCTCGCTGGCCTGGATGACCGGCTCGTCCACCTCGTCCGGGTAGCCGCTGACCTGGCGGAGCGCGTCGCTGACCTCCTGCAGGCCTCGCGCGATGTCGGCGCCCAGCGCGAACTCCAGCGAGATCTGCGAACTCCCGCGGCTCGAGACCGAGGTCATCTTCTCCAGGTCCGCCACGCTCTTGAGCTTCTCCTCCTGCCGGCGCGTGATCTCGTCAACCACTTCCTGCGGGCTGCGCCCGGGCCAGGTGGTCTGCACCGTGATGATGGGGCGGTCCACCGTGGGCGTGAGCTGGATCGGGATCTCGGTCAGCCCGATCAGCCCGAACATGACCACCAGCAGCACGCCGACCGCCACCCCCACCGGCTTCGAGATCGCGAGTTTCACCAGGTCCATCGCTCAGCCTCCGCGTCCGGGGTCGCTCTCGGTCACGCCGCTCTCCGCCGTGACCCGGTCGGGCAGCACGTTGAGGGGCTGACCCGGGAACATGCGCTCGTTGCCCTGCACGACGACGCTGACGCCCTCGCCCAGCGCCTCAGACCGCACCGCGACGCGGTCCGCGGTGGCGAACAGCACCACGATGGGGGCCATGCCGGAGACCCCGCCCGCGTCGTAGAAGACGTACTCGCCCGTCGGGCCGCGCTTCACCGCGTCCTTGGGGAGCGTGAGCACCTCGCGTGTGCGGCTGGTCGGGATCATCGCGGTGACGCTCATCCCCGGGCGGATGTGCAGCTCGCCGAGGTACGCCGGGATCTCGATGCGGACCCGGAACAGGCGGCTCAGCGCGTCGGCCTCCGGCAGCACGCCGATGATCCGCCCCTCGACCTGCGCGTCCAGCGCCCGCACGGTCACCGTGACCGGGTCGTTGACGCGCAGCCGCCCGACCACGCTCTCCGGGACGTCGATCAGGGCCTCGAGCAGGTCGTCGGCGACCAGCTCCACGACCGGGTCGCCCAGCCCGAGCCACTCCCCCACTTCGGTTTGCTTGCTCATGACGCTCCCGGCGAACGGGGCGCGGATGGTCATGTCTTCCAGGCGCTTCTGGGCCACGCCCAGGTCCGCCCGCTCGCTCTCGACCTCGGCCCTGGCCTCGAGCAGCTGGGCCTCGGCGACGCGGACGCGGGTCTGGGCCGCCTCCAGCTCGCCGACCGAGGACGACCCCTGCGCGTCGAGCTGCTCGGCCCGGGCCAGGTCGCTCTGCGCCTCGGTCAGCTCCGCCTCGCGGCGCTCGACCACGGCCCCCGCGCTCGCGACACGCGCCTCGGCCCGCGCGACCTCGCGCTGGGCGATCATGTCGTCCAGTCGAGCGAGGACCTGATCGGTCTCCACGCGATCACCGCCCTCGACCGTGAGCGCCGTCACCAGCCCGGCCTGCTGGCCGGCGAGCGTGGCGCGACGCCGGGCCGCGACGTCGCCCGTGACCTCGCGGCGCTCGGCCAGCGATTCGAGACGCACCTCGCCCAGGCGCACGTTCGCGGGGGGCGGACCGCCCTGCCCGAACGCGGGGCCGCCCGACACGAATACCACCAGCAACGCGAACAGTCGCACCTGCATCATGTGCACTCCTTGCCCGGGGCCTGCTCGCAGACGCTCCGGACCAACTCCTCTTCGTACCTGCTCAGATTCTCGGTGAGGCGGGCGAGGTCAGATTCCATGCGTTCAATCTCGTCTTCGCCCAGCCCCTCCAGGAATCGCTCCCCGAATCCCTCTCCCAGACGCTCCAGCAGCCCCACCGCCTCGCGTCCCCGATCGGTCAGGCTCACGAACATGGTGCGCCCGTGCCCCTCGCGTGTCTGCTTGGAGACCAACCCCTCGCGCTCCATGGTGCCCAGCATGCGGCTGATGCCCTGCACGCTCATCACCTGCTCCTCCGAGAGCTCGCTCACCGTCGCGGTTTCGCCGCGCCGCTTCAGGGCGCACAGCAGCATCCATCGCGAGGCGGTCAGGCCGTGCGGCTGCGTCAGGCGGTCCCCCAGGCGCATCATGAGGTGATGCAGGCTGAAGAGCGCATGAATCAGTGGCGGGCCGGATTCCGCATCGCAACACCGTCCATTATACGAACAAACGGGCCCCATGTCAACCCTCCCCTGCGAGTCGGTCTGGTTGTGGGGGTGTGCCGCACACATCGAGGAGAACGGTAGGCGTGTGGGTGGGTATTTCAACATGTTGATATATAAACGTCTGAGTTGCTCCTTTTTTGCGGGATCTGGCTTTGTGAAGCCACGGTTCAGAAGCCCCGCTGCTAGGCTTTCAGGCCACGAAAGTTTTCTTTCGTCGTATCCTCTCCCTTCATTCCGGGGCGCTTCCGTATGACCAGACGACGATCCGATCGGGTGACGCTTGCCACCGTGGCCCGCATGGCGGGCGTGGCCGAATCCACCGCCTCTCGTGTTCTAAATGGGTACACGCAGAACTTTCGCGTGCGACCCGAGGTGCGCCAGAAGGTGCTCGACGCGGCGCAGCACCTGAACTACCGCCCGAACCCGATGGTCCGGTCGATCTCGGCGAAGCGCACCAACCTGGTGGCGGTCGTCGGGTGGGCGTCGGACGGCGTGAACCGGACGGCGCTGTCCGAGGCGGTGCGGGTCTGCTCGGGGGGCGGGAAGCACGTGTGCACCACGTTCCTGCAGCCGGACAACGCGGGGCACGAGCTGCCCTCGTGGCGGGTGGACGGGGCGATCGTGCTGCAGGTCCGCATCGAGGAGGACCTGGCGGAGCTGGAGGCGAGCGGCCTGCCGTATGTGTCGATCAACGGCGCGACGGGGCCCGGGGGCGACTCGGTGACGTTCAACGAGGCCCAGGGGATGAACCTGGCGCTGGACCACCTGCACGAGCTGGGGCACGAGAAGATCGCGTACATGTACCTCGAGCAGGCGCGTGTGAACCCACGCGGCATCCCGCACGGATCGGTCCGCGCCCGACGCGAGGCGTACGCCGACGGGATGGAGCGCCTTGGGCTGGAGCCGATCGACGGGTGGGACCGGTTCGACATCCCCTTCCGAGACTACGTCCGCGACGTGGTGCTGGGACAGGGCGCGACCGGGATCATTGTGTACGACGACGTGATGGCGCTGTACCTGATCCAGTCGGCCTCGGCGATGGGGCTGTCGATCCCGGAGGACCTGTCGATCGTGGCGTTCAACGACGAGCTGCCCGCTCGGGCGGCGACGCCGCCGCTGACGACCGTCCGCCTGCCCGCGGCCGAGGCGGGTCGTCGTGCGGGCGAGCTGCTGCTGGAGCGTCTGGCGTTGTCGCCCGAGGAGCAGCCGGAGTCGCGCCGCGTGGTGCTGTCTCAGGAGTTGGTGCCGCGCCAGTCCACCGCGGCCCCGCGTCCGGTGTCCGCGTCGCCCTGACCGGGCCTCGCGAAGAACGCGCGGTATCCTCTCGTTATGCGTCCCGACCCGGAACTGTTCAGCGATGCGAGGAAGCTCCTGGAGCACCCGGCGATCTCGTCGCTGCTCGCGGAGCAATCCACGGAGATGCTGTACCTGCAGGACGAGACCGGGCGGATGATCTCCGTCTCGCCCTCCGTGGAAACGCTGACGGGATACCCGCCCCACGAGTACATGGTCTGCGCGCCGGACCTGCTCGATCTGAACAGCCACCGGACGCGCGAGGCGCTGTCGAGGTGGGCTCACGCGAAGACCGCCGAAATCGGAGTCCCGCTCGGCCCGTACCTCGTGGACATCACGCACCGCGACGGCCGGCGCCGGACCCACTCGGTGCAGGAGCGCTGGGTCGAGGTGGGCGGCGAGCGGCTGCTCGCGGGCATCGCACGCGACGTGACCGACCTGGTCTTCTCCGAGCGCGCCTACCGGCACGTGCTCGGCAGCGCGGGCCTGGTGAACTACTACGGCGAGTACACCCGGGAGGGGCCGAAGCTCGTGTTCCTGTCCGAGGGCTTCCGCGAGCTCTACAACGTGCCGCCCGAGAAGGCCAAGGAGGACCCCAGGCACTTCATGGACAGCGTGCACCCGGACGACCGCGAGCAGCTGAGCGAGGCGGCGTCGCGTGTGTGGCGGGGCGACGCCGATCCTCGCTGGAGCGTCCGCTTCCGTGTGGTGCACGACGACGGGAGCGTGAGGTGGGTTCACTCGCGCGGCGCGGTGGAGTACAACGTGGACGGGCGCCCCCACCACTACATGGGCATCTCCGAGGACATCACCGAGCAGGTGCAGGAGGAGGAGCGGAGGCGCCAGGCCGACGCACGCCTCGCGAATTCGCAGAAGCTCGAGGCCGTGGGCCAGCTCGCGGCGGGGGTTGCGCACTCGTACTCCAACCTGCTGCTGACGATCCAGAGCTACCTGGAGCTGGCGCGGAACACGCTCGATCCGGTTCATCCGGCGGTGGAGGCGCTGGACCGGATCCAGGACTCCGCGGATCAGGCTCGCGGGATCTCGTCGTCGCTGCTCTCGTTCTCGAAGCAGCAGACCCCGGCGCTGCAGGTGATCGACCTGTCGATGTGCGTCGAGCACGCGGCGCGTCTGCTGCAGCGGTCGATCCCGCCGCGCATCCGGATCGCACGCCACATCGAGCCGGGCGTGAGCGTGCAGGCGGATCACGCAACGCTGACCCAGGTGGTGCTCAACCTCGCGATCAACGCGCGGGACGCGATCCCGGACACGGGCGAGATCGGGCTCCGCCTCGAGCGGGACGGCGACCTCGCCCGCCTGAGCGTCACCGACGACGGGCACGGGATGGACGCGGACACGCTCCGCCAGGCCTTCGAGCCGTTCTTCACCACCAAGCCAGACGGCGCGGGGACGGGCCTGGGGCTGTCGGTGTCGCGCGGCATCGTCGTGGGGCTGGGGGGGACCATCGAGGCGACCAGCGAGCCGGGGCGGGGTGCCCGGTTCGACATCACCATCCCGATCTGCGACGCTGCACAGCGCGAGGACATCGCCGTCCGGCTCGAGGGGGAGCACGCGGCGGTGATCCTGCACACGCCGGGGCTGGCCTGTCGCGTGATCCAGAGCACCCTGCGTTCGCTCGGCTACACGCCCGCGGAGGTGGACTCACCGGAGGGCCTGCTGGCAACGGTCGAGGGGGGTGCGCCGGAGTTGATGGTGCTGGAGGACATCGCGTGCGGGGGCGTGCCGGACCTGCTCGGGCGTCTGGCCGAGCGTGCGCCGTCGTCTCGCATCGTGCTGATCACGAGCTGCGAGGGCGGTTCGGGAGAGGTCTCGTTGCCGCCGGGTGCGGTGGAGGTGCCCAGGCCGTACACCATGGCGGACCTGAGCGGCGCGGTGACGGGCGACCCGGTCTGACGCCGGGGCGGCGGGCAAGTACCATGGGGGCATGACGCATTCCCACCTCGTCCGCGGCCCGGTTGTCGCGCTGCTGCTCTCCATCGTCACGCTCCTCGCGCCCGGGGCGCTGGCGCAGGGCGAATCGTCCGGGCAGGACGCCGGCGAGACCGCGTCGTCGCAGCCGGACCCGCGTTTCGCGACGCCCGGCGCCACGCTGGAGACCTTCGACATCGCGATGGATGCGTACCTGGAGAGCCGCCGGATCGGACGCCCGGACCAGCAGAGCCTGGATCTCGCCAAGGCGTGCATCGACTTCGGCTCGATCGACACGCCCGCGGCTCGGGCCGAGGTCGCGAACGACCTGTTCTGGGTGATGAGCCGGATCGAGGCGATCGACAGCGCGTCCGTCCCCGCCCCGGGCCCCGACGGCACGGTGCGGTTCTACCCGGACCGGAACAAGGCCCGCCATCGCGAGCTGAGCACCCGCGCACCGGGGCACGCGATCACGCTCGCCGTCAACGGCGACGGCGAGTGGCGGATCGATTCGACCACGGCCGAGAACGCCGGGAACATGCAGCGCGACTTCGCGCTCGCGGGCTTCGACAACGTGACCGGCCAGATCGACGCGGCGCTGTCGCTGGGTCAGCAGATCCGAGACGCGATGCCGCCGGCGCTGCGGGAGTCGTTCCTGACGGTCGAGTACTGGCAGTGGATCGCGATCCTGCTCGTGATCTTCGCGGGTGTGCTGCTCGACTTCATCGTCCGGGCGATCCTGACCAACATCTGGCAGCGGATCGACCGCAAGCGCCCCGGCGAGAACGCGAAGAAGGACACGCTGAAGAAGGCGGTGCGCCCGTTCGGGCTGGTCGCCGCGGCGGCGTTCTGGCTGGCGATGATCAACATCGGCGGCATCTCGGGCACGCCGCTGATGGTGCTGCTGCTGGCGATCCGGGTGATCCTGTCGGTGGGCGGGGTGTGGGCGGCGTGGCGTCTCACGGACCTGTTCGCGGACTTCGCGATGCGCAAGGCCGAGGAGACGGACAACCAGTACGACGACCTGCTGATCCCGCTGGTGCAGCGGACGCTGAAGATCTTCATCGCCGCGGTGGGCGTGATCTACATCGCCAAGGCGCTGCACATCGACGTGCTGCCGCTGCTGACGGGCCTGGGCATCGGCGGTCTGGCCGTGGCCTTCGCGGCCAAGGACACGATCGAGAACTTCTTCGGCTCGGTCGCAGTCATCATGGACCAGCCGTTCAAGGTGGGCGACTGGATCGAGGTGGACGGGGTCGAGGGCACGGTCGAAGAACTCGGCTTCCGGTCCACGCGCGTGCGGACGTTCTACAACTCGCTCGTCACGGTGCCCAACGCCATGCTGGTCCGCGCGACCGTGGACAACTACGGCATGCGTCGGTACCGGCGCTGGAACACCAAGCTGAACCTGACCTACGACACGCCGCCCGAGAAGATCGAGGCGTTCTGCGAGGGGCTGCGCGAGCTGATCCGCTTGCACCCGTACACCCGCAAGGACATGTTCCACGTCTACTTCAACAGCTTCGGGGCGCACTCGCTGGACGTGCTGCTGTACATGTTCTTCGAGTGCCCGGACTGGGCGGTCGAGCTGCGCGAGAAGCACCGGCTCGGGCTGGACATCATCCGCCTGGCGGACCGGCTCGGCGTGGACTTCGCCTTCCCGACGCAGACGCTGGAGCTCAAGCAGCTCGACCCGGACGCGGTGCACACACCCGCCGAGCCGCCCAAGGCCTCGGTCGAGACGGAGGCCAAGTCGATGGGCGTCTCCGCGGCGCGCGAGTTGACACGCGAGCAGCCGTGGAAGTCGGAGCTGCCCGGCCCGGTGACGTTCCGCGTCGCGCGCGAGGACGACACGATCGAGATGCGCGGCGACGGCGGCTCGTAACCCCCAGATCCAGCGACACCATCCATCGCAAGCCCTCGGCGCAAGCCGAGGGAGACGGGCACGCCAAGTATTCTCGGGTGCGAGGCCGTTCCAATCGGTCGTCGAGTCCCCCGGGTCCCACGGCTTGCGCCGTGGGCTAGTGGGGGGAGGGGGGGCTCCCTCGGCTTGCGCCGAGGGCTTGCGTTCCGGGGCTTGCCGAGCGGGTAGGTGTTCCGTGATAGGCTGCCCGCATGACACGCCAGACACTCGCCGTGCTTGCCCTGTTGCTCCCCTTGGCCGCCTGCGCCTCGCACCAGAGCGAGTCCGAACGCCCCAACATCCTGTTCATCATGTCCGACGACCACGGGTGGCAGGCGATCAGCGCGTACGGCTCCAACCGGAACGTGACGCCGCATATCGACCGGATCGGCGAGACCGGCACCCGCTTCGACCGGGCGTACGTGACCAACTCGATCTGCGGGCCGTCGCGCGCGGTGATCCTCACCGGGCTGCACTCGCACCTCAACGGGTTCATGCGCAACGGCAACTCGTTCGACGGCTCGCAGCGGACCGCCCCCAAGATGCTGCAAGCGGCGGGCTACCAGACCGCCCTCATCGGCAAGTGGCACCTCAAGTCCGACCCGACGGGGTTCGACCACTACGACCGGCTCATCGGGCAGGGCCCCTACTACAACCCCCCGATGATCCGAAACGGGGAACGGGTCGAGCGAGAGGGGTACACGACCGACCTCATCCGCGACCTGACGGTCGAGTGGCTCGAAGAAGGACGCGACGCCGAGCGCCCGTTCTTCCTGATGATGCACCACAAGGCCCCGCACCGGAACTGGCAGCCCGCCCCGCGCCACCTGACGCTGTACGACGACGTCACCATGCCCGAGCCGCCCACGCTGTTCGACGACTGGTCCGGCAAGGGCAAGCCCGCCACCGAGCAGGAGATGACGATCGCGGAGCACCTGTCGCGCTTCGACCTCAAGCTCGACCCCCCCGGCAACCTGACCGACGCCCAGCTCGCGGCCTGGAACGAGGCGTACGAGCCCAAGAACGCACACTTCGAGGCATGGGCCCCGATCGGCGAACTCAGGACCCGTTGGATGTATCAGCGGTACGTGAAGGACTACCTGCGGTGCGTCACAGCCGTGGACGAGAGCGTGGGGGCGGTGCTCGACACGCTCGACGAGCTCGGCCTGGCCGACAACACCATCGTGATCTACACCAGCGACCAGGGCTGGTACCTGGGCGAGCACGGCTGGTACGACAAGCGCTGGATGTACGAGGAGAGCTACCGCACCCCGCTGCTGGTCCGCTGGCCCGGCCAGACACGCCCCGGGTCGGTGAGCACGGCCCTGGTGCAGAACCTGGACCTTGCGCCCACGTTCCTGGACGCCGCGGGGGTGGGCGTGCCGGATGACATGCAGGGGGTGAGCCTGCGTCCGGTGATGGGCGGGAAGACGCCGCGTGGATGGCGGGAGAGCCTGTACTACCAGTACTTCGAGTTCCCGGCGGTGCACATGGTGGCCAAGCACCGGGGCGTGAGCACGGCCCGCTACAAGCTGATCGAGTTCTACGAGCAGGACGACGAGGCGGACCGGTGGGAGCTGTACGACCTGGAGCAAGACCCGGACGAGGTCAACAACGTGGCGGGCGAGCCGGGGTACGCGGAGATCGAGGCGGAACTGCGTGCGGAGCTGGGGCGGCTGATGGAGGAGTACGGGGTGGAGGGGTGAGGTGTCGGGAAGGGCGCGAGTACTGAAATCGCAGAGACCCCTCGCTGGCGCTCGGGGCTAGTTGTTACCGCTTGCCCGAAATGTGAAACAGCGAAATCCCAACCACGTAGTCCACGCGTGCCGGCATGCGTGCGCGGCGGAGCCTGGACACACGACAAGGAATTCAGACCATGCGGACGATGATCGGGATGCGGACAGCGGCGGTGTTGGCAAGCATGGCGGGGGCGGTGGCCGGGCTGGCGGGCGGGGCATTCGGGCAGGAGGCGTTGACCCTCGGGCAGCAGGCCGCGGGGACGCTGGACGGGAAGACCAACGCGGTCTACACCGTCGAGCTGGACGCGGACACGTTCGTCGCGGGGTACGCCGACCAGAAGACCGTGGACGTGGTCGTGTGGATCAAGGACGGGGACGGGGCGAACGTGGGCCGGTTCGATGAGCCGGCACGCGGACCCGAGCGGTTCTCGTTCACGACCGACCGGGCCGGGACGTACACCGTCGAGGTCGAGGCCTTCGAGGGGGCGACCGGTGACTACGGGCTGGTGCTCACGCACGCCGAGCCCGTCGCGACCGAGCCCGAGGCCCGGGTCGATCAGCTCTTCGTGCACTACGACAACGACACCACGCCCGGCGCCGTCGTGGCGGTGTACCGGGACGGGGAGCCGGTCTTCACGCGTGCCTACGGCATCGCCGACCTCTCGCACGCGGTCCCGTGGAGCGCCGAGACCGTCACCAACATCGGGTCCACCTCCAAGCAGTTCACGGCGTTCGCGGTCTGCCTGCTCGAGCAGCAGGGCGAGCTCAGCCTCGACGACGACGTCCGCGAGCACCTGCCCGAGCTGCCCGACTTCGGCACGCCGATCACGCTGCGCCACATGCTGACCCACACCACCGGGTACCGCGAGTTCCTGAACCTGCTGTCGATGGGCGGGCGCCAGCTCGGGCAGGGCGACGCGATCACCCGCGACGAGATCCTCGCGATCGTGCAGCAACAGCCCGAGCTGCAGAATCAGCCGGGCGAGGAGTGGAACTACAACAACACCTCGTTCGCGCTGCTGACGCTGGTGGTCGAGCGGGTCACCGGCACGCCGTTCGAGGAGTGGATGCAGGATCACGTCTTCGCCCCGCTGGGCATGGATCACACGTGGGCCCGGGCCAACCGGGGCACCGTGCTGCCGGGCGTGGCCCGCGGGTACGCCGTGGGCGAGGGGGGCGTCTACCTGGAAGCGATGGATCTGGGCGGCTCCATGGGGGCGGGCGGGATCTACACCACGGTCGGGGACCTGGGCCGCTGGATCGAGAATCTGCAGACCGGCAACCTGGGCGGGGCCGAGGTGATCGAGGCGATGACCACGCCGCACGTGCTGAACAACGGCAAGCCGACCGGCTACGGGCTCGGGCTGTTCATTGATGACATGAACGGGCACACCCGCTGGCGGCACGGCGGGGCCGACACCGCCCACCGCAGCCAGCTGATGGTCTTCCCCGAGTTCGGCGGGGCCGTGGTGACGCAGAGCAACAACAGCGCGTTCAACGGCGGGCTGGCCGAGCAGGTCGCACGCCTGTTCTTCCCGCAACTCGCGCCCGAAGACAGCGCGCCTGAGACAGAGGCCGCCGAAAACGACAACGCAACCCCAGAACCCAACGTGGGGGGGGTCGGCGTTGAGTCGTATGACGCGCTGGTGGGGCGGTACGAGTTCGAGGCTATGCCGGGGTTCGTGCTCGAGATCACCCGCAACGGCGACGTGCTGTACGGGCAGGCGACCGGGCAGCCGCGTCTGTCGCTCGCGGCCCAGCCGGACGGGCGGTTCCAGGTGGCCGGGGAGCCGATCTACCTGGAGTTCCTGCTCGAAGACGACGGCACCTGCCCGGCCCTGATGCTGCATCAGAACGGCGAGCACCAGGCGAATCGCGTCGAGGACGTGTGGGAGCCCACCGCGGACGACCTGGAGGCCTACGCCGGGCGGTACTTCTGCGAGGAACTCGAGACGTTCTACACGCTGGAGGTCCGCGACGGCACGCTGACGATCGTGCACCGGCGCTTCGAACTGGAACTCCGCCCGGGTCAGGAGCACGAATTCGCGGGCGGCTTCCCGATCGCGGAGGTCGAGTTCGAGGTGGACGACGACGGACGACCCGTGACGCTGCTGGCGTCCAGCGGGCGGACACGCGGCGTGCGGTTCGAGCGGGTGGAGTGAAAGAAGATCAAGGGTGCCTCGATCTTGGCGCAGCCAAGGTCGGGTTTTCACGAACCCAACGCCCGAGCATCGCCGCGTGCTCACGCACGCGGCTGGTCAAGACCATCACTCCGCGAACATTGCCTCAACGAACGCGTCCGGGTCGAACGGCTGGACGTCGTCGGGGGTCTCGCCGAGCCCAACGAGCTTGACCGGGATGTCGGTCGCGTGCCGTATGGCAACGACGATGCCGCCCTTGGCGGTGCCGTCCAGCTTCGACAGGAAGATGCCCGTCACGCCCGCGGCGGCGTTGAACTCCTCGGCCTGGCGCAGCGCGTTCTGCCCGCTGGTCGCATCAAGAACCAGCAGCGTCTCATGCGGGGCCCCCGGGATGTTCTTCTCGGTGACGCGACGGATCTTCTCGAGCTGCTTCATCAGCGGGGCCTGCGTGTGCAGGCGCCCGGCGGTGTCGAGGATGAGCACGTCCACGCCCCGGGCCGCGGCGGCGCTCGCGGCGTCGAACGCGACCGACGCCGGGTCGCCCCCCTGCTGGCCCTTCACCACGTCCACGCCCAGACGCTCGGCCCAGATCTCGAGCTGACGCACGGCCCCCGCCCGGAAGGTGTCGCACGCGCCCAGCAGCACCGTCTTGCCGTCGTCGGTCAGCACCTTGCACAGCTTGGCGATCGAGGTTGTCTTGCCCACGCCGTTGACGCCGGTGACCAGGATCACCGTCGGGCCGTTCTCGGCGACGTTCAGCGTGCGGTCCTGCTCGGGCCACAGGGCCTTGAGCTCACGCTTCAGGTAGTCGAGCACGTCCTCGCCCCTGGTCAGCGTGCCCGCCTTGTAGTCCGCCTTGATGCCGTCGATGAGGTGCCGCGTCGCGTATACGCCCACGTCGGACTCGAGCAGGCGCTTCTCGAGGTCGCGGATCAGCTCGTCGTCGAGCGTGCGACCCTTGAGCAGCGAGACGATCCCGCCGCCCAGCGCCTCGCGCGTGCGGCCCAGGCCTTGCTTGAGCTTGGAGATGGCGGCTTTGAAGAGGGCCATGGAGGGAGGCTTACTCCGCTGCGCTGGTGGGTTCAGTGGTGGGTTCGGGGGCCGACTCCGGGGCCGAATCGGGAGCGGTGTCGGAAGCCGGCTCGGGGGCGGCCTCCGCGGGCGCGGGCGTGTCGGTCTGGCCCGAAAGGTGGGCCTTCAGGAACTTGCCCAGCAGCCCGTTCACGAACGCGGGCGACTTCTCGGTGGAGAAGTCCTTGGCCAGTTCCACGGCCTCGTTCACCACCGCCTTGGGCGGGTGGTCCGTCGCGGTGATCTCGTGGTGGGCAAGACGCAGGATGGCGCGGTCCACCGCCGCCTGCCGGCCCGCGGGCCAGTCGGGGGCGAGCTCGAGCATCGCGGCGTCGGCGCCCTCGCGGGCCTCGTACGCCGCGTGCGCCAGCGCGACCGCCCGGTCGAGCTCGGCGGGCGTGAAGTCCTTCCCGGTCGTGAACGAGAGCCCCTCCTCGGCAAAGGACTCGGTGTCCTCCAGCGACGCGCGAACGCCTTCGAGATCGTCGCCGGCGGTGGCGTCGAACTGGAAGAGTGCCATCAGGGCGAGCTTGCGGATGTCTTTGGGTGTGGCCATGGGTTAGCTGGTCGCCTTGTCGGCAGGAGTGGAAGTGAGTGTGAAGGTCAGGCCGGGCGCTTCCCGGTCGGCGGCGTCGCCGATGGCGTCGATCGCCCCGAGCGTGTCGAGCACCGCGGACATGGCCTCGGTGCCCTTATTTCCCTTGTCGCCACCCGCGCGGGCCCTGGCCTGCTCGGGTGTGTTCGCGGTGATCACCCCGAAGGCCGCGGGCACGCCCAGGCGGAGCGAGATCGACATCAGCCCCTGGGCGACGGCGGCGTTGATGTGCTGGTCGTGGCTGGTCTCGCCCCGGATCACGCACCCGAGGCAGCAGACGCCCCGGTACAGGCCCGATTCGGCCGCGGCGTCGGCGATCGCGGGCAGCTCGAAGGCCCCGGGGGCCTCGATCAGCGCCAGCGTGTCGCGCGAGCCGCCCCGTCGCAGGTACTCCTCGACCGCGCCGTCACGGAGGGCGTCGGTGACGGTCCGATTGTACGTGGAGACCACGATCGCGACCGGCGGGATGGCGGGTGTTTCGGGCATGGGCGGGGATGGTAGGGCCGAGCGAGTAGGATGGTGGCATGCGAGAGGTTGTTCTGCGGATCGCGCCGGTGCTCCGTCTGACGCGTGTGTCGGGCGCGTTCGCCGCGGTGGGAAATGTCTGGTTCGTGGTGCTCTGGACGCGTGCCAACGGAGCCGAGGACTGGAGCCGCGAGATCCAGACCACCCCCCTCTGGGTGCTGCTGGCCGGGGGCGCCCTGGCCGCGGCGGCCCTGTACGCCTTCGGATCGACCGTCAACGACGTGGTGGACAGCTCGCGCGACCGGGCCCTGAAGCGGGACCGCCCGCTGGCGGAGGGGGAGGCGAGCGGGGAGGTGGCGATCTTCGCGGCCGCGGGAACGCTGATCCTGAGCGTGCTGGGGGCGACGGTGTTCGGGACCGGGGCGGTGGTGGCAACGCTGGTGCTGGCGGCGTTGATCCTGGCCTACAACGCCGCGGGCCGGTTCGTGCCGGGCATCGGGCTGGTGCTGCTGGCGGTGGTGTACGGGGGGCACATGCTGGCACCGAACCTCGGGCTGCGGTTCCTGGCCCCGGTCTGGGTGATCATGACGCACGCGCTGGTGGTGGCGTGGCTGGCCCACCGGCTGGGGCGCAAGAGCCCGCCGCTCTCCGGACGCGCGGTGACGTCGATGGTGGTGGGCTGGGTGCTGGCGTCGGTGGTGCTGGCGGGGCTGGCGGTGCGCCGGGACGGCATCGCGCCGCAGTGGGTCCCGCTGACGGCGGTGGTGTCCCCCGGGCTGCTGACGCTGGTGTACGCGGCGCTGGTGGTCCGGCGCGTGATGCAGATCGGGCCCGGCCCACGCCTGGGCTCGAAGATCGAACGCTACGGGGCCCTGTGGCTGCCGCTCTACGGCGTGGCATGGCTCTGGGGCATCGGGGACTCGACCGGTGCGATCATCATGGGCGGCGTCGCGGGAGCCGGGTTCCTGGGCATGACGGTGCTGCGCGAGCTGTACGGGCTGGCGGAGCACCCGGCGGGGTACCGGGTGTAGCGATGAGCTTGGGCGGGCGGTCCCGTCGTTCGCGCTCCGGGCTCGTAGAGCGTCCAGTGCATTGTGTGGGGGGGCTCAGTTCAGGTCGAGGGCGAAGAAGATCGCGGTGAAGATCAGGTCGGCGATCACGATCGCGACGATGCACTCGACCACGGTCCGCGTCGTCGCCTTGCCGACGCCCGCGGCCCCGCCCTTGACGGCCAGGCCGTTCTCACACGCGATCGCACCAATCAGCAGCCCGAAGATCATCGACTTGAACACGCCCGTGATGAAGTCCACCAGCTTGGCCTGCTCGAGCGTGTTGTTCATGTAGGTCGCGAACGGGATGTCGAGCGCGGTGATCGAGATCAGCAACGCCGCCCCGATCGCGACAAACGACGAGATCACTCCCAGCGCCGTCATGGAGACCGTCGCCGCCAGCACACGCGGCACCACCAGGAACCGCACCGGATCGAGCGCGTGGGCCTCCAGCGCCTCGATCTCCTCCGAGACCACCATCGTGCCCAGCTCCGCGGCAATGGACGCCCCGGCGAACCCCGTCAGCACGATCGCCCCGATCAGCGGCCCCAACTCGCGGAAGACCGCGACGCCGATGATGCTCGCGAGCTGATCCCGCACCCCGAAGTCGTCCAGCGGCGGCGCGAGCTGCAGGGCCAGGATCAGCCCGACGGCGCCCGAGACCAGCGAGACGATCAGGATCGAGGAGACACCAACCCGGACGATCTGCGTCACGACCGCGGCCCGGCCGATGCGGACCTTCCGGTGCGTCATCGCCTTCAGGCAGACGCCGACCGCGGTCATCGCCAGCCAGAGCGTGGAGCCCACGTGCTCGACGATGTCGAGGAACTTCTGCCCCGTCAATTCGACGGGCTTCAGCAGCTTCCCGATGAGGCCGCTCGACTTGGATTGGACGGCGTCGTCTGGCATGAGAGGAAGGCCGAAAGAACCAAGAGACGGGCATGAACCAGGGGAAAACGTGGGGGGGGGGGCGGGGGGGGGT
>Ga0209273_10001727_pt1 | contig 18380 bp, 16 predicted proteins | sample tdAd471_FD_187126 | JGI IMG/M metagenome (GOLD analysis project Ga0209273, IMG submission 187126) | Marine sediment microbial communities from the Atlantic coast under amendment with organic carbon and nitrate - tdAd47.1 (SPAdes)... | ecosystem: Environmental > Aquatic > Marine > Coastal >...
GGGTTGGTAAATTCATCGCCAGAACCGACCACCCATTCACCTGCTTCTCGACATGGACGAACGCTATCCGGCACCCGCAGACTTTTCCGCCAACGCACTCATCGGCTCGCGCGCGGCCTACGACGAGATGTATCGTCGCTCGGTAGAAGATCCGGATGGATTCTGGGCCGAAATGGGCCAACGGATCCACTGGTTCAAGCCCTACACCAAGGTCAAGAACACCTCCTGGGCCCGGGACAACGTTTCGGTCCGCTGGTACGAGGACGGCACGACCAATGCCGCCTACAACGCCCTCGACCGCCATCTGGAAACTCGTGGCGACCAGACGGCGCTGATCTTCGAACCGGATGATCCGGCCGAAGAAGCCCGGCACATTTCATACAGGGAATTGCACGAGCAGGTCAGCCGACTGGCCAACGTCCTGAAAGCCAATGGCGTCAAGAAGGGCGATCGGGTAACGATCTACCTGCCCATGATTCCAGAAGCTGCATTCGCCATGTTGGCGTGTGCCCGCATCGGAGCCATCCACTCCGTGGTGTTCGGCGGATTCAGCCCGGATTCCCTGGCCAGTCGCATCCTGGATTGCGACTCCACCGTGCTCATCACGGCGGACGAGTCCAAGCGTGGCGGCCGGTTCGTGCCGCTCAAAGTCAACGCCGACAAAGCGCTTGATCAGTGCCCGGACGTGACCTGTACGATTGTGGCGCGCCGCAGCGGGCGGGACGTGCCCATGACGGAAGGCCGTGACATCTGGATGGACGATGCCATGGCAGCGGCATCCACCGAGTGCCCGGCAGAAGAAATGAACGCAGAAGACCCGCTGTTCATCCTCTACACCAGTGGCTCCACGGGCAAGCCCAAAGGATTGCTCCATACGACCGGAGGGTATCAGGTCTGGGCGTCCATGACCCACCAGTACGTCTTCGACTATCACGACGGCGATGTCTTCTGGTGTACCGCCGACGTGGGCTGGATTACGGGCCACAGCTACATCGTGTACGGTCCGCTGATCAACGGCGCCACACAGGTGTTCTTTGAAGGCGTCCCGACCTATCCGGATGCATCCCGCTTCTGGCAGGTGGTCGACAAACACCAGGTGAACCAGTTCTACACCGCGCCAACGGCCATCCGCGCCCTGATGCAGCAGGGAGAATCCTTCGTCAAGGGTACCTCGCGCTCCTCCCTCAAACTCCTCGGAACGGTGGGTGAGCCCATCAACCCCGAGGCCTGGCGCTGGTATCACGAGGTGGTGGGCGAAGAACGCTGCCCGATCGTGGACACGTGGTGGCAGACGGAAACCGGCGGTATCATGATCACGCCGCTGCCGGGTGCCATTGCGACCAAGCCGGGATCGGCAACCGTACCATTCTTCGGTATCCAGCCGGCCATCCTGACCAACGAAGGCGTGGAGAAGGAAGGCGCTGCAGAAGGCGTGATGGTCATCAAGGATTCCTGGCCGGGACAGGCGCGTACCGTGTACCGTAACCACGAGCGCTATATCCAGACCTACTTCTCGACGTTCGACAATCTGTATTTCACGGGCGATGGAGCCCGCAGGGACGAGGACGGCTATTACTGGATTACCGGCCGCGTGGATGACGTCATCAACGTCTCGGGTCACCGCATGGGAACGGCCGAGGTCGAGAGTGCCCTCGTGGCGCACGAGACGGTCGCCGAAGCAGCGGTGGTCGGCTTCCCGCACGACGTCAAGGGACAGGGTATCTATTGCTATGTGACCCTGAATGCAGGCGTCGAGGCAACGGACGAACTGCGCGCTGAGCTGGTGAAGCATGTGCGTACCACCATCGGTCCGATTGCCAAGCCCGACTTCATCCAGTTCACGCCGGGACTGCCGAAGACGCGCTCCGGCAAGATCATGCGACGCATCCTGCGCAAGATTGCCGCCAATGATTTCGGCAACCTGGGGGATACGTCCACGCTGGCGGATGCCACGGTGGTCGAGGAACTGATCGACAACCGCCAGAATCGGTAATTCGTCTTTCTTCGGTCCGGAGCCACCCACATCACCCGCTCCGCTCCTCTACAGAAAAGACGATGTGTGGCTGCGAAGCCGGGGCGCTGGCCGTCCCGGCTTCCGCATTGATTCCCGGAAACCGCCTGGACGAAGCAGCCGGATCAGGGCAGTGTTGATGAAGAATGCAGCGTCTCTTGCGTTGATCTTCATTCATCGCTGGAAGCGCTTTTGCTATTTTTCGAGGATCACTGATTTCAGGTCACCCACATCCTTGCCATGAGCGACACGTTTTCGCTTGAGTATCTCGGAATCGAGAACCGGAATATTTCCCGCAACCTCTCCCGCGCCAAGCTTTACCAGGAAGCCATCCTGCACGAAGAAGGGGCAGCCATTTCCGACCTCGGAGGCCTCATGCTCCGTAGCGGAGAAAAGACCGGCCGGAGCCCCAAGGACAAACGGGTCGTGGAAGTCGAGGGCATGACGGAAGACGTCTGGTGGGGCAAGGTCAACATCCCGCTTGATCCGAAGAACTACGAGATCAATCGCGAGCGCGCCATCGACTACTTCAATGCCGTTCAGCGGCTATACGTATTCGACGGGTTCGCCGGGTGGGCACCTGAGTACCGTCTGAAGGTCCGCGTCATCTGCACGCGTCCCTACCATGCGCTCTTCATGCGCAACATGCTCATCCGTCCGACGGAACAGGAACTGGCCAATTTCGGCACCCCCGACTTCACCATCATGAACGCGGGCAAGTTTCCGGCCAACCGTCACACCGAGCAGATGTCGTCCAAGACGAGCATCGACCTCAACTTCGAGCGCAACGAGCTCACGATCCTGGGTACCGAGTACGCGGGAGAGATGAAGAAGGGTGTGTTCTCGGTCATGCACTACCTCATGCCCAAGCAGGGTGTGCTCTCCATGCACTGTTCTGCCAACGAGGGGGACGATGGCGATGTCTCCCTGTTTTTCGGTCTGTCCGGGACGGGCAAGACAACGTTGTCGGCAGACCCCAATCGCCATCTGATCGGCGATGACGAGCACTGCTGGTCCGACAACGGAGTGTTCAACATCGAAGGTGGTTGCTACGCCAAGGCCATCGGTCTTTCCGCGGAGTCGGAGCCCGAGATCTACGGCGCCATTCGATTCGGTTCGGTTCTGGAAAATGTGGTCTACGACGAAAAGACCCACGTGGTGGACTTCGACGATACGAGCATCACACAGAACACGCGTGTGGCCTATCCGATCGACTTCATCGACAACGCCAAGATTCCCTGCGTCGGTGGTCATCCCAAGAACATCATCTTCCTGACCTACGATGCATTCGGCGTACTGCCTCCGATTTCCAAACTGACGTCGGACCAGGCCATGTACCACTTCATTTCAGGATACACGGCCAAGGTGGCAGGTACGGAAATGGGTGTCAATGAGCCCCAGGCAACCTTCTCTGCCTGTTTCGGAGATGCATTCCTCGTCCTGCATCCGGCACAGTACGCCGAGATGCTGGCCGAAAAGATGGATCTGCACGGCGCCAAGGCCTGGCTCATCAACACCGGGATGACCGGCGGAGCCTACGGTACGGGCAAGCGCATGAGCCTGAAGCATACCCGCGCCATCATCGATGCCATCCACAACGGCGAACTGGACGATGTGGCTACGGTCGAAGACCCCGTATTCGGTGTGGCCATTCCGAAGAGCGTCCCCGGTGTCCCTTCCGAGGTCCTTGTACCGCGCGACACGTGGTCGGATCAGGCTGCCTTCGATGCCATGGCCGCCAAACTGGCCGGCCTGTTCAAGAAGAACTTCGAGCAGTACGAGGAAGGGTCTTCCGATGCCATCATCGGAGCCGGCCCGCGCGTCTGATCCGGTCCGCTGATCGTCGCTCCCGGTGCTCGTCACCGCGGGATTCAGTTCTTCAGCCGAAGCGCCCAGGACAGCGCGCCGTCCACCGGCGGGCGGCCGATGCGTGCAGCGCTGACAGAAGGGTAATGCCGCTTCAGGGCGCTGGACAGGGCGTCGATGTAACTGTCCCGCGCAGCCAGTCCTCCGGTCACCGCAATCCTTGGCAGGGGCGTACGATCCATTGATGAAATGAGTCGTGCGCACTGTCGTGCCAGCGCATCACACTGCTCCCCGATCAATTCAAGGGCTGCCGGATCGCCGGCCTCGAACCCGTCCAGGATGGCAGGTGCCAGCGAAGCGGGGTGGAATCCCTGCCCGTAATACAGGTCCAGCACCCTGGGAATGGTGGGCTGATCCAACCCCAGTGCCTCGGCAATCATGGTGGAGAAGCGGTCGGCAGATCCGCTTTCGAGCCGGGCCAGCAGGTGCTTGACGGCGGCCCTCCCCAGATCGCTTCCGCTGCCGGGATCCTCCAGGCCCGGTCCCCAACCGCCGGCTCGGAGGAGTCGTCCGTTTTCGTCGAGTCCGTAGCACCCACTCCCGGTTCCGGCAATGATCAGTATGCCGCTTTCTGCCGGAAAAGCGGCCTCGAGCGCAACCCGGGCGTCCGAAGTCACCACGATCTGGTTGGTCGGGATATCCAGGGCTTCCGCCAGGGCCTTCCGACAGGCTGCGGCCACGGTGTCTGTTCCGGCTCCGGCGGCACCGACACAGACGGTCATGTCACGTGACATCTCCGTTTTGTCCAGGGATGCATGGATGGTGTCAGTCAGGCGGGCTGCAAAGCCATCGGCCGTGTCCGTTCGCAGATTGACACTGGGCTGCTGGTCGTACCACGTTTTTTGTCCATCGTGGAAGGCGAGGGCCAATTTGGTGCCACCGGCGTCGGCGCCGACCGCGATGCAGGGGAGGGATGTCGGTGTGTCCGTGGGAGTCATCGGCTCGGGGTCAACGCTGAGGTATGAACGTGGTCGATTCGTCGGGAGCTTCGCGCCGGAGCGTCCTGATGACGGGCGGCCGGTCTCCGGTCAGGAACGTGCCCAGGAAACGGTTGAAGTCGACGACAGGTCTGCGGTAATGCAGCGTCCCTTCGCGCAAGTCGAGGGCGCCCTCCCAGACGGAAGTGATGCGCAGGGTATCGGATGAGGGAGGGGAGCCCCACACGAGGGACTGGGGGTGACCGGGTGCTCGGATCTGCACCGGCTGGTATTTGTCCGCGAAGCGTTCTTCGGGACGTCCCCCGTCGGGAACGGAGCCCGTGGTCCCCGGGAACGTAACGGCCCGCTCCTGAACCGTCTCCCACCGCCACGAACTCATGTCGGGGCCGTAGCGTCGGGTCAGCAGGTCCGTTGTTTCCTGCAGGACACGGCGAACGAACGCTCCGTCACTGCTCGGCATGCCATCGGCTGCAAGGAGGGTTTCCAGGATGGAAGCACCCGGTTCAGCGGCTCCGTATTCGAGGTTCCAGTTCCGTAGATAGCGGACGGCCTCCTGAGCTCGACGATCCGAAACGAGGGAGTCGGCCAGCAGCGGCAGCAGGGGGTCCAACAGATCGGATGCCGCACGCGAAAGTGCCAGATTTATCCATTCCGAAAGGGGAGGGGCTTCCGGCAGGCCGGCCACGGTCGCCATCGGGCTTTGACCGTCTGCGGCCGAGGTCACGAACAGGATATCCGGAACGGGCTGCAGGGATGTGGCCGGCCTGCCGGACATCCCGAAACCGACACCGCTCCAGCGAATGCCATCCGCGGACAGGAGAGTCGGTTCGGGTGATGTACCTGCCAGCGCAGCCAGCCAGACGTCCGAATCGGTCCCCGATCCGCCCCCCGGCCACGACAACAGCCGGACGGAGCGGCGCTCTCCCTCGCGCGGTGGCTCATCCAGGAGCAGGCGCGACCCGACGTGATGGGCAGCGACCACCTCCTCTTCGCCGGCATGCCGGATCCGGTGGAATCGGGTTTCCATCTCTGCCTGCGATACGACGGATTCTTCTACCCGACTGGAGGCACGCCCGGTCAGCGCCCACGCGTCGGCATGTGTACGCCCCAGGAGCGCGATGAGCGTTCCCGGCACCATGAGACCCGTGAATCGGCCTGCCCCGTAGTCGATTTCACTTTCCACATAGAACGGTATTCCCGAGGATCCTGTGGCCAGCCGTGCCGCCAGGTACGGCTGGCCGCCTCGATTGATGCCGGCCGCATGATTGACCTGACTGCCATGGAAGGACAACAAGGCCTCCAACGTGCGTTGTGAACTGCTCCATCGCGGCGCCATCTGTACGGAATCGGCAGCGGGCGCCGAGACCATCCATGCAAAAAGCCGTTCGACGGCCAGGGAGTGCCATCCTTCCCATGACTCCGACTCGATATCGAGGATCAGGAACGGTGCCCCGCGATTCAGATCGGGCGCGGAAATGGCTGCGTCAATCCCCGAGGCAAAATGGGTCATGGAAGCCTTGGTGTCCGGATCCAGGGCATCCCACGCCGATTGCGCGCCGTCAGGAATGCCCAGCTGCCGCACCAATCGATCTGCGGGCAGGGCGTCGGGGCCAAACCATTCGGAAAGACGTCCCAGAGCCGCCTGCCGCCATAGCGCGACCTGCCAGGAGCGGGCCCGGGCGTGTCCGTATCCTAGCAGGACGAGGGCATCGGACAATGATCCGGCCTGGATGGTGGTGCCGCCTTCTTCATTCCATGAGACGGTCGCTTCCGAACCGATCCGGTCCGAGGCAATGCGGGAAGGTGCGTCCGGTCCGGCAGAAAATGCGAGGTACATGATGATGGCGGCGCTGAGCACGAGGCCCACGCCGACAATCAGAACCGTCCATCCTAGCCGCTTGGGCATGTGTTCGTCAGCGGTTTTTGCGGGTGGCCAGCCACGCCGCGAAGGATCCGGCGTCCAAGGCATTCAGGCATTCGGAAGCGGTCAACCCGCCCTTGCGTGCAGCCACGACGCCCCATTTCATCAAGTCGATCTGGTCAATCGAATGGGCATCCGGGTTGATGGAGACCGGCACGCCCAGTTCTCGGGCACGCTCGACCCATCGCCAATCCAGATCCAGCCGATACGGATTGGCGTTGAGTTCCACGGCCACATTGTATTCGGCACAGGCCTGCAGGATGGCCTCGTGATTCACCGGGTAGCCCTCCCGCTTCAGTATCAACCGGCCGGTGGGATGTCCCAGGATGCTGGTCGACGGGTGGGACACGGCTTTCACAATACGATCCGTGGCTTCCGCCTCCGTCATGTTGAATCCGACGTGGACGCTGGCCACGATGAAGTCGAAGGAGGCCAGGACATCATCGGGATAATCCAGGCTCCCATCCTGGAGGATGTCACTTTCAACCCCGGAAAAAACCCGGAACGGGGCGCCCCCGTCGGAAGCGAACTCTGCATTCAGGGCGCGGATTTCCTCTTGCTGGCGAGCCACAGTGTCGGCCGTCATGCCGTTGGCCACCTTGAGCGACTGGCTGTGGTCGCAGATACCGAAATAGCCGTATCCCCGTTCGCGCACGGCCTCGCTCATTTCCCGAAGCGTGTGCGCGCCATCCGAATAGGTGGAGTGATTGTGGAGTACACCCTTGAGGTCCGCATCGGTCACGAGCGTCCACCCGGCCAGCGTATCCAGTCGATGGGCTGCGTCGGGCAGATCCCTCAGTTCAGGAGCGATCCAGGGCAGTCCTGCCGATTCGAACAGTTCCTTCTCGGTGGCTGCAGCGGAGTGCCCGATGGATTCTGCGATGCCCTCCACGAACCCGTCCGGCCCGGTCTGTTCCAGCAAGGCCCGACCCGCCTGTTCCTCCGTACACACGAGGATGTTGAGCGACAGACCATCCGCGAACGCACCGCTCCATAGCGTCTCCGAATCACGATCTGATCGGGTCAGTGGTACGCCTTCCACCTGTGGTTCCATGTCGTCTGCGGATACGGCAACGAGGGAAATGGTGGCCACTTCGTTCAGCCCACGGGCAACCTCTCCGGCAATCTGCACCTGGCCATATCCTTGCGTCTTGAGGCCGTCTGCCACATGCTCTGCTTGAAGTCGCGCATCGGCACCCCGCCTGCGACCTTCGAAGGACCGGAGCAGGGCGACGTTTTCGATGATCGAATCCTGGCTCTTTGCCCCGAATCCGTCCAGTTCGGCAATCCGTCCCGTGCGGGCTGCGGCTTCCAGATCGTCCAGGGACTGCACGCCGAGCTGCTGCCAGAGCGCCCGGACTTTCTTTGCTCCCAGTCCCTTCACCGACAGGACGTCAAGCAGACCGGGAGGGAGGGCGCCGAGCAGGTCATCCCTCACTTCGAATGAACCATACGCCAGGATTTCTTCAATCTGGGAAGCCAGACCTTTGCCGATGCCCTTGATTCCGGTCAGTTCACCACGGGCCAGGAGTTCGGCCACCGGTTCCTCGAGTCGTTCGATGGTGCGTGCCGCCGATGCGAATGCGCGACTCCGGAATGGATTGCCCCCCGTAAGTTCGATGAGGGCCGACGTTTCCTTGAGCGGCTTGGCGATGGCTTTGTTGGTCATGTCGCGAAGTGGAGGACGTGAATGATCGGCGGGCCGGTTGCCTGCAATGCGGTCCGGGCCGGCGGGGAATCTAATGAACAGCGGATGTCGACCGGTCATAAAGATTGACTGAATCCTGAAGGGATCAATCGCGTCAAGGCTTCCGTAAGGACCAACCACTTCCCGCTGCCTTTCAGCCACCTTCGAATCAACGATCATCCAATCAGAGCATGATGCGAGAGGAATCCAGAAGCAAAGGAAAGAAACGCACCCTGTCCCGCGGACTCATCGTGGCCCTGCTGGCCATGGTCCTGATCGTCACCGGCGTACAGGTCGAAGGCATGCTGACCGACCGGGATACGGCAACGGCATTGCAGCGCATGGAAGATGTATTCCTGCTCATCAACCGGCGTTATGTCGAGCAGACCGACCCTGACGAGATCGCACAATATGCCATCGACGGGATGTTGGAGAATCTCGACCCCCACAGCGTGTTTTTCAACGCTGAGCGCCTTCAGGGGGAGAATGAATCGTTCGACGCGGAATTCGAGGGAATCGGCATTTCCTTCGAACTGCTTCCGGGCGAGGATGGCGCAGACACATTGGCCGTCCTGAACGTCATCCCGGGCGGGCCGAGCGAGGAGGTGGGACTCCTGACGGGAGACCGCATCATGATGGTGGACGGGAAGTCCACGGTCGGTTTCGACAACGAGGATGTCCGCCGTCACCTCAAGGGTCCGCGCGGAACGGAAGTCACCATCACGGTGGACCGCCCCGGTGTGGATACGCCCCTCGAGTTCGACATCATCCGGGACAAGATCCCGTTGTATACGCTCGATGCAGCCTACATGATGGAGGACAACACGGGGTACATCCGGCTCAACCGGTTTGCCCGCACCACCTACAATGAGTTCATGGCCAGCCTGAGGACGCTGAAGTCCCAGGGCATGGAACGGCTTGTGCTGGACCTCAGGGGCAATCGGGGCGGTTACATGCAAATGGCCGTCCGTATTGCCGGAGAGTTCCTGAAGGAAGGACAGCTCGTGGTTTCGCAGAACGGGTACACCGAGGACAGCAAGGAGGCGTTCTACGCAAGCGGGAATGGCCTTTGGGAAGAAGGGCCGGTCATGGTGCTTGTCGATGGCGCTTCGGCCTCTGCATCCGAAATCGTGGCCGGCGCCTTGCAGGACCATGACCGGGGACTCATCGTGGGGCAGCGGACCTTCGGGAAGGGGCTCGTTCAGAAGCAGTATCTCCTGCGCGATGGAAGCGCCTTGCGTCTGACGGTGGCCCGGTACTACACGCCGTCAGGACGTCTCATCCAGACGGAATACGAGGACGGGGACCGGACGGACTACTACGCCAGCAAGGCGGCCCTCAAGAAATCAGATGGTACCCATACGGCGGCCGAACTGCTGAGCGAGGTGCCGGACTCCCTCCGGTACAAGACATCGGCGGGCAGAACGGTCATTGCCGGAGGCGGCGTCATTCCGGACTTCATCGTGCCTGCCGACAGCCTGTCACCTTTGATGCGCTCGGTCCTGGCACGCAGTCTGGAAAACCAGTTCATCCGCACGTGGGTGGACCTGTACGGGGCGTCCCTGCGTGAGTCATGGGGAGAAGACCCGGATCGATTCATCAATGGTTTCCGGGTCGATGACGACATGCTGGATGCCTTCCGCTCGTTTGCGGCCGACAAGAAGGTCCGGATCGGGGATGATCTGACAGTGGATGAGCCTTCCGAGGCGTTCAGTGATGATGAATACCGCGAAGACCGCGCGCTTTTGGCTGCCTTGTTGAAAGGCCGCTTGGCCACACGTCTCTACGACAGGAGCACGTGGTATCCGGTGTGGCGTCATGTGGATCACCTGCTGGTGGAATCCCAGAAACTGTGGGCTCCGGCGGGCGAGTTGGCCGAATCCTATTCCGTCGCGCGCTGACCCGGAAGCCTCGGCAGCAACTTGCCGCTTCTTCTCGTGTCTTGGAATCGGAAAGGGCCTTTACTCGTCTTTCTTGCGACGCCGGGATTTCCTCTTGGTAATCGAATTGACAAACGTTCACGGATTGGATATTATTCGGCCTGCTTTGCGGCCGTTCATCTTTTCCTACCAACGGGTGAGCGGCCGTCCGACTGATTGGGGTTTTGATTCGTCCTTTTGACGGGCTCCCACCAGCACATCAATTCCATCGACAAACAACCTGTTCTGAATAGGAGGGATGACTTCCATGACGCTTTACAACCTGCTTCTGATGTTGCCGCAAGAAGCGGCCGGCGACGAAGGTCTGGTCAACGTTCTCGTGCAGCGCTTCAACGAGGGCGGCGACTTCATGTGGCCGGTGCTCATTTCGCTCATCATTGGTCTGGCCATTGCTTTCGAGCGCATCATTACGCTCAACCGTGCCGACATCAACACCCGTAAGTTCATCGTTCAGGTGAAGGGCTCCCTCGAAGAAGGCGGCATTGCTGCAGCCGAGGAAGTATGCGCCAACACGCGCGGCCCGGTTGCTTCCGTATTCCAGGCTGGCCTTCTGCGCCACGACGAGGGAATCGAAGCTGTTGAGAAAGCCGTCGTTTCCTACGGCTCCATTGAGATGAGCTTCCTTGAGCGCGGTCTCGTTTGGCTTTCCCTCTTCATCTCCCTGGCCCCGATGTTCGGGTTCCTCGGAACGGTAGTCGGGATGGTCGAGGCCTTTGACGCCATCGAGTCCGCCGGTGATATCTCGCCGTCGCTTGTTGCCGGTGGTATCAAGGTCGCCCTCCTCACCACGGTTTTCGGTCTGATCACGGCCATCATCCTGCAGTTCTTCTACAACTACATCACGTCCAAGATTGACCGGATCGTGGTGGACATGGAAGAAGCATCCATCGAGCTCATCGACTCGCTCGTGCTCCTGCAGGCTGGATCCTCCAACTGATCCGGACCGTACGTCTGACTTTTTCGTCATGGGCCGGCCGCGTGCCGCGGCCGGCCCGGCGATCCCATCCAATTGCTGAATAGAAATGGCTGGACTTGTACCCTATTTCGTCTGGGCTGTAATCATCGTATCCGGATTGAGCCTGCTTGCGATCGGAGTCTTCGGTCTGCGCTCCCTGGCGCAGGGCAAAGTGAATCCCCTGACCATCGTCCTTACCATGATCCCGATCGCCCTCCTCGGCGTTCTCGGTCTGGTGATGGGAGACTGGGCTCACGCTGCCGTGCTGGCGTTCCTCATCTCGCTGGCGCTGACCTCCGCTGCCCTGCTGCTTTCCGGACTCAAAGGTCTCATCGGATTCTGACCGAACGGACCGTTTGACCGATTGAACTGCCAACCCTGATGCCTCCGGAGCCGCGTGCTCATCGGACAGGTGATCGGGGGAACAACCCCATCCAAGGGAAACCAACATGTCACTGCTGAAAAAGAAAAAGCGTCAAGAGGCGGAGATCCCGACGTCGTCGATGGCTGACATCGCCTTCCTGCTGCTGATTTTCTTCCTGGTCACGACGACCATCGACGTGGATACTGGAATCGGAATGGTGCTTCCTCCAAAACTGGAGGATGACGTCGAACCGCCACCGATCAAGGAGCGCAATGTCCTCAAGATCCTGGTGAACGAGCAGGGCCTGGTGCTGGTCGAAGATCAGCCGTCTGCCGTCCAGTTGATCCGCGATGAAGTCAAGAAGCACGTGCTCAACAACGGAGCCGATCCGCGCTATGCTGAAGAGACGGGCAAGGCGCTCATCTCGATCAAGACGGCGCGTCAGACTCCGTACGATGCGTACGTCGGCGTGCTTGACGAAGTGTGGATGGCTTACTTCGAAATGTGGGATGCTGAAGCGAGAACGCTCGGATTCCCGGATTACGATACCTACGTCAACTCCATTGAGGAGTCCGATGTAGAGAATGCCATCCGCGACAAGATCAAAGCGGCCATTTCCATTGCCGAGCCCGACGAGGCCTGAGCCAACGCTTCACCAGTAAACGACTTCCAACCCCATGTCAGGTCACTTTCAAAAGAAGGTTCAGACGAAGCAGGACATCCCTACTGCTTCCCTTCCGGACATCATCTTCATGCTGCTGATCTTCTTCATGGTCAGTACGGTGCTCCGGGAAACCACGGTTCAGGTGCGGACGACGTTGCCCCAGGCCGAGGCTCTCACCAAGATCGACCAGAAGCGTCTGGTATCGTACATCTACATCGGCCCACGCAAGCTGGACGGCAACCGTCTCGGTGAGACCGGTGTCCAGATTGACGATGCACTCATCGAGGATACAGGAACCATTCGTACGGTCATGTACCGCAAGTTGGTCGAGCAGCCCAAGCTGATCGTCTCGCTCAAGGTGGATGAGACCTCCGAGATGGGTATCGTGCTGGATGTGCAGCAGGAACTGCGTGAAGCAGGGACGCTGCGTATCAACTACTCCTCGCGCAGGGAAATACCATCCTGACCCGGGCTCACGCGGCCGTAGGCTGCTGCGTGAATCAATCCCGAAATCGAAAGGGCTCCGCTTCGGCGGGGCCCTTTTTTTTGGTGCGGCCCGTAGGTTTGCGTCTCTTCGGAACGTCGATTGAACAATCAATCACGCCTTACCCCAGCACCATGATCCAGCGACTGCAAACCGTTTACCTGCTTCTGGCCGTTACCTTTCTGGCCATCCTGTTCCTGGCCGACGGTGCCTGGACGGGGGCCGCGACGGCCAATTACGACTGGTACGTTCCGGTCTCCATGGGTCTTTTCGGTCTGGCGGCAGCCGGTGCCGTCACGGCCATTTTCCTGTACAAGGACCGCAAGCGCCAACGCAGTCTGGTTGTTGCCATGCAGATCGTGGTTCTTGTGGCACTCCTATTGAAGGTGGTTCTCAATTCTCTGGCTGGCGGCTTCGCTTCCGTCTCCACCGATGCCAGTTTTGAGTACTGGGTCGGCTTCGGTGCACCCGTCATGGCCTACCTGATGTTTTTGATGGCTCGGAGGGGAATCGACAAGGACATCGCTCTCATCAAGTCCATGGATCGCCTGCGGTGATGCAGGAATCTGGAGCGTCCCCGAGTCACACGCCGCTGAGCGCCTGGCTGGCACTGGGGACAGGCCTGACGGCCATTTCCACGAGTGTTCTGTTCATTCGCTGGGCCATCGAAGCGCCTGGTGAAACGGTTGCCGTGTGGCGAACCGTGTTCGGTGCTTTGCTGCTCGCGCCCGTCGCTGCCATGAAAGCCCGAGAGGAAATCCGGCAGATGTCCGGCCGGGAGTGGCTCCTGGTCACGGGATCGGGCGTCTTTCTGGGGCTTCATTTCGTGACGTGGATCAACTCCCTGCATCACACCAGCGTCGCATCTGCCTCAGCCCTGGTTGCGCTGAGTCCCCTGTTTCTGGCCATCCTCGGTTTCTTCCTGCTCGGAGAGCGCTTGACCCGCCGAAAGCAGATGGCGTTGCTTGTGGCCATCGCAGGTGTGGCCGCTCTGGGCTGGATCGATCGTTCCCCTTCCAGTGAGGCAGCCGTCCGGCCCTTGCTTGGCAACGCCCTGGCGCTGGCAGCGGCCGGATTCATCTCGGTCTACCTGCTCATCGGCCGTTTCGTCCGCCAACAACGCTCCTGGCTGGCCTACGTAGCGCCGGTATATGTCGTTACGGCGCTGACCACCCTGGTGGTAGCCTTCATTCAGGATGCGCCATTGCTGGGCTGGGGATGGGAGATATATGCCCTGTGTTTGGGCATGGCATTCGTGCCCCACCTGCTCGGGCACGGGTCCCTCAACTGGTCATTGAAGTACCTGTCCGCGACGACGGCAGGCCTGGCCTCCCTGTGCATTCCGGTCGTGTCCTCCTTCTGGGGCGCCGTGGCCTTCGGGGAGATTCCGTCGGCTCCTGCCATGGCGGCCATGGCACTCATCCTTGCTGCACTGGGCCTTTTCGTGTGTTCGCGCCGATAGGATGGATGAACCGAATCAGCTGCCGTGGCCGATTTCGCAGGTCATGTCGTTGCCGCAGCACATGGGAGACTTGACTTTGCCATGGCCATCAGGACAGCGGGATACGGCCACTTCTGCACCGGAACCGGTGGTGATCGTATCGTGGATGAGTTCCTTGCCGCAGTGACCGCAGGTCATCGATCCGACGCTCATGCCGCATTTGTTGCAGGTGTAGGCTGCCATTTTTCCGGGGGGGTTGGTTCAATGTGTCGCTTCAAGATACGTCAGGCCCAAGATCCGTACCCAGTGGAAACCATGTGGTGCGACAGGTGCTTTCGCGGGCCGGGAAGTATCTTCATGCGTGTCATTCCTGTCCACCTCGATCCCCGACCATGCTGAATACCCATTCCTTCAACTGGCGATTGCACTTCCTCTCATTGTGCATCGCTTGCATGCTTGGTATCGATGTTCAGGCCCAACCCGTCGAAGAGAATCTGTTCACCTATCTGGCCTCACAACAGCTGGAGGATGGCCGTCCGTGGATGGATACCCTCAGCGGCGATTTCTGGGAATGTGCCGGACAACGCAGGTACGGAAATACGGGCGCCAGGGCAGAAGTGGAAGCTGTCTTCCAGGGACACGAGTCTCCCGACAGCACGTTTTTCCAGACGATGTCCTATTGCGGATTGTTTGCACTGGCAGCTCCGTGGGGCTCTGGTGCAACGGTGGACGCACTCGACCTCGGAGCACCGATCCGGTACGACACACCCGGAATAACGGCGTTGAATCAGATGAATGGTCGTCCAGCAGGCATAGAACAGATTGCCGATCCGTCGGCGGTCCGCCTTCCGGACGGTCGGATTGCCCTGTATTTCGCCGGTGATCATCGCGCCGCCCATCAATCCGCACGATGGGTTTCGAAAACGCCGATCCTGTCGGTTGCCGATCCGGTGGAATTCGAAATTGAAGCCGATTACAATCTGCCGACGCGATTGCTCTGGCGCCAGATGTTCCTTCTGGCCGACGGCAGTTGGAGGGCGTTCGGCAATCATGACGGCATCCGGAGTTGGCATTCCGCAGACGGTTTGCAATGGGAAGAGGCTGCCACACCGCAGATTCTCAACCCCACCCCAACAGAGGTGCGGAATCAACTGGGCCTTCCCCAGAACGAACTCCAGTTCAACTCCTTCCTCAACATCACCCATCTGGACGACGGGTCTTGGGTCGGGGTCATGCCGCACTACGACGAGTCCATGGATTCCAGGGAGCCCGATCCCAACGGCAACGGCTACAACGATCCGCCCTTTGTGCTGATCTACCATTCCGACGACGGGTATACCTGGCAGTATCGTTCCGTCCTGATCGGTACCGCGGAGGGGTTCGTGACGGAGTTGTCCTCCGGGGTCTACATGTTCACCATGTCCGATGCCGTCTTTTTTTCCCGCGATCTGCAGGCGTGGACCTTCGGTCACCGACCCCACTTCCATTCGTACGGTATCGAGTTGGCGGACGGCTACACGCTGCACTTTGGAACCGATTCCGCCATCGGATTGCCGCTCACCGCATACCACACATCGTTTGATGCCTCGACGCTTCCTGAGGTGCAGTGGGCTGCCATGACCTGGGAAACCATGCCGACGATCGAAGACCTGCGGGGCAACTCCTCCGGCGTAGCGACCGAGCACTGGACGTCCCAGGGCCCCGGGTCTTTCGAACTGTGGCCCAATCCGGTATCCGGTCGGCTGAACGTGTCGTGGGATTCACCCGGGCAGGAGAGTGCGATGACCATACAACTGCTGGATCCTCTGGGTCGCGTCCTGAGTGAAGAACGCGTGCCGCAGGCGGGTCCAGGCCGCCAACACCATTCCGTCAGCCTCGACGGGCTGGCTGCAGGAATCTACTTCGTCCGGATAGCGAAAGGGGGGTATGTGCACGCCCGATCCGTCCTTCATCTGGAATGATCCGTTCGGACCGCGCACTCTTCCACGGGATGGTCAGGCCTGGACGCTCTTGATCGGAGGCAGATCCTGATATCGCTTTTTCCCCCGCAGGAAGTGGTCCACGACAATCGATCGTTGGTAAGGAAGGGCGATGTGCGGCAAATCGTCCCCGAGTGCCACCTCGTTTTTCATGCGATGGGCGCCGCGGTAGGCCCGCACAATGGCCCAGGCATCACGGGCGTTGCCGCCAAGCAAGGCGCGAAGGGCTGCCAGACTGTCCAGCATGCTGCGCACGAGCAACGTGCGCCACCATGCTCCACGCGGCAGATTGCGATACAGCATGAGGAGGTTGTTGCGGAAGTTCAGGTACGTCTTCCTCGGGTTGCCTGCCGGCAGGCTTCCACCACCGATATGGTAAACCTCGGATTCTGTCACGCACTCGATGCGATATCCCAGGCGGTGGATTCGCCAGCAGAGGTCGATTTCCTCCATGTGCATGAAGAAAGCCTCTTCGAGACCGCCCAACCGGTTCCAGATGTCGCGTCGAACCACCAGGCAGGTTCCGGACGCCCAGAAGATCTCACGGACCGGATCGTACTGCCCGGTGTCTTCCTCCAGGACATCGAACACCCGGCCCCGGGCAAAGGGGTAGCCCCAACGGTCCAGGAAGCCTCCAGCCGCACCGGAATATTCGAAATGGGTACGCTGGTCGAACTGATGCAACTTGGGCTGCGCAGCGCCCAGGTCCGGATGGGCTTCAAATCGGGAGACGATGGGGGACAACCAGTTTTCGGGCACCTCGACATCGTTGTTCAGGAGAACGATCAGGTCTCCCTTGGCATGGGGCACTGCGGCGTTGTTGCCCTTCGCAAAGCCCCAATTCTCCGGATGCCGCACAATCTCGACATTGGGGAAGGCGTTTCTGACCCATTCTGCACTTCCATCCGTGGAGGCGTTGTCGGCCAGGATGATCTCGAAACCGTCGAAAACGGTGGCCACGACACTGGGCAGACACCGCTTGAGCAGGTCAAGGGCGTTCCACGAGACGATGATGATGGAGACGCGGATATCGTTCATCGCTTCAGGTTGAAGCTTTGGCGATGATGCGCAGTCGGACCGTGCTTGGACAGCCCTTCGTAATGTGCTGCAGTCGGATAGCCCATGTTGGAGTCCCAGCCGAATCCGGGGTGCTGGACGTGCAGTTTCTGCATGACATCATCCCGGTGCGTTTTTGCCAGGATGGACGCGGCCGCGATGGAGTGTGAGCGGGCATCCCCCTTGATGATGGTCCGGGAAGGAATGCCGAGCCGAGGAATGTCGGTGTTGCCATCAATCAGCACCCGTTCGGGGGTGACGGTCAATCCTGCTACAGCCCGTCGCATGGCTTCCATGGCGGCCCACAGGATATTCAGGCGGTCGATTTCCGCTGGCGAACATTCGGCCACGCTCCAGGCCAGCGCCTCGTTCCGGATCTGCTCGGCAAATGCTGCGCGGGCGGTGGCCGAAAGGGCCTTGCTGTCCGTGACGCCTTCGATGTGGGAGCCCGGATGCAAAATGACGGCTGCCGCCACGACCGGTCCTGCCAGGCAGCCCCTGCCGGCTTCATCCGTTCCTGCCACGAACTGGATGCCTTTGTCCCAATAGGAGGATTCGAATGCCAGATCACCCGTCCCGGTCAATCCAAACAGGTCCTGTTGTGAGGTTGTGTCGATCCCGCCTGCGTTCATGAATCCGACTCCGTGAACTGGTCCGGAAGGTCATTCTCGTACAGCACGGTATCTCCGGGTACTGCGTTGCGGGAGAGCCATTCGCGGGCCTCGAACAACGTGCGGACAATGTGAATGCGCTCTTCGGGGAATCCAGCGTTCAGAAGTCCTTCCTTTATGGGACGAGTCCGCTCTGGACCCACCAGTACGGCATCGTCCGCGGACGCGGCAATCTGCGTTCCGAATACCCTGTTGAGCTGCGCTTCCTGCTGGCCCAACTCGATCATGCCGGGTGTGATGATGATACGTCGTCCGGACATGCTGCCGAGCACTTCCACCGCGTTGGCGGCGCCGACCGGATTCGAGTTGAACGCGTCATCAATGATGGTCAGGCCATTCTCATGCCGCAACGAAAGCCGGTGCGGTACGGGTTCCATCCGGTCGGCGCCGCGGACGGCCTGCC
>Ga0209273_10001730_pt1 | contig 18371 bp, 13 predicted proteins | sample tdAd471_FD_187126 | JGI IMG/M metagenome (GOLD analysis project Ga0209273, IMG submission 187126) | Marine sediment microbial communities from the Atlantic coast under amendment with organic carbon and nitrate - tdAd47.1 (SPAdes)... | ecosystem: Environmental > Aquatic > Marine > Coastal >...
CATCCATGTCCCGATCATCGCCGTGTGGATCGATCCCGAGAGGGTCGAGGATACCAACCACCTCAAATGGCACAGAGTCGATCTGGATTTCTTCTCCAATGGCGTCAGCGTCGGCGAACAGAGTCTCCTTGAGCTTCGTACCGATCAACGCAACGCGCTCGGCGCGGTCGACATCCCTGTTCGAAATATAGCGGCCATCAATCACGCTACGGTTCCAGACGTAGTCCGCGTTTGCACTAAATCCAGAGACACCGGCCTGCTCGTTCGTGCCCGCGTACTGAATGCCCTTTTCACCCATCATGAGGCGCGGTGCATACGCGACGACCTGGTCCATCTGCTCCGCAACGGCCTGCAGGTCCGGTAGTTTCAGTTCCGCAGAGCCAATAAGTAAGGTGCCTGGCCCAAACATCCGGTCGATTTGATCGCTGATCTTCTGGGCTGCGCCGCCGCCCAATGAATTTCCCGCGATCAGTGTCGCGACACCAACCGCCACACCAATGCTCATGAAAAAACTACGTAACTTGAAACGACCCAGGTTAGACAAGCTGCTTCGTATCAGTCGTATTTCATTCATGACGCCACCTGCATTCTTGCTTCTGTCAGTTGCCCGTTATCAATATGTACGATCCTCGACGCCGTATTGGCGACTGCATTGTCGTGGGTAATGAGCAAGATCGTAGAACCATTGCGATTCAGTTCGCGGAATAATTCCATGATCTGTCTTCCCGACTTTTGATCGAGATTTCCGGTTGGCTCATCGGCCAGAACGACAGCCGGATCATTAACCATCGCCCGGGCGATGGCGACGCGCTGCTGTTGTCCGCCCGATAGCTCACTCGGGTAGTGAGTCAGACGCTCTTCAAGGCCGACGCGACACAGCGCCTCGCGGGCTCTCTTTTGAATGTCCGCGTCACTGCGCGCGCTGTAGAGCATCGGCAGTTCAACGTTCTCAGTCGCTGTCGTCCTCGGCAGCAGATGAAATTGCTGGAACACGAAGCCGATCGCTTCGTTGCGCACTCTTGCCCGCTCTTCGGGCGACAACTTCGCAACTGGTTTGCCTTGCAACTCGTATTCGCCCGAATCCGGGCGGTCGAGCAGCCCCAGAATATTCATCAACGTGGTTTTACCCGAGCCTGACGGCCCGACGATGGCGACAAACTCACCCTCATCCACACTGAAGTCCACTTCGTGTAGCACTTTCAACATCGCCTCACCGGGCCGCTGAAATGACTTGCACAGATTTCGAATCTTTATCATTTCGTATTACTCCTTGGTTAATTCCGCGCATTCAGTTCCAGCACATCGCCTTCGCGCACACCGGAGAGAAATTCCACTGACGATTCTGATCGCCAGCCTGTTTGGACATCCTGTTCCATCCACTGACCGTCCCTTTGCACCATCACGTACTGCCTGCCTACGGTGCGTTTGATCGTGGGACGAGGTGCCATCAGCACAGCATCACGCTCGTCAACAACGATGCGCACATGCGCCGTCATCTCGGGGCGCAGGATGAACTCGGCAGAAGGCTCGAACTCAAGTCGCACCACGTAATTGACGACGCTGCCTTGCAACTCGGCACGCGGTTGAATTGCCGTGACCGTGGCCGTGAATTCGACATCGGTATAGGTATCGACCGTAAAACTGGCTTGCTGGCCAACGAACACACGGCCAATGTCGGTTTCATCGACGTAGGCCAACACTTCGAGGCGATCCAGATCAATAATGGTGACAAAATTGGGAGCGGCAAAGGCCGCTGCTACGGTCTCACCTTCACGAGTTGAGACTTCGGCAACGACACCATTGATAGGTGCAGTCACCCGCGTATAGCTCAGGGCGATTTCTGCGGAGCGCAGGCGTGCTTTGTCTGCCCGCAGCTGAGCGCGTGCGACGGCCAGGTCATTTTTGGCGGTATCAAGGTCCTCGGCTGATGCCAGGCCGTTTTTCGCCAATCGTTGCCGTCGTATAAGAATCGATTTCGCCAGTTCAACCTGTGGCTCTGACAGTGTCACATCGGCACGAGCCTCATCCGCCTGCGCCTCCAATGCGGCTGCATCCAGTTCAGCGAGTAATTGACCGATCTCCACGCGATCGCCCACTGCGACGGGCAGGCTGACCACGGTACCCGAGATCCTGGAGCCAACGTTTACCTCGGCACCGGTTACCGGCCGGATGACTCCGGTCGCCATGACGGTCTCGTTCAACGCCCCGAGGCTGACCGTAGCGGTCCTGCGCATGTCATTGTGTGACTTGGCCTCATTTCCGGGCCAGGCGTACAAAGTCACCGTAATGGCTATCGCTATAAGTGTAGACCCGACAGTCCAGTAGCCTTTTTTCACGATTTAAATCTCCTGTCATCTATAACAGGGCAATTTAAAAGGCGGATGTAATTTGCGAATGATGCAATTGTCACAAAATGTCACAACGTCGCTGTTACATTTCGTGACTAATGCGACAAACAGAGTTGATACTTGCGGTTTACTTTGTGCCGCATGAAAACTAAAACTCTGATATTGAACCTAGCCCTGCTTGCGGCATTGCCCGTTGCAGCCAATGAAACCACTTTGCAGTACCACCTCTCGGGAGAAATGCAGCTCAGCATGAAGCAGGACATCTACGTCGAGGCTCTAAGCGAAGCCATCGGTGAGAGGGTCTTCTCGATAACCTTTAATATGGTCGATGCCGGAGACGATGACGAACTACTGGTTAAGCTCGCATCTATCAGTGCCAGTTACACTGCGCACGGCATGAAGCAGCGGTTGCCCGCCTCACACCTGAACGGTGAGGAGTTCCGATTGCTCGGCGACGGTCGATCATACAAGGCGCAGAAAGGTGGCGGCGACGTATCTCCTGGCCCGATTACCGATGCCGGCCTCCGACCGGCTGAACTGCTTGCCGGCTTGCTGCCAGCACTGCCGGACGGACCGGTATTCGTCGGAACGACCTGGAATACTGACAGAAGCATCTTAAGCCTTGAGGGCTGGGCCTGGGCCGCTGGTGAAATGCAACACCATCACGAAGTGACTGATATCCAAAGTTTGGACGGACGCACCGTCGTAACCGTCAGGACTTCGGGTGAAACTCAAATAGAAGCTGCTGAAGGCCACGAAGGTTTTGTTGGGCTTGGCACGCTTACTCAGCGCATTGACTGGACATTTGATGCCGACAGCGGCCAATTGTTATCCCTGACTGACGCACGAGAGGCCCGTGGTACGAATCAATTGCCACAAGGTGAAATCCCGGTACATCAGATCGCCCGGTATGAATTGCTAGCCGTTCTCTGAGGTCACTGATTCCCGCCGGTCATACAAAAATGGGGGCCGTACCTTCGGTACCGTCCCCGGTTTTTCGTGGTGGCCAGGGGCAGACCGATTCGCGACAAATCGGCTATGCCGATTTGGACGCCGAAGGCGCCCCGCAGGGGTGAGGATCGCCCATTGGCGATTCGAATCAATGGACTCGCTTCGCTCGCCCTGCGGGCGCACTGCGTGCGTCTGTCGCCACTGCGCATAACGGTGCAGAGCTGATCCACGCAATCCTTACGTCCCGGGCATTTTCGTTGTGAATGTTTTGTGATATTCGCGCAATCTGCGCGTGAACTGGTCCTTCTAAGGTCAAGGCTCCTTAGCATCTTATTCCAGGAGCTTGACCGTGAAACTGACGAAAACAATTGCTGCGACAACGATTCTCACCGTGTCGGCCATGATGGCCACGAACGCGCTGGCCGACCGCCCGGACGACAAGGGTCGCGGCAACGGCCCCGTCATCTACGTGACCTCGCAGGGCCTGTTCTATGACTCCATCGTGCTCACCAACTTGCCAATGCAAGGCCCCTTCCAGCAGCTGATCGTGGGCCCGATGGGCCTCGAGACAGAATTCGGCCCGGGCACCGTCGGCTATCGCGGCGGCCGCTGGTGGTTGGACGTGAACATGAACGGCGAGATGGACGAAGCCGACGCCTTTTTCATGTGCCCGCTGCTCGGACCGGGCCGGCTTGATCCCTGATTCCTGAAAGCGCAAGACGCCAACAGGACAGGCGATACCATCGGCCTCGCCGCCATCCCCTCTCGCGGCGGCCGATGGTATCCGCCTGAAGCCGTAATAATTTCATGCTGACCCCGGTCTTTAAAGGCGACACGCCTCGCGGCCGGGTGAGACGCATGCGCAAGAAAATTCTGGTGATCGAAGATGAACGCGACATCGCCGACCTCATTCGACTGCACCTGGAAGACCTCAATTACCTTGTCAGCGTGGCCCGCGACGGCAACACCGGCCTGCGCAAGAGCTCGGCCGGTTCCTGGGACCTGATCATCCTCGATCTTCGCCTGCCCGGCATCGACGGCCTGGAGATCTGCCGGCGCCTGCGCCAGAAATCGGAGTATGTCCCGATCCTCATGCTGACCTCGAAGTCCTCGGAGCTCGATCGCGTCGTTGGACTCGAAATCGGCGCCGACGACTATGTCACCAAGCCGTTCAGCGTCCTTGAACTCATGGCCCGCGTGAAAGCCATCCTGCGGCGCACAGATTTTTGCAATAGATCTAAGACACGAGCGATGGACACGATTCAGGTCGGCAACCTCACGATCGACCCGGCAACGCGAAGCGCGGTGATCCGCGGCGAAGCCGTCGAGCTTACCGCCAAGGAATTCGACTTGCTGTTTCATTTCGCCAAGCACCCTGGCCGTGTCTTCAGCCGGGCGGAGCTTCTGGACCGCGTGTGGGGATACGGTCACGACGGCTACGAACACACCGTGAACTCACACATCAATCGACTGCGCTCGAAAATCGAGAATAATCCGGCGCATCCGGTGCTCATCGTCACCGTGTGGGGCGTCGGCTACAAGATGAGTGTCCCTCTCGACCGCGAGCAGTGCGCGTGACGCGCCTCCATTACAAGTTGTCGGCCGCAATGCTGGCGATTGTCTTCCTGCTCGGCGCCGCGTTCTACCAGATCGACCGCTACAGCGTACGCATGTACTACGAAGAGCTGAGCCAGAGACTGAATTCGTCGTTAGCGATGTACGTCGTCAATGCAGAGCCGCTCATCAGCGGTGGCGAGGTGAACCATGAGGCGCTGTCCGAAATCGCCAATCGCGCGATGGTCATCAATCCCACTGCGGAGATCTATCTGCTGGCACCGGGCGGCGCGATCCTCGGCCATGCATTCCCGCCTGAAGAAATCGGCGTGGAGCACATCGACGTGGGCCCGATTCGCGACCTGCTGTCCGTATCGCGACCGTTGCCGATAAAAGGGGTTGATCCGCGCAACCCCGGGACGCGCAAGATATTCTCCGCCTTCCCGGTGGTCGATCCCGATGCTGCGAACGGCACTGCTGGTTACCTGTACGTGGTCCTCGGAGGCTCTCAATATGAGGCTGTCGCGGCACAAGTCTCCGGCAGCGACAAGCAGCGCATGGTGACCGCGGGGATCGTCCTGCTGATGTTGGCCGCATTTGTCGCCGGAACGCTGCTGTTCTCTTTCCTGACCCGCAGGCTCCGCAAGTTGACGACCGATGTAGCGGAATTTACCGACCCGCATGTCGATGCAAATAATCCGATTGACGGTGTCGGCCAACCGCGAGATGAAATCGACCAGCTACGCAACGCCTGCCATTACATGGCGACTACGATCCAACAGCAGATGTCCAGCTTGCAGGAGAACGATCGGCTGCGGCGTGAACTCATCACGAACATCTCTCACGACCTGCGCACGCCGTTGGCCACGATGCAGGGGTATATCGAAACACTGATCATCAAGGATGAAGCGCTCGATGCGGTGACGCGACAGCAGTACCTGGATACCGCCTGTAAACACGCTGCTCACCTGGGTAAGCTCATACAGGGCCTGTTCGAACTCGCCATGCTCGATTCGGGCAACGCCACGCCGGTCTTCGAGGAATTCTCACTCACCGAACTGATTCACGACGTTGTGCAGGAATTCAGGTTACAGGCAGATGAAGCGCAGGTATCGCTGCAGATCGATCCTCCCGGCGAACCCGTTTCCGCCTATGCGGACATCAGCCTGATGCAACGCGTTCTCGAGAACCTCGTCGGCAATGCCCTCAGATACACGCCCAAAGGCGGCAAGGTGTCGATCTCGGTGCGGCCCTCGTCGGCTGCGGTCGGGGTTTCCGTTGCGGATACCGGCGCCGGCATTTCGGAAGAAGCCCTGCCACACATCTTCGATCGCTTTTACAGGGAGAATCCCGAGACGGGCGAGGACAGCGACTCCACGGGTCTCGGGCTTGCCATCGCCAAAAGGATCCTCGAATTGCACGGCAGCGAAATCCGTGTGACAAGCGAAGAACAGCTCGGTACCCGCTTTGACTTCGACCTGCCTCTGCAGGCGCGCGCCGCCTGACTGCACTATCGCGATTTGGTGGCCAGGAGCAGACCGATTCGCGACAAATCGGTTATGCAGATTTGGACGCGTCGACCTTCCGAAACTGACTAGTTATTCGACAGCGCGCGCTGGTATGGATCAAGTCCCAGCTTCGCGCGTTCGTCGTTGGCGCGTTTGACGAGTATTGCGTTCAGCCTTTGAAATTCGGCATTTTCTGCCATTCGATCATAAACAGGCGCATCGAAGAGTCGAACACCAACACCATTGTTGTCTATGAGTCTCTGTACCTGGGTCAAGACTTCTTCGTCAGTTCCCGTCAGTGCCGCGAGAGCTATCGAATCGACTATCGACCTGAATGATTTGTCCCCCGCGACTTTTCGTCGTTCTTCGGATTCTGCCAGTGCATCAGTCAGTTTTTTGAATTCGAGGTCCCGACCTGACTGTAGATAAGAATAGGCAAGTGCTGCCAGGTAGCTGCTGTTTGAGCCGTCTGTTCTTTCGAACAGTTGCAACATGGCGCCCAGATTTTCGAAGTGTTCATCTACGAAGCGTATCGCTTCATCGTACTGGCCGCTGAGCATATAGTGGTCCGCATAGGTGCGTATGATCACGTTGTTCGCATCGTTACCCGACCCTCCAAGCGACAATGTGTCAAGCACTGCCCCAGCTTCATCATGTCGTCCCAACTGGTCGAGACCGACGACCACCTGTATCGGTACACCGATTTCTATCATCGTTTCAAATTCGCCGATCGCAGTAAGCGCAAAGCCATACCAGAGTTGGTTTACGGTATTTCGGGGATTCACTTCGTACGACTTTCTCAAGTGTCGAATGGCGCGTGCCGTATCGCCCTGTGCGACTGCGATCATTCCCCAGGATTGATTTACATCATCGGTCTCCCCGACTATGCGCTCAACCCGCCCAACCAGTGCGTTGCCAAGATCGAAATCCCGGGTGCGCAAATACGATTGAATCAGGTTATTGAATGCCGGTCCGAACATCGGGTCGCGTTCAACCACCGCCTCAAGCAATGCTCTTGATTCATCGTTGCGACTGGCCTCCCCGTACGCGGTTGACAGCCAGTTTCGCGTATTGTCGAGATTCGGATTCAGGCTCAACGCGTGCTCGAGCACCGCAACTTCTTCCTCGTTGCTCCTGTCCCATTCACCGCCCATTATCAGGCCAGACACCGCGTGTGCTTCTGCAAGGCTCGGATCAATGGCGATGGCGCGATCAACAATAAGCCTGGCGGCAGGATAGGCCTCGTCGGCGGGAATTTCGCCGTAAGAACCGACACCGTCAGACATAAGAACCGTTACAAGCGCTTTTTGTGCCAATGCCGGGGCGTAATTGGCGTCGTTCTCCAGAGCCTGATCGAGGAGGCGCGATGCCTCCTTCATTTCGTCTAAGTTGCGCGTGTAGATTTTCTGCCTGGCGACCAGGTACAAGTCATAGACCTCGATCGAAGTCTCAGCAGTCTCCTGCGCAACGGTGCCGATCAACTCGTTACGCAGCGCACCGGTGATAGCGGCAGCGATCTCATCCTGCACAGCGAAGACGTCCGTCAGGTCGCGATCATAAGTATCTGAATACAGGTGAAACCCTGTCTCCGCATTGATGAGCTGCGCGGTAACTCGAATCTCGTTGCCTGCTTTGCGAACAGAACCCTCGAGAATATGTGCGACGTTGAGTATCTCGCCGATCTCTCTGAGGTCCCGGTTTTGTCCTTTGAAAGCGAATGAAGACGTACGCCCCGCGACTTGCAGATCAGGCATTCGGGCCAGGACATTGAGCAATTCTTCGGACAGGCCATCAGCAAAATACTCCTGATCGCCGTCAGCCGACAGGTCCTCAAATGCGAGTACGGCTATAGACTTCTCTGCCCTGACCTCGGTTTCTTTAACGCTCTCGGCAGCAGGTCGTGATGGTGGCGCAAAGTAAACCCGGTCTGTCACAACGAGAACGACAAGAGCGATGATCATTGCGATCGTTACCTGGTTGAGCTTCTTGCCTGTGCCTTGCGTAATGGAGCCGGAACGATCGACATCCTGTTCCTTCTTCAGGCCCTCGGGTGTTAGCTCATACACCCACGAGAACAACAGGACAATCGGCAGGCCCAACGTCGCCAAAAGCAGCAGGGCTTTGAGCACCCAGGCAGGCGCTTCAATAGCCTCGAGCACAAGTTGTGAGACTTGCAGGACCAGCCACGTGGCAATCACATAAGCGATGGCTACTCGAAAGACGTTACGTCGTTTGAGCTCCGAGAATAACGACATTTAATTCTATTTGTTGCCGCGGAAGCTAAGCATCATACCGATAATTCGAGATCAAATGGGGCTGGCAGAAACGGCAGAAGCGTTGCTGTGTTATGTAGTGCCCGACAGGATTCGAACCACCGACACGCGGATTTTCAGAACGCTAAACGATTGATTCTGTTCTTATTTATCAACCAGCTACCGGGGCGTTCGTTGCTCAATCTGCGGTACTTCGCACTGCGATGCACAAGCGATGAGTCGTCATCTACGAAACGTGAGTCGGAGTGACTAAGAGGCGGAGTTCAAACTTGAAGCAGTTGCAATGACTGCGGGCTGGCGAGCGCCGAGAAACCTGGAAGGAATTTCCATGAATCCCGACAAAAAGGCCGCTACGTCGCGATAGAATCTCCTGTCCGTTGGAGAATGATCCAGTGAGCGCAGGCAGCACGAGACAGGCCGTTGATACCGCGGGACTGGCATCGATGTTTCGAGAGTTCATCGATGATGATTACGTCGTGTCGAAAACCGAATCCAAACGGCCGTTCGAGTGTGACGGCTTGCCGGTGTACAAGGAGATGCCGCGCCTGGTCGTGATGCCGGGCTCCACGGAGCAGGTTCGGAAAGTGATGCGCCTGTGTCACGAGCATCGTATACCTGTGGTGGTTCGAGGCGCCGGCACCGGCCTGTCCGGTGGCGCCCTCCCGCATCCCGATGGCGTGCTGCTGTCGCTGACGCGCCTCTCCCGGATCATCGAGGTCGACCCCCATGCCAGGCTGGCTCGCGTGCAACCGGGCGTGCGGAATATCGAAATCAGCGAAGCAAGCGATGCACACGGCCTTTTCTACGCGCCGGACCCCTCGTCGCAGATCGCCTGCTCGATTGGCGGCAATGTCGCCGAAAACGCAGGCGGGGTGCACTGCCTGAAATACGGCCTGACCGTGCACAACGTTCTGCAGATGACGATCGTGACCGTCACGGGCGAAATTATGACCGTTGGAAATGAAGGGCTGGATAGCGCGGGGCCGGATTTGATGGCGCTGTTGATCGGCTCCGAAGGCATGCTCGGTGTTGTCACTGAAATCACCGTAAAGTTGCTACCAAAGCCATCCCATTGTCAGGTCGTTCTCGCGTCGTTCGACGCTGTCGAACCAGCAGGTGATGCCGTGAGCGCCGTCATAGCCAACGGAATTATCCCGGCTGGTTTCGAGATGATGGACCAGAATGCGGTCAGGGCAGCCGAGGACTATGCGCATGCGGGTTATGACACGGACGCGGCGGCCATTCTTCTGTGCGAACTGGACGGCACGGCCGATGAGGTGCAGTCCGGTGTCGACAAGGTAGCGGGCGTGTTCGAGCAGTTTGGTGCTACGTCAGTTCGCGTGTCGCAGGACGAGGCCGAGAGACAGCTGTTCTGGAAAGGAAGAAAATCTGCATTTCCTGCGATCGGCCGAATTTCTCCCGACTACTACTGTATGGATGGCACAATTCCCCGGCGAATGTTGTCCCGTGTTCTGCGCGGCATCAGTGATCTCTCATCGGAATTCGGGCTGCCGGTCGCGAATGTCTTTCACGCCGGTGACGGCAACATGCACCCGCTTATTCTGTTCGACGAGAGCAAGCCCGGCGAGCTCGAAAAGACCGAAGCGTTTGGCGCGCGAATCCTGGAATTGTGCGTCGAGGTTGGCGGCTGCATAACCGGGGAACATGGTGTCGGAGTCGAAAAAATGCGCCAGATGCTCGTGCAGTTCGACGCTGACGAGCTGGCGCAGCTGAACGCAATCAAGGATGCCTGCGACCCGCACGGGTTGCTCAATCCCGGCAAAGGCGTGCCGACGCTCAAGCGCTGTCAGGAGTACCGGTCGCTTTGAGTGCCTTGACGCGAATCCAGGACCAGGTACGTGATGCGGCTTCAAAGTCGGAGGCGTTGCGTATAGTGGGCGGCGACAGCAAGCGGGGTCTCGGGCGCGAACCGGTCGGCAACCCGGTCAACGTTAGCGATCTCGCCGGCGTGGTCGAGTATCAGCCGACGGAATTGATGATCACAGTGCGAGCGGGCACGACGATCTCGCACCTGCGGGACGTTCTCGCCGAGAAGGGGCAAATGCTGGCCAGCGAGTCGCCGGACTATGGCAGTAAAGCGACAATCGGTGGCGCGCTCGCCTGCAATCAATCCGGACCATCGCGGCCGTGGTACGGATCGATTCGCGATCATGTCCTGGGTGTCCGCCTGGTAAACGGTAAGGCCGAACACCTGCGATTCGGTGGCCAGGTCATGAAGAATGTCGCGGGTTACGACGTCTCGCGATTCCAGGCCGGCGCGATGGGGACGTTTGGAATACTGACCGAAGTATCGATCAAGGTTCTGCCGAGACCTGAAGCGTCGCTAACCGTGCGCCAGGAGATGGATGCGGACCAGGCTATTCGCGCGATGAACGACATCGGCATGAAACCGAGGCCGTTGACGGGCGCATGCTGGTACCAAGGCGCCATGTTCCTTCGATTGTCAGGTCCGAAATCCGTAATCGAGACGTCGGCTGCCGCGCTTGGCGGCAAGCGGGTCGATAACGATGCAGAATTCTGGTCAGGGTTGCGTGAACAGACCTTGCCGTTTTTTGATGGCAACCAGGATCTGTGGCGACTCTCGGTCAGACCGAACTCGCCACACGTTCTGTCGCGGGGCGATTGGCTCATCGATTGGGGCGGTGCGCAAAGGTGGCTGGCAGGCGAGCACGATCGCGATGAGCTCGACGCAATTGCAGCGAAGTCCGGTGGAGAAGTCAGCCACATTCGGGGAGGCGATCGAAAGTCCGACCTATTACCCTCGCTCGTCGGCATCAAACGCGAGTTGCTGATTCGCATGAAGCAGGCATTCGATCCGGCCGGTGTATTCAATCCGGGCCGCCTGTATTCCTGGTTGTAGGTGTCGCTTCGATGCATGTAGATCTGCATTCCACGTTGGAGGGTAACGAAGCGGCACAAGAGGCCGCGAACATCATACAAAGTTGTGTCCACTGCGGCTTTTGTAACGCGACCTGCCCGACGTACCAGGACCTGTTCGATGAGCGAGATGGGCCTCGCGGCCGAATCTACCTGATCAAACACATGCTTCAGAGCGGCGATGCCGGCGCAGCAACGCGCAAACACCTCGATCGCTGCCTCACGTGTCGTGCCTGCGAGACGACCTGCCCGTCCGGTGTGCAGTACGGGCAGCTGGTGGATACGGGGCGACTGCTCGTAGAAGAAGCGACTGATCGACCCGTTAGTCAGAAGTTTTTGCGGCGGCTTATCAGGTTGTTGTTTCCTTATCCGCGCCGAATCCGGGTGCTACTGGGCCTGGGACAGTTTTTCAGGCCCGTTTTACCGCCGGCATTGCGTCGCCAGGTGCCGCCACGACAATCCGTACGTGACGATACCGGGTCATCGACGGCGACCCGAAAAATGATTGTTCTCGGTGGCTGCGTGCAGGCCGCCGCAACACCCGGAACGAATGACGCGGCGCGGCGCGTGTTGCGCCGCTTCGATATCGACCTGTTCGAGGCGCAGTCAGCCGGTTGCTGTGGTGCCGTTGACTATCACCTTGGCGCACAGCAGGAAGGACTCGATTTCGTGCGGCGCAACATCGACGCATGGTGGCCACACGTCGCAGCGGGAGCGGAGGCGATTGTAACGACTGCGTCCGGTTGCGGGGTGATGGTCAAGGACTACGGCAAACTCCTGAGAGGCGATCCGGATTATGCGGCCAGGGCCCTGCGGGTCAGCGAGTTGGCGAAGGACCTGGTCGAAATACTCGAAAACGAAGACCTGAGCCTGCTCGGGAATACTGCCGATAAGCTGCGTACTGCAGTGCATTGTCCTTGTACGCTGGCGCACGGGCAGAAGCTCGGCGAATCCGTGCCGCGAATCCTCGAACGCGCCGGCATTCCACTGGCACGGACTACGGAAGATCATCTGTGTTGCGGATCCGCAGGGACCTACTCCATGCTGCAGCCGGAAATCAGCGGGCGCCTGCTCGATCGCAAGCTGGCGTCCTTGTCCATAGACGCTCCGCAGCAGATCGTGACTGCGAATATCGGCTGCCAGTTACACCTCGGCACACGGTCTGATGTTCCCGTGAGGCACTGGATCGAATTGCTCAATTCGGAGTAGGCGCTGGAGCGGAACGGAGCGCCGGCTTCTCGACCTGTCGATAAGGCATTGCACTCCGAAGGCAGGGTTATCAGCGTAACTACAGGCGCTCAATTACCGTAGTAATCCCCTGTCCCAGTCCGACACACATCGTGGCAACGCCCAGGGTGCCTTCGTTCTGTCGCATTACATTCAGCAAGGTACCGGTGATGCGGGCCCCGGAACAACCGAACGGATGCCCGAGCGCAATGGCGCCTCCATTCAGGTTGACCTTCTCATCCAGGACTTCCAGCAGGCCGAGATCCTTCAGCACTGGCAATGCCTGTGCCGCGAAAGCCTCGTTCAGCTCCACGTGATCGATGTCGGACATGCTCAACCCGGCGCGCTTCAGCGCCTTGTGTGTCGAGGGAACCGGCCCATAGCCCATGATGGACGGGTCCACCCCGGCGACGGCCATCGCCCGAATTCGTGCCAACGGCTTCACACCCAGTGCCTGCGCACGTTCCGCCGACAAAACGATCATGCATGACGCGCCGTCCGTTACCTGCGAAGAGCTACCCGCTGTGACCGTCCCGTTCTTTGGATCAAAAACCGGTTTAAGCTGAGCAAGCCCTTCGACCGTCGTATCCGGACGAATGGTCTCGTCTTGTTCCACCAGTGTTTTGAAACCATTGGCGTCATGGCCTTCAATCGGGATGATTTCCTCGCCGAATCGTCCTGCCACGGTTGCCTCATGGGCACGTCGGTGCGAACGGGCAGAGAATTCATCCTGGGCCTCGCGTGTGATGCCGTGCATCTTGCCCAGCAACTCCGCGGTCAGGCCCATGGAACCCGCGGCTTTGGCCGCATGCTTGGACAAGGCGGGATTGATATCAATTCCATGAGTCATGCCGATGTGGCCCAGGTGTTCCACGCCGCCGACCACGAACATGTCGCCGTTCCCCGTCATGATCGCCTGCGCAGCACTGTGCAATGCCGACATGGACGAGCCGCAGAGACGATTGACCGTCTGAGCGGGTACCTCGTGCGGTATGACTGACAGCAGCGCCACCATCCGGGCAACGTTCACGCCTTGCTCGAGTGTCTGGTTGACGCAGCCCCAGAGGACATCCTCCACTTCGGCGGGGTCGAGCTCGGGGTTGCGGGCGAACAGGCCGTCGATCAGCGCTGCTGACATGTCGTCCGCGCGAGTAAGGCGGAAACAACCGTTTTTGGACCGTCCCATCGGGGTACGTGCGAAATCTACGATTACCGCATCTCTCGGATTCAGGCTCATTTCTATACCCCCGCTTGCAGCTTATCCGAAGAAGGCGTCGCCACTGGCGGCCATCTCACGCAGTTTTTCAGTGGGTAGATACATGGCTTTCAGCGGCCCCACTGCCGCCGCAAGCTCGTCGGCCCTGGCCACGAATTTATCAATACCAACGTCGTCGATGTAGTGAAGCGCGCCGCCCCGGAATGGTGGAAAACCGATTCCGTAAATCAGGGACAGGTCGACGTCGGTGGCGGATGCCGCGATGCCGTCTTCAAGGCAACGCACAGCCTCGAGGCACATGGGGATCATCATCGAATCAACGATCGCCTCATCATCGAGCGTCTCGCTGCCGTCAATGACCGGTGCGAGAAGTGCCGCAACCTCTTCGTCCAGTATCTTCTTCGGGCGCCCTTTCTTGTCGGCCTCGTACGCGTAGTATCCGCGGCCATTCTTCTGTCCAAGGCGCTCATTTTCGAACATCACGTCGTGGCAGGTCTTGAAGTCGTACCTCATGCGGTCGGGATACCCTTCCGCCATGACGGCACCGGCGTGCACGCCGGTGTCAATGCCCACAACGTCACACAGGTATGCGGGCCCCATTGGCCAGCCAAAGCGCTCCATCGCACGGTCGATCGTTACGAAGTCGACGCCGCGCCGTACGAGCCCCATAAAAGCACCGATATAGGGCGAAAGGATGCGATTAACGAGGAATCCCGGGCAATCATTGACCACGATCGGCTTCTTGCCCATGGCCAGTGCGTACGCGACTGTCCTCGCGATAGCATCCTCTCCCGTCTTTTCTCCGCGGATGACTTCGACCAGCGGCATCCTGTGTACCGGGTTGAAAAAGTGCATGCCGCAGAAATTTTCTGGGCGCTCCAGGGGCTCGGCAAGATGGGTGATCGAAATGGTCGACGTATTGGACGCAAGAACCGCGTCGTCCCGAATCTTCGCTTCGGTTTCCGTCAGCACAGCGTGTTTGATCTTGGGGTTTTCCACGACGGCCTCGATGACAATATCGAGATTGTCGAAACCGTCGTAGCTTAGAGACGGCTGAATCTTGTTGAGGACGCCCGCCATTTCGGCGACAGACATCCGCCCTCGCTCGACCTGTTTGGAAAGTAATTTGCTGGCTTCCGTCAGGCCAAGGTCGATACCGGCTTGCGCGATGTCCTTCATTATTATTGGCGTGCCTTTCAGCGCGGACTGGTAAGCGATTCCACCGCCCATGATCCCCGCGCCGAGAACTGCCGCACGTTCTACCTTACCGGCCTTTTGCGCCAGGCTCTTGCCACTCTTTGAAAGTAACTGGTCAGCAAGAAACAGTCCAATCAGGTTCTTCGCTGCCAGCGTGCCGGCCATCCTGGCGATACCCCTGGCCTCTTCCCGCAGGGCATCATCACGGCTCATCCCTGCCGCTTTCTGCATGACCTTGATCGCAGTGATCGGGGCCGGGTAATGCGGCCCGGCTTTGCCGGCGACAAAGGCTTTGGATGTCTCGAACACCATTGTGGCCTCGATCTCGTTCAGCTTCAGCGGTTCCTGTTTCTCCCGCCGCTTCGCTGCGTAGTCGAGCTTGCCGTCGATACACTGTTGCAGCAGTGACATGGCCGCGTCCTGCAGTAACTCGGGTGCAACGACCGCATCGACTGCACCGCAACGCAGCGCTTGATCCGCTTTCTGTTCCTGGCCCGAAGCAATCCACTCGATCGCGTTGTCGGCGCCGATCAGGCGCGGCAAGCGCGTCGTGCCGCCGTATCCGGGAATGATGCCCAGCTTGGTTTCCGGGAAGCCGATCCGTGCCGTTTCCGACATGACCCGATAATCGCAGACAAGCCCCATCTCGAAGCCACCGCCGAGAGCGATGCCGTTAATGGCCGCCACGGTGGGAATCGGCAGGTCCTCGAAGGCATTGAAGACCTCGAGGTTTATTCTCAGGATCCTGTCCGCTATCTCGTCTTCGCTAGCGCCGAATAACGCGCCGAACTCCATGATATCGGCGCCCACGATGAACACCGGTTTGCCACTTGTGACGATCACACCTTTGAGCGACGTATCGGCCGCGATCGCCGCCGTCGCATCCTTCAATTCGTCGACCGTCAGTGCATTGAACTTGTTGACGGAGTCATCCTGCAGGTCGAAGCAGAGTTCCGCGATGCCGTCGTCAGTCGCCTGGACGGTAATCGCCTTTCCCGAATAAATCATTGTTGTCCTCTCAAGTATTTGATCAGGCTCGCCTAGAACATGAACTCGTCTTCGTCGATCTTCATCAGCGAATCAGGGCCCGCCGACATCGTCTCCAGCAGAGACGTGGTCCGCGGCAGGATCTTGGCGAAATAGAATTCCGCGGTCTGGATCTTCGCGCGGTAGAACGCCTCTTCCGTCGTGCCTTCCTCGAGCCTGCGGTATGCGGCTCGCGCACTGGCGGCCCACGCAACGCCGAGCAACACGTAGCCGGAGAACATGATGTAGTCCACCGAGGCGGCGCCAACGGCATCGCGGTCGCGCATGGCGGCAAAGCCGATCTTGCGGGTTAACGACTTCCATTGCCTGGTGAGCCGGACCAGCGTCTTCAGGTAAGGCCTGAGTTCCTTGCGGTTGCGGGAACGCTTGCAGAAGTCGAGGACGAAGGCCGTTACCGGGACCAGGGCCTTGCCCCGTGTGCCCAGCACCTTTCGGCCCAGGAGGTCGAGTGCCTGGATACCCGTGGTGCCCTCATAAAGCGTGCTGATCCTGGCATCCCGCACATTCTGTTCGACGCCCCATTCATTGACATAGCCGTGCCCGCCAAAGCACTGCAGTCCAAGGTTTGCGGCTTCAAACCCCGTTTCCGTGAGGAAAGCCTTGATGATGGGCGTCAGGAAGCTGAGGACGTGGTTGGCGAGTTCCCGTGCTTCGGGATCCTCGGACTTCGTCAGGATGTCGCCCTGGGTGCTGGCGAAATAGATCAGGCTGCGTCCGCCTTCAGCGAATGCCTTTTGCGTCAGCAGCATGCGACGCACGTCGGGGTGCACGATGATCGGGTCCGCGGGCCCGGCGGGATTCTTGGGGCCAGACAGGGAGCGCATCTGCAAGCGGTCGCGCGCGTAGGCGAGAGAGTGCTGGAAAGCGAGCTCCGAATGCGCAAGCCCCTGTAAACCGGTGCCGAGCCGGGCAAGGTTCATGAAGGTGAACATGTAGTGCAAGCCCTTGTTCTCCTCCCCGACCAGGTATCCGGTTGCGCCATCAAAGTTCAGGAGGCACGTCGAGTTGCCGTGTATGCCCATCTTGCGCTCGAGAGCGCCGCACTTCACGTTGTTGCGCTCACCGATCGAGCCGTCGTCGTTGGGAACAAATTTGGGCACGATGAAGAGTGAGATCCCCTTCGTACCGGGTGGCGAGTCTGGCAGGCGCGCCAACACAATGTGCACGATGTTTTCGGCGAGATCATGTTCGCCCGACGAGACGAACAGTTTCGCACCGGTAATACGATAGGTGCCGTTTGCGGCAGGCTCGGCCTTGGTCTTCAGGAGGCCAAGGTCTGTCCCGCAATGCGCCTCGGTCAGGCACATGGTGCCGGTCCAGCGACCGCTGACCAGCGGCTCCATAAAGATTGCTTTCTGTTCTTCAGAGCCGTGTGTATCGATGGTCTCCATCGCGCCGTGGGAGAGTCCGGAATACATGGCCCAGGACCAGTTCGCCGTCCCGGCCATCTCGCGAATGGTCATTCCGATCGACAGCGGCAGGTCCTGGCCTCCGTATTGAGAGGGCTGGTCCAGCGATGGCCAGCCACCGTCGACGTATTGCTGGTACGCCTCCTTGAAACCGGGCGGGGTCCTGACCTCGCCGTCTTCGAGCATTTCACAGCCGGTCTCATCGCCGACGGCGTTGAGAGGGGCCACTACTTCCTCGGAGAATTTGCTGGCCTCGCTCAGAATGGCGTCGATCAGCTCCTGATTGACCTCATCGCAGGCGGGCAACGACTGGTAATGCTTCTCGAAGTTCAGCAGGTCCTGCATTACAAACTGCATATCGCGCAAGGGTGCTTTGTAAGTGGTCATACCGGCTCTCTCTAAGTTCAGCGTACACTTGTGCGCACAACTGTACCATGAGTCTGCTAGGATGCAATCGAGTGGCTCACAAAACGGGCCGATCCAGCGCCGAAAGGAGCCCTGGTTTCATGGTGTCGAGAAAACAACAAAAAGAGGAAACCCGGCAAAAACTCATGGACGCGGCTACCGCGGAGCTCGCCTCGGGCCGGAGTTTCGATACGCTGAGCCTGAGGGAGGTCGCCAAACTTGCCGGCATAGCACCGACGTCGTTCTACCGTCACTTTCACGATATGGAAGGGCTGGGTTTGGCGCTTATCGAGGAGCACGGCGCGGGCTTGCTGACGCTGATGCACCGTGTACGCGAA
>Ga0209273_10001731_pt1 | contig 18371 bp, 21 predicted proteins | sample tdAd471_FD_187126 | JGI IMG/M metagenome (GOLD analysis project Ga0209273, IMG submission 187126) | Marine sediment microbial communities from the Atlantic coast under amendment with organic carbon and nitrate - tdAd47.1 (SPAdes)... | ecosystem: Environmental > Aquatic > Marine > Coastal >...
ACAACCTTACAGGATTCGCGGATTGTCCGGAAATCTTGCCTGGACGGCGAAGCGTAATAGGCTTGCTCTCATGAGCACCAAGACCTTCATCTCCGCAGAAGATCTCCTGCGCGACAGCTTCCGGCTCGCCCATGCGATCCATCAGAGCGGCTTTGCACCCACCTACATCATTGGCGTCTGGCGTGGCGGGGCGCCGGTCGGGATTGCGGTCCAGGAATACCTGGCCTTCAAGGGGCTGGAGACCGAGCACATCGCGATCCGCACCGCGGCCTATACCGGGATTGACGCGCAGGCCCGGGAAGTCCGGGTCCATGGCGAGGGCTATCTGGTCGACACGCTCAACGCCGAGGATCGTGTTCTGATCGTCGATGACGTCTTCGACAGCGGGCGCTCCATCGAGGCGATCCTGCGTGTGCTCAAGGACAAGCTCCGGCGCAATTACCCAGCGGATGTCCGCATCGCGACGGTGTATTACAAGCCCACCCGGAACCGGACCGAGCTGACGCCGGATTTCCATATCCATGAAAGCGATGAGTGGCTCGTCTTCCCGCATGAGCTCTGCGGACTTTCGGATGACGAGCTGACCCGGAAGGGGCTGCCTGACGATCTGGTCTAACCTTCGTCCAGCCCGATGTCGAAATTGGGGGCCGAATGGGTGAGCGCGCCGACCGAGATGATGTCGACGCCCGTCTCGGCAATGCCGCGAACGGTCTCGAGATTGACGCCGCCCGAGGCTTCCAGCGTGACCTTGCCCTTGGCCTGGGCAACTGCGGCCCGCAGGTCCTCCAGCGAAAAATTGTCCAGCAGGACGCTTTCCGCCCCGGCAGAGATGGCCGCGTCCAGCTGGTCGATCCGGTCGACTTCGACGGCGACGCGGGTCATGTGCCCTGCGCTGTCCTTGGCCGCTTTCACCGCCTCGGTGACACCGCCGCAGACCGCGACATGGTTGTCCTTGATCAGGATGGCGTCATCCAGCCCGTATCGGTGCAGCGATCCGCCGCCCGCCTGCACGGCCTGGAGCTCGAAAGCGCGAAAGCCCGGGGTCGTCTTGCGGGTGTGGGCGATACGAGCACCCGTCCCGGCGACAACGTCGACATACTGACGCGTAAAGCTGGCGATGCCGCTCATCCGGCCCATGAAGTTCAGCGCGATGCGTTCCGCCGAGAGCAGGGCGCGGGCATTCCCCAGAACGCTGGCGATGACATCGCCCTTTTTCACGGACTGCCCGTCCTCGGCTTGCGGGCTCACAAGCGCTTCCGGATCCATCTGCCAGATCGCTTCCAGCCCCGGCTGCAGGCCGCAGAACACGCCGTCCTGGCGCGAGACGAAATAGAATTTGCTCTCTGCCTTGGCCGGAATGCAGGCCAGCGCCGTCACGTCGCCGCGTCCGCCCTGGTCTTCGGCAAGGGCACGCGTGACAGCCTCCGTCACGAGATAGCGCGGGATCGGATTGACGGGCATGGTGTGTCCTATTCGGCGGGGCGGATCAGTCGGGTGGGCAGCGGTTCTGCCGCCGCGAGGTCAAGCAGATGCAGGACGCTGTGACGCGCCTCCGCGTGAGTTTGCGGGAAGTCCGTGCGGAAATGTCCGCCGCGGCTCTCCTCACGGTTCAGGGCTGCGGTGACGATGAAGCGGGCCGCCAGCAGCGGGTCTGCGGGACCGTGCAGCGTCTCAAGCTCGTCAATCAGGGCAAGAAGTTCGCGGAGTCCGCCCTCGCATCGCTCGACACCGCAATGTCGCGACATGGCCTGGCGCAGGCGCTGCAGGGCGAGGTGAGGGAGGTGTCCGTCTCCGTCAGCGGGATCAGGAGGCAGGTCACGTCCGTCGTCCGTCGACCGTTGCGCGGTCATCGCCCCGGAATGCGGATGATGATCGAGTGCGGCGGCACACCGGGCCGCGGCCACGAGGCCTTCCGCGAGCGAGTTGGACGCAAGACGATTGGCCCCGTGCAGACCCGTCGAGGCGCATTCGCCAATGGCCCAGAGGCCGGGCACATTGGTGCGGCCGTCAATGTCGGTCTTCACGCCGCCCATATGGTAGTGCGCCGTCGGGGCGACCGGAATGGGCTGGACGCGCGGGTCGATTCCGGCACGCTGGCAGGCGGCAAAGACCGCCGGGAAACGCTCGGGAAAGGCCGCGCCGATGGCGTCGCGACAATCGAGGAAAGCACCCTTGCCTTTGAGGTTCTGGCGATGCACGGCGCGGGCAACCACATCGCGGGGCGCCAGTTCTGCCAGCGCATGGACGCTTTTCATGAAACGCACGCCCTGGCGGTCGATCAGGGTCGCGCCCTCGCCGCGCAGGGCTTCGGTGCAGAGCGGGGCCGGATCGAGGTCGGCATTGAGGGCGGTGGGGTGGAATTGCACGAATTCCGGATCCTGGATGGCAGCTCCGAGACGCGCGGCCATGGCCATGGCCTGGCCCTGGGCGCCGGCCGGCGTGGTGGTCAGGGCGAACAGCCCGCCCGCACCGCCCATTGCCAGAAGGGTCTCGTCCGCAGCGAGAGTTTCGCGCCTGCCGTCGGTTGACTGGATGACCGCGCCCGTGCAGCGGTGCGCGTCGCCGGTCAGCGCCATCGCGCGCCGGCCATCGCGCAGCTCGATATGGTCGGCGGAACGAACGGCCTCGTTCAAGGTCGCCATGATCGCCGCGCCCGCGCCATCGCCTTTCACCCGGGCTACACGGTGGGCCGAGTGGGCAGCCTCGCGGGAGAGGGACCAGCCGTCTTCATCGCGTTCAAAAGGCGCACCTAGCGCGGCCAGGGCGCGGACTTCATCCGCAGCGCCTTCGGCCAGAGCCTGTGCCGCGTCGGCTTCCACCAGTCCTGCACCGGCCATCATCGTGTCGCGGGCGTGCAGCGCGGCGCTGTCATCTTCAGCGAGAGCGGCGGACACGCCGCCCTGCGCCCAGCCCGACGCGGCGCCCTCACCCAGCGGGGCGCCCGTGACCAGCACAACCCGGCGCGGTGCAGCCTTGAGCGCAGCCCACAGACCGGCAATACCGGCACCGAGAATGAGGATGGGACGGGTCATTTGACCCTCCTGGACTAAGGGGCGGACCTAAACGCTGACCAGATCCACCGGCTTTTCCTGCTTCGTCGGGTCGAAGCTGGCGGGTGTTTCCGGCTTGGGCAGGTCGAGCATGGCCTGGACAGAACGACGGGCGCCTTCGATAACGGCGGCATCGACCGTGACCTCGTGCTGGCCGAAGCGCAGGGCGTCGTAGATGTTTTCCAGCGTGATCTTCTTCATGTGCGGGCAGAGATTGCACGGACGGATGAACTCGATCTCCGGCACGTCGACCGCGACATTGTCGCTCATCGAGCATTCGGTCAGCAGGACGGCTCTCTTCGCGCCGCTCTTGCGGGCCCAGTCGGCCATGGCAGCTGTGGACCCGGCAAAGTCGGCGGCCTGGACCACGTCGAGCGGGCTTTCCGGATGGGTGATGATGACCACGCCCGGATGCGCGTCGCGCAGGTCCTGCACGTCTTCGGCGGTGAACTGCTCATGGACTTCGCAGCTCCCGGCCCAGGTGAGGATTTTCACATCCGTCTGGGCGGCGACATTCTTCGCCAGATACTGGTCCGGCAGGAGGATGACCGTGTTCGAACCGAGGCTCTCGACAACCTGGACCGCGTTGGAGCTGGTGCAGCAGATATCGCACTCGGCTTTGACGTCGGCGCTGGTGTTCACATAGGTCGCGACCGGAATGCCCGGATAGGCGGCCTTGATGCGGCGGACATCCTCGCCCGTGATCGAGCTGGCCAGGCTGCAGCCGGCGCTCATGTCCGGGATGAGAACGGTTTTTTCCGGGGCGAGGCATTTGGCGGTTTCCGCCATGAAGTGCACGCCGGCCTGGACGATGACATCGGCATCGCTCTCCGCGGCCATGCGGGCCAGCGCCAGGCTGTCGCCCATCAGATCTCCCACACAGTGGAAAATGTCGGCGGTCATGTAGTTGTGGGCCAGGATGACGGCGTTCTTCTCGGCCTTCAGCTGGTTGATGGCGTGGATGAGTGCGGCCTTCTGCGGCCATTCCATCGGCGTGACGACATGTTTGACCCGCTCATAGAGATGGTCCGTCGCCGCCTTGACCTCGTCCGTATAGGGAAGGAGATAGGGATCGCGCGTTCCGGCACCGTCTCGGCCGGCGGTCTTGTCCCACTTGAATCCGTCCATCATCCCCTCCCTTTATGCTCGAAATGAGCAATAAGCTGATCTGAAGAAGGGCGACTATCCGTAGCCGCCTTATGCTCGAAATGAGCCTAATGAAGATGTCGTCGATATATGCTCAAAATGAGCAAAGCACAAGGGGGCGATGTGGAAAACAGACCGCCTTCGCCAGAGCAGCAATGCGGAGACGGTCTTCAGAAGGGGGGCGGGCTGGTGAAGTCCACTGGCTCACCCCCGTCGGGATGCCGGAAGCCGAGGCTTTGGGCATGGAGGCAGAGCCGGTCGCGCGCCGCGAGAACGGCTTCGGGCGCGTAGAGATTGTCGCCAAGAATGGGGTGGCCAAGGAAGGCCGAGTGGACCCGCAGCTGGTGGCTGCGACCAGTCAGCGGCGTCAGGGCGAGGCGGGTATGGTCAGGGCCGCGCTCGAGCACAGTCCAGTCGGTAATGGCCCGCTTTCCGTGTTCGTGGTCGATATGCTGTTTGGGGCGGTTGGGCCAGTCGGCGATCAGCGGCTGGTCGACCTGGCCGCTCTGCTCCGAAACCTGCCCGGCAACGAGGGCGATATAGGTCTTGCGGGTCTGGCGCTTTTCGAACTGGAGACCGATATGGCGCTGGGCATGCGGTGTCAGGGCCATCACGATGACGCCGGACGTATCCATGTCGAGCCGGTGAATGATGCGGGCGTCCGGATAGACGATGCGGGCACGAGCCTCCAGACAGTCCGCATGCTCGGCGGCGCGGCCGGGGACGGTCAGCAGGCCCGTCGGCTTGTCCAGCACAAGGATCTGGTCGTCGACATGCAGCACCGGCAGTTCGCCTGCGGGCGGCGGGTCATAGCGGAACGGACGCGGCGGCGTGGCCGACAGCATGGCGCTCAGCTCTCGCGGATGCGCGGCGTCGCCAGTCCGAGCGAAGGCAGGCCGGCGAGAGCCTCGCGACGATAGCGGTAAAGCTCGGCCGGGCGACCGCCCGTCTGGCTCTCCATCTTGCCTGTCCCCTCGACAAACCCGGCGCGATCAAGCGCGCGACGGAAGTTCTGCTTGTGAAGCTTGTAGCCGACAATCGCTTCCACCGCCTGTTGCAGGGCGGACAGGGTGAAGCTGTCGGCCATCAGTTCGAAGGCGACGGGACGGTATTTCACCTTGCCCCGAAGGCGGGCGATTGCAGTGGCGAGGATGCGGCGATGGTCCGAGGCCATCATCTCGCCCAGACGCAAGCCCGGAGCCGGGCGGTCGGCCTGGCCGTCGCGCACCGCTTCATCGACCAGACCGGCCTCAAAGAGGAGTTCGAACCGGTCGAGCACGCGTTCCTCGTTCCAGCCTCCGCCTCCCATGCCGAAGGTCTGCTTGATCCGGTCATGGCGCGTGGCGCGGCGACCGGGCGCGGCAGCTTCATCGGCCCAGGCGGACAGGCGCGGCAGGATATCGCTGTCGATCATGTCCGGGCGACCCTGGCGCCAGTCTTCCCAGGGGAAGAAGTCGTACCAGTCGCGCCAGATACCGCCGCCATCGGGCAGGGTCTGGCTGTCCGGTGTCAGCGCGAGATAGCCGACCGACACGATGCGGGCGTTCTCCGCATCGGTCATTGCCGCGACCGGCGCCTCGCGGCCACGATCCCCGAACGTGTAGAGCTGTTCGACATAGCCAAGCTGGAAGCGCGCCTGCTGGGCCACCCAGCGACGCAGGCCAATCTCGAACGTGCGGTGTTCCGCCGGATCGAACGGACCGAAGGGCAGGGCCACATCGCCGTGCTCCTGCGGGACGATCAGGACTTTCGGACGGTCTTCGTCGACGGTCAGGATGACCGCGTTGAGGCCGACGACAAGGGCATTGTCCAGCGCCGTCATTTTTCCTCCTCGACATCGGCCAGCGCCTGTTCGAAGCGGTCGAGGAAAAGCGCCTGGGCGTCCTTGACCCGCAGCGGCCGGATGGCGATTTCCAGCCCGGGCGGCGGACGTCCGAAAAACTCGACCGACTCGTCATGGGAAAAACCGGCAATCTGGGTCGCTTCGAAATAGGCGCAGATATGGTCGGCGCGCTTGATCTTGCGTTTGACCTCCTGGCTCAGCGTGGGCGGCAGGCCGAAGCGGAGATGGATGGCGGTCTCGAGCCGGTCTTCGAACTCGCGATAATTGATGCCGAGCGCAGCCTTGAACGGGCTGATCATGTCGCCGATCACGTATTCCGCGGCGTCGTGCAGCAGTGCCGCAAGGCGCCATCTTGCCTCCAGCCCCGGATAGAGGCGGTCCATGATTTCCAGCACGACAACAGAGTGTTCGGCGACGGAAAAGGCGTGATCGCCCTTGGTCTGGCCGTTCCAGCGCGCCACACGGGCAAGGCCGTGGGCGATATCCTCGATCTCCACATCAAAGGGCGACGGGTCGAGCAGGTCCAGACGGCGGCCGGAGATCATCCTCTGCCAGGCGCGAGGCGCTTTCGATTTTGCGGCCGGACGAGCCATGCATGTGTCTCCCTTGAGGAATTTCCGCCGGGCGGAGTTGGCAGGGCGATGTAGCAGAGTGTCACCAAGCCCGCCAGCGCGACAAGGCGTGCCAACACAAAACGATGAGGAAACCGGCGGTTGCAGGTGCGCCATCTGGTCGCCCTGATTTCTCTGGACCTCATCGCAGAATGGCGCTGTTATGTCCCTAGATACATAAGGGAGAATTCCATGTCTTTGACCCGTGTCACCCTGCGTCTCGGCCGCAACCCGGATGCCGGTTTCCCCGAAGGCGACGACCATCATGGCTATGTGATCGTGGCGCCGCTGGACAAGGACGGACATCTCGATCTGGAGCTGTGGCGCGCCAATCGCGAGCTGTGCACGGTGGACCGTTTCTCACCCGACCCGGATGAGAAGGCGGATGGCTGGCTGACCCATCGCGGCAGCCGCTGGTTCTTCCACTATGATGAGGAAGCGGAAGGTCCCGACGAGCCGGTGTTCCGCCTCGGCGACCATTCCATGCGCGTGGGCGAGTATCTCACCATCCATGAAGCGGATGGCGAGGATCTCACCTACAAGATCACCGAAGCGCAGCCGGTCTAACGGCGAACGAGGCGTCTCCTTCGCCCTTCGGGCGGCACCCACTCCGTCTCGCTTCGCGAGCCACCTCGCCCATCAAGGGCGAGGATGAGCTATCGCATTGTTATCCTTCCCCTTGATGGGGAAGGTGGATCGAGGCGAAGCTTCGAGCCGGAAGGGGTGCGCGCCAAAGGCGCCATCAAGACTCTTCGGCGACAATCGCGATCATCGCGCCGTCTGGCGAGACGGCGAGACGGGTGATGCCCGTGAGCGCGGAGAGGTCCGCGATCGGCGTCCAGGCTTCACCGCTCCAATAGACGAGCGATCCATCCTGCGTGGAGAAGAAGGCGACTGTATCGTCCGGGCGGCCATGGCTGACGAAATCCTGCACGCCGTCCGGCAGGGCCTGCATCGCGCGGACGCGTCCGGTCCGGTAGTTCAGGAACTGGATGGTGTGATTGCCGTCGGCATCCGCCACCGAGTGGTAGACGCCCCGACCCCGCGGGTCGCGCCAGAAGGTACGGCCCGGGTTTTCTGCGATCTGCGTCACCGTTTCCGGCGTGGTGGTGCGGTCAATCAGCTGCAGGGTGAAGGGGCCTTCGCTTTCCGGATCGCCCAGAAAGAAGACCGCGACCCGGCTCATATCGCCGGAGAATTCGTAATAGCCTACCGGTGCCAGGGTGTGCGCGGCGCGCGGGTTGGCATTGCCCTCATCCGCCAGATACGCATTGCCCGCATAGCCGCCCGGCGGCTGGTAGATGTAGGACAGGGCCGCTTCGGAGGGTGGGATTTTCGGCGAATATTCGCTGGCGTCCGGCGTGTCCGTCAGCTGGGTCGACTCCCCGCTTGCCAGGTCATAGCGCCAGATATCCGTCTCGCCGGTCTCGCCGGCGGAGGTGTAGAGCACCCCGCCATCCGCGGTGAAGAAGGGCTGGTTGTCGTAGCCTTCATGGCCGATCCGGCCTGCTGCCGCCCCCAGAGACGGCGTATTGCCCTCCCAGGAGAGCGCGTAGAGATAGATGTCCGTACCCGGAGGCGCTTCGGCTGCGGCCTCCTCCTCAACCGTGTTCTCATCGACCGGCGCCTCCGACTGCGGAGCGGAGCAGGCGGCGAGGCTGGCAGCGAAAATCAGGGCGAGGGTCTGGCGCATCAGCGTTTCCTTACAACAGCGGAGCCGACGCCATAGCCGGCGCCGAAGGCACACATGACACCGTATTCGCCGGTGGCCATGTCGTCGGAATGCATTTCGAAATTCATCACCACCGAGGAGGAGGACGTATTGCCGTACTCCTGCAGGATTGCCGGAGCGTTTTCCTCGGTGCGGGGGCGGCCCAGTATCCGCTTGGCGATCATGTCGACCATGCGGATATTGGCCTGGTGGAGCCAGGTCCGGCGGATCTGATCCGGCGCGAGCTCGAGCTGTTCCATCAGCGATTGCGCGACGGTCGGCGCGAAGCTGACGACGTCCTTGAACACCTTGTGTCCGTCCTGGTCCAGACCCGGCTCGTAGTCCGGTTGCACCTCACGTTCGGCGGCGTTGAGGAAGCCGAAGTCGGAGCGCAGGGCAATGGAATACTTGTTCTGGCAGTGCGTGCCGACAATATCCCAGCCGCCCGCCTGACCGGTATCGCGCTCCACCAGGATGGCGCTGGTCGCGTCGCCGAAGATGAAGTGTACATCGCGGCGGGAGTGGACATTGATACAGGTCATGATCTCCGGCGAGCAGACAAGAATGCGCTCGGCCTGGCCGGACTTGATCATGGCATTGGCGAGATTGAGACCGTAGAGCGCGGAGGCGCAGGCCATGGTCAGGTCGAAGGAGAAGCCCGTCGCGCCGATCTGGTCCTGGATCTCGCAGGCGATGCCCGGGAAATTCCGCTGCTGGGCGGAGGAGGCAACGATCACGCCGTCGATTTCCGACCCGTCATAGCCGGCCTTGTCGAGCGCCGGCCGGACGGCATTCATGGCGAGTTCGGTCTGGAAGGCGATGTCCTCGAAAGCGCGCGGCTTGATGCGCGGCTGCAGGACATCAATGTCGAGAATGCCCGCCTTGTCGATCACATGGCGTCGTTCAATGCCCGACGCGTTGGCGACGAAGTCGGCGCTGGAGAGCGGCACTTCCTCGACCGTTCCGGCTGCGATCTCGGCAGCGTGTTGTTCGTTGAAGCGTGTCGCGTACGCATTATAGCTCGCGACCAGCTCGTCATTGGTGATCACGTCGTCCGGGACCCAATATCCCGTTGAGCGGATGATTGCCTTGTGCACAGGTCCCGTCCGTATTCTTAGCCCCGGCGTCAGCCTAGCGAATGCTTTGTTCTAATCAATGCGGCGCTGCATGGCGGATGTTTTTTGCGTTCGTGCCTCATTCTTGGGCAAACATGCTCCAAATGATGGCGGAAGAGCCATCGCTGCAGAATTTTTGTCCAATCCGGTCGACGCCTCCGCGGAGTCGATCCTAGTTTTGCTGCAACGCAATATGAAGAGCCAAAACATGGACGCGACACAGATCGATACGGGGAACATCGCCTGGATTTTGACGGCTACAGCCTTGGTTTTGTTGATGACATTGCCCGGGCTTGCCCTGTTCTACGCGGGCATGGTTCGACGCATGAACGTGCTCTCGACCATGGTCCAGAGCTATGGCGCCGCTGCCGTGGTGACCGTGGTCTGGGCGATTATCGCCTACTCGCTCGCCTTTTCCGAGGGTGGCCCCCTCAACGCGTTCGTGGGCGGGGTCTCGCGCGCCGGACTGGCCGGAATTACGCCGGACACGGTGTTTGCCGACCTGCCGGAAAACCTCTTCTTCATGTTCCAGCTCACCTTCGCGATCATCACGGTCGCGATCATCGCCGGTGCGGCGGTTGAGCGGATCCGGTTTTCGGCCTTCCTGATTTTCGGCGCCGCCTGGCTGGTGCTGGTTTACGCGCCGATCTGCCACTGGGTCTGGGGCGGTGGTTTCCTGGGAGATGCCGGGGTTCTCGATTTTGCCGGCGGCGCCGTCGTTCACATCAATGCAGGCGTCGCCGGCCTCGTCCTGGCGAAGTTCCTGGGCCCGCGCCGGGGGTATCCGGGCGCATCCATGATGCCGGACAATCTGGTTCTCACCTTGATCGGGGCGGGCATGCTCTGGGTCGGCTGGTTCGGCTTCAATGCCGGCTCGGCGCTGGGGGCCAATGGGGGCGCAGCCCACGCCATGGTGACCACGCAGCTGGCAACCGCCTCGGCGGTCATCACCTGGATGGCGATCGAGTGGATCAGCCGGGGCAAGGCCAGCGCGCTCGGCGCTGCGTCCGGCGCCGTGGCAGGCCTGGTCGCGATCACGCCGGCCGCCGGCTTCGTTCCGGCCTGGGCGAGCTTCTTCGTCGGCATTGGCGGCGCGCTGGGCGCCTATTGGGGTGTGACCGGGCTCAAGAAGCTTCTGAAGATTGACGACAGCCTTGACGCGTTCGGCCTGCACGGTGTGGGCGGACTGGTCGGCGCGGTTCTGACGGGTGTGTTTGCTTCCGCTGATATCGGGGGAACCGCCGGCGCGATTGAGGGGAATTTTCTTCAGGTCTGGACGCAGGTCTGGGGCGCCCTGGCGGCCGCGATCTACTGCGCTGTCGTCACCACCATCATCCTGTTCGTCCAGTCTAAACTCATGGCCCTGCGGGTTGAGGAGGAGGACGAGATCAAGGGGCTGGATACCTCATTGCACGGAGAGTCGATCAACTGATCCTCACCGTTTCACGTTTCGCGTCATAACCACTCCTCCCCGGTTATAGACGTTTCACTGGCCCGGCTTTTCAGCCGGGCCTTTTTTTGCGCGAGGAAGTCCGTGACTAGCCTGCCGACTTGGTGATAATCGCGATGAGGCGAGGGATTCGCAGGGAAACGGGGCGCGTGTCAGTCGATCAACTCAAAGCCTGGTCCTGGCGAGCCCTGCTCGTGCTGCTAGCGTTCCAGGCCGCTTATCTCAGCTTTCTGGTCGTGATGACCGACTCCGTCATCTTCTTCGATGCGCGGCCAACACTCGGCAATATCGACTGGGCGGGCGCGTCCACGCGTTTCAACGCATTTGACCATTTTCTCGGCAATGGCGAAGTGATGGCCTACTGGATCGCCCTCGGTCTTGCGGCAGCGCGGCGTCGGCTTTTCCTGCCCTTCTACGCCTTTGCCGCCGTCGTCCGGTTCCATTACTGGCTGCGTTTTATCGGTGTGCCGGAGTTTCCGTCCTGGCCGGGCTATGTAGTGACCGTCAACGAGTTCATCATTATCGGTCTGGTCTATTATCTCTGGACCCGGAAGTATTTCCGGTAGCGTTGAGGCTTGGCAATCAGCGCTTTTCCAGAACGATAGCCCCGGCGGAATAGCCTGCGCCGAAGGAACAGATCAGCCCCTTCTCGCCCGCTGCGAAGCCCTCATTATTGAGGTGGAAGGCGACCAGCGATCCCGCCCCGGCGATATTGGCGTACTCGTCCAGCACGACCGGTGCCTCATGGTCTTCGAACTCGCGATCAAACACCTTGCGGGCGATCATCTGGTTCATGTTGATATTCGCCTGGTGCAGCCACATCCGCTTGAGATGGTCCGGCGTCAGCGACAGCTTGCCGAGCTCGGTCTGGATGAGCTCGATCACCATCGGGCAGACTTCCTTGAAGACCTTGCGGCCCTCCTGCACGAAGTAGCGGTCCTCGAAGGCCGGTTCCGGTTCTTCGGAGGCGTTCAGGAAGCCGAAGTTTGACCGGATATTGTTGGAGTATTTGGTCATCATCCGGGTCGACAGGATGGACCAACCCGCCGGACCCGCGACATCCTCGGCCTCGATCAGCACGGCCACGGCCACGTCGCCGAAGATGAAATGGCTGTCGCGGTCGCGGAAGTTGAGCTGCGGCGTGGTGATTTCCGGCGTCACCACCAGCACAGATTTCGCCATGCCGGTCTTGATCATGTTGATCGCGGAGATCATGCCGAACGTGCCCGAGGAGCAGGCGACCGACATGTCATAGCCATAGCCTTCAATGCCCAGCGCGTCCTGGATCTCGATGGCGATGCACGGATAGGTGCGCTGCATGGAGGTGGCCGAGCAGATCACCGCATCGACATCATTGGCGTCGCGACCGGCCGAAGCCAGGGCCTGTTTCGCTGCGGCCAGGCCCGCTTCTGCCATCAGGGAAATTGCGTCATCCGGGCGCGGTGCAATGCGCGGGCGCATCCGGTTGACGTCCAGCACACCCTTCTTGTCGATCGTATAGCGCGACTTGATGCCCGAGGCCTTTTCGATGAAGGCCGTGGAGGAGGGGTTCAGCGGCTCGACCGTGCCGCGGGAAATCGCGTCGGCGTGCTCGGCATTGAACTGTTCCACATAGGCGTTGAAGCAGGCCACCAGCTCATCATTGGAGACGGATTCGTCCGGATGCCAGAGGCCGGTAGAACGGATGACGGGGTTCATGTGCGGTGTCCTTGATACGCAAACCGCGCGAACCTAGTGGGATTGGTTCAAAAGGTCACGCAACCAACTGCGCATCAGCGCGTGAAAGCCTGTACCGCCTGATGCCGCGGGCAGGCGAGTTCATGGTCGTTGATCAGGCCCACAGCCTCCATGAAGGCGTAGACGATCACCGGGCCCACGAATTTGAATCCGCGTTTCTTGAGATCCTTCGAGATGGTCTGGCTGAGTGGTGTGTTGGTCGGGATGTCCGAGAGCGTCTCGAAGCGATTGACGAGGGGTTTGCCGTCGACGAAATCCCAGAGATAGTCGGAGAAATCGAGGCCCTGCTCACGCATGTCCAGATAGGCCTGCGCATTGCCAATCGCGGCCTCGATCTTGAGGCGCGAGCGGATGATGCCCGGATTGTCCATCAGTTCGGCGCGCTTGGCGTCGTCATAGCGGGCGACGATCTCCGGATCGAACCCGTCAAAGGCCTCCCGCATCGTCTCGCGCTTGCGCAGGATGGTGATCCACGCGAGCCCGGCCTGAAACCCGTCCAGCATCAGCTTTTCCCACAGGGCGCGGCTATCATATTCCGGCACGCCCCATTCGGTGTCGTGATAGTGGGCGTAGAGATCGTCACCGGGGGTCACCCAGGCGCAGCGATGGGAGGTCATAGCGTCTCCGGCGCGGGATCCGGTCTGAGCGTATCCGGCAGGTCAATCTGAACAGTCTTGCCGTCCGCTGTGACACCGGTCGCGGCTTTCTCCAACCGGTCCAGCCGGACCATGCCGACAGCGTTGTGTCCGGAGGCGGAGGTGATGTCACCGACCGTGCTGTCTCCTGCCTTCAGAGGCGTGCCTTTTGCCGGGGCTTCCCCCTCAACCTGGATCGCCAGCGACCGCTTGCGGATCGTGCCACGTCGTTTCATTCGGCTGACCACTTCCTGGCCGATGAAACAGCCCTTCTTCCAGCCAATGCCCTCATAGGCGTCCAGATTGACATCGGTCGGGAAGACTTCGGCCTCGCCGTAATCGCGTCCGAAGGCCGGGGTGCCGCACGCGATTTCCAGCGTGTCGAGTGCGCGCTCTTCACAATGCCGGGCGAGGTCGATCTTGCGATGGGCCTGACCGGAAAGCCGTGGATCGGGCGCGCTGCCCGCGAAGGGCTCCGCCGACCACAGCGAGGCCATGTCCTCGCGCAGGGCAAGACTGACATCGGCCTTCAGTCTGTAGAGCGTCAGGCGCTTCTTGAGCGCCTCCGCGGCGCTCTCGACGACGTCGATCAGCAAGCCGGTCTCGGTCGGGAAGAGCATGAAGTCGACGATGATCTTGCCCTGGGGCGTCAGCAGGGCGCCGGGGCGGCATTCACCCTCGCCGATCTTGTCGACATCGGTCGTGATGACGCGTTGCAGGAGAGGGCGGGCATCCGGGCCGTCGAGGGCGATGATGGCGCGGCCGGGCAGGCGGTAGATTTCAGAGCTCATCCCTTCGATATGGCATTGCTTTGAACGCTGGCCAAGATCGCCGGTGCGCGTTATCCCCGGCGGCCATGGAACGCGTGCTTTTCATCACCTCGACCCGGATCGGCGACGCCGTGATCAATTCCGGTCTTCTGAACCATCTGGTCGAAACGCGTCCCGAGGCCCGGTTCTCCATTGCCTGCGGTCCGCTGGCGGAGCCGCTTTTCCGTGCCGTGCCCCGGCTGGACGAGATCATCGTCATGGCCAAGAAGAAGGGCGGCGGACACTGGATCGATCTCTGGAAACAGACGGTCGGCAAGCGCTGGGATCTGGTCGTTGATATCCGCTGTTCCGGGACGAGCTATTTCCTGCGCGCCGGTGAGCGCCGCATTCTCAGCCAGTCGAAAGCCCCGATCCACAAGGTGGAGGAGGCGGCCAGCGTGCTCGGGCTGAGCCCGGCACCGGATCCGGTCCTCTTCGTTTCGGACGAGGCGCGCGCCCGCGCCGCCGAAATCCTGCCGGAGAGCGAGACCTGGCTCGCTGTCTGCCCGTCGGCCTCGGCGCCCTACAAGGTCTGGCCCGGCGACCGGTTCGCAAGCCTGATCGAACGCCTTGTGGTCGCGGATACCGGAGCTCTGGCGGGGGGCAAGGTCGCGATCTTCGGCGGGCCGGGTGACAAGGCCGCCGCCCAGCCGATCCATGACCGGCTTCCGGCGGACCGTCTGCTTGACCTGACCGGTGAACTCGATCTCGCCGATGTGGCCGCCTGTCTGCACAGGCCGCGCCTCTATATCGGCAATGATAGCGGGCTGATGCACATCGCCGCGGCCGCCGGCACGCCGACGCTCGGTCTGATGGGCCCGACGGATGACCGCCTCTATGGCCCCTGGGGTGCCAACACGGCTGTGGTGCGCGGCGAGACCCCGTTTGAAGAGCACTATGCGCGGTTCAAGGACCAGCGCCGCTTCCAGCCGGACAGCCTGCTCATGGACCTGAGCGTGGATGCGGCGTATGACGCGGCTGTAGCCCTGATTGAAAGGACGAATGAGCGATGAGCCAGACTTTCGACCTGCTGCTGAAGGGCGGCGAAGTGGTGAACCATGCCGGTCGCGGTCCCGCAGATGTGGGCGTTCGCGATGGCAAGGTCGTCGAGATCGGTGATCTCTCCCAGGCGTCTGCCGGGGAGGTGATCGACTGCACGGGCCTGCACGTCCTGCCGGGTGTGATCGACAGCCAGGTGCATTTCCGCGAACCCGGCATGGAGTGGAAGGAAGACCTTCAGTCCGGCTCGCTCGCGGCGGTCATGGGGGGCGTGACGGCGGTCTTCGAGATGCCGAATACCGAGCCGACGACGACCTCGCCGGACATGCTCACCGACAAGCTCAACCGCGCCCGGGATCGCATGCATTGCGACCACGCTTTCTACGCGGGCGGCACCAACGAGAATTACGACATCCTGCCCGTCATGGAGCAGATGGTCGGGTGCTGCGGCGTGAAGGTTTTCATGGGCGCCTCCACCGGCTCGCTCCTGGTCAAGGATGATCAGGGCGTGGAGCGTATCCTGCGCCGGATCAAGCGTCGCGCGGCCTTCCACTCCGAGGATGAATACCGGCTCGAGGAACGCCGTGGACTTGCGGTCGAAGGCGACTGGACGAGCCATCCGGTGGTCCGCGATGCCGAGGCTGCCATGATGAGCACGAAGCGTCTCGTGCGTCTCGCGCGCAAGACGGGCAAGCGCATCCACGTGCTTCACATCTCGACGGCAGAGGAAATGGAATTCCTCTCCCATCACCGCGACATCGCCTCGGTGGAGGCCACGCCCCAGCACCTGACGCTGGAAGCGCCTATGATCTACGAGCAGATCAAGGGGCGCGCCCAGATGAATCCGCCGCTGCGCGATCGTCACCATATCGACGGCCTCTGGCGCGGGATCGCACTCGGCGTCGTAGACGTGATCGGATCGGATCACGCGCCGCATACGCTGGAAGAAAAGGCAAAGCCCTATCCGCAAAGCCCGTCCGGCATGCCGGGCGTACAGACGCTGGTTCCGGTCATGCTCGACCACGTCAATGCAGGGCGACTGACGCTGGAGCGATTTGTCGATCTGACCTCGCACGGCGCCCAGCGCGTCTTCGGGATCGCCGGCAAGGGCCGTATGGCCAGGGGCTGGGACGCCGATTTCACCCTGGTCGACATGAACCATTCGCGCGAGATCACCGATGAGTGGTCCGCGTCGAAGAGCGGCTGGACGCCCTTCGCCGGTCGTACGGTGAAAGGCTGGCCGATGGCGACCATCATTCGCGGTCGTGTGGTGATGCGCGATGGCGAGTTGACGGCGTCGGGCAGCGGCAAGCCGGTCCACTTCATGGAAAACCTGCCCGAGGACTAGGGCGGACGATCAGGTCTCGGCTGTGGCCAGGTCTGCGGGGCTGGCCTCCTCGGCCATGGCCTCCAGCCAGTGCTTGCGGCAAAGCGAGACATAAGCCTCCTTCGCCACCCCGACCTGTTCGCCCTCGCGAACGGCATCGCCGGACGCATCACGCCGGAGGTTCATCGTCGCCTTGCGTCCGCAATGGCAGATGGTCCGGGCTTCGCGCAGATCATCCGCGATGGCCAGAAGCTCGGCGGCGCCTTCAAACAGCTTGCCCTGGAAATCCGTCCGCAAGCCGTAACACAGGACCGGCAGGCCGAACTCGTCGCCGACGCGCGCAAGCTGCCAGACCTGGTCGCGGGTGAGGAATTGCGCCTCGTCCAGGAAGATCGCGTCGAGCGCGCCCTTGCTCCGGCGTTCCGCGATGGCGGCGAAAATATCGGTGTCCTCACGATAGACGTGGGCAGGCGCGCGCAGGCCGATCCGGGAATGGATTTCACCCGGCGAGTTCCGCGAGGGGCCGGCATTGTGGCCCGAGGCCCAGAGCATGACCTCCATGCCGCGCTCACGGTAGTTGTGGGCCGCCTGCAGCAGGATGGCCGACTTGCCCGCATTCATGGCGCTATAGGTAAAGTAGAGCTTGCTCATGCGATTTTGCTAGCGCGATTCCCGGGGCGCGAAACCGGTCGGATCGCGGTACACCCCGGTCATCCACATTTTTGCCGGACGCCGCGTCCTGTGCAGGAAAACACGTCTTCGCCGGTGTCTGCGTCGAGGATGTCGAAGCGCGCGCCCATAGCGCCCTCAGTCGAAATAGGCCGAGCGCATCATCTCCGACAGGTCCCGGCCCCTGAAGGCGAGGGCGCGCCGTTCGGCTTCGGCTTGCGGACCGCAGACCGGGCGATAGCGCTGCTGGGTGCGATAGCCGTCATTGAAATTCTCGATCAACTGGTCCCGGCGGCGGTTATTGTCGCTGGCTTCCATGGCGAGCAGCTCGACCATGTGATCGCGCCAGGTCTGCACATCAATGCCCTCGCAGGCATAGGAAAGGTAGTGCAGCTCACCCAGCGTATAGGCGAGGAAGGGGAGGATACGCTCGACATCCACGTGGGTTTGGGTGGTCTCGACCTCGTCGACGATCTCTGCCTGTCGCCGGTTTCGCCGCTCGTCGCGCTCGGCTTGCCGGCGGTTCTGTGTCTCGCTGCCACGGATATCGCGCTGCCAGCGCGGCTCGGCCTGCCGTGGCGGCTGCACACTGGTCTCGCCCGGCTTCTGGGCCAGGGCCGGTGTCGCCAGAAAAGGCAGGCAGAGAAGGGTGATCAGCGTGCGCATCGCCGCCATCATGCCCGCGATTGTGGCTCTGACAAGGCGGCCACCATCTCGACCGCACGGCCGATGACATCGCGGGTGCGATCCCAGCGCGTGCGGGCAATGGCGTCCTTGACGGGCAGGAAGGCGGCGTCTGTGACATCATCGTCCGGCACCGGTTCGCCGGAGACCCAGATGGCGGCGTAATCCACCAGCAGGTAGTGCCAGTCGCCCGGTGTGCCGGCTTCCCGCGCGCCGATACTGTCGATCACGTCGATCAGGCCGACAATGCGCGCGGTGACGCCGGTCTCTTCCCTGAGTTCGCGCAGCGCCGCCTCGCGGCTGGTTTCACCGTATTCGATCTTGCCACCCGGGATGGACCATTCGCCTTCATAAGGCGGTTTGCCACGCTGGATGACGAGGACCTCGTCCCCGCGCACCACAACAATTCCGGCACCGGCAATCGGGCGTTTGATATCGGTTACTTGGCTGTCCATCCGCCGTCCACGCTGATCCAGGAGCCGTTCATGTTCGCTCCCGCATCAGACACGATATAGAGCAGCGCGCCAGCCAGTTCTTCATACGTGACAAATTTCTTCGTCGGCTGGGCGGCCAGCATCACATCGC
>Ga0209273_10001737_pt1 | contig 18355 bp, 15 predicted proteins | sample tdAd471_FD_187126 | JGI IMG/M metagenome (GOLD analysis project Ga0209273, IMG submission 187126) | Marine sediment microbial communities from the Atlantic coast under amendment with organic carbon and nitrate - tdAd47.1 (SPAdes)... | ecosystem: Environmental > Aquatic > Marine > Coastal >...
CTTACAATGAAACCATCAAGGGGATAAAAGTGAGCAACAAAGCATCATTTTCCAGGCGCACTCTGACTGCTGCTATCGGGTTTGCAATCGCTGCCCAGGCAGCTGCTCAGGACAGTTCAACGCCGGACGAGATCGTAGTGGTGGGCAGTCGGGCCAGCCTGGCCAGCGCCATTCAGAAACAACGCAACGCAAATTCCGTGGTCGGGGTCGTCGACTCCGATGCCATCGGTAACTTCGCCGACATCAATGTTGCCGAATCGCTGCGACGCATATCCGGCATCATGGTAGAAAATGATCAGGGCGAAGGCCGCTATGTATCGGTTCGCGGCCTGAATACTGATCTCAACGCCATGACAATCAACGGGGTCAGTACCGCCGCACCGGAAGATCGCCGCGGTATCATTCTGGATGGCGTGCCTTCAGACCTGCTGGAAAGCATGACTGTATACAAATCGCTGATACCCAACCTGGATGCTGACAGTCTGGGTGGCGCCATCGATCTGGAAACCATCACAGCCTTTTCTTACGACGAGTTGTTTGTCCGGGTCAAGGCGGAGTCCTCCTATAACGAATTGACCGAAGACAGCAGTAATCCGGAGCTTTCGGCAACCTTCGCCAATCGCTGGCGGCTGGACAACGGCGAGTTCGGGGTTGCCGTGGTGGTCAGCGACCAGACTCGGCGAATCATTGGTCACAACAATGAAAACGGCGGCTGGTCGGAGACGGCACCTAACGATGACTACGAGATGCGCTTTTACGACCTGGAACGTGATCGCGAAGGGTTGATTGTAAACCTGGATTACCGGACCGATTCCGGAAACAGTTTCTATGCCCATTTCTTCCGCAATGAATACACCGATACTGAATGGCGCGCCAAGTGGGAAACCCGCGATGGTCTGGAAGACAACGAGCCGACAGTATCCGGACAGGTGTTCAGCTATGCTGATTCCAAAGTGGATACGGAAAGCCGGAATCGCACGGAGGTCAGGGAAATCACCTCGATGCAGTTGGGCACCAGCCTGCAACTGAACGATCGCAACCGCGTTGACATCGAGTTCTTCAGCTCGGAGGCCGAGCAGGATGACCGGGACCGACAGGCTGCTATCTTTCGCTCAGGCACGGTGGACAGTCCGATTATCTACGATAATTCAAACCCCAGGCGACCGGTGGTCAGCTTCCCTGCTGAATTCTACAACCCGAGCCTGTTTGGCTTGAAGGCATGGGAAAAAGAAGGCGCACTCAACACCGACGAGGACGTTGGCGCCAGAATCGACTTGTATCACGAATTTTCACTGAACACCGAGCTGCAGGCCGGCGTAAAACTGCGCCTGCGCGAGAAAGACAACTCTTTTAACTTCTGCGGATACGAACCGGTAGACGATGTGCTGTTGAGCGATGTCGCGTTCACCACGCCAGACCAGTTTCTCAACAGCGTCGCCGGCCCGACTGCCACCTTTTCTCAAGCCAAGGCCTTTTTCAATAATCTGGGAACCGGCACTGTACCGTTGTCCGACGGGACTACCTGCTTTAATCCAGGGTCATTCTTCGAATTCAGTGGCGACGAAGAGGAGGAGTCGATTCCCGCCGACTGGAACACCGAAGAGGATGTGCTTGCCGGCTACGTGATGGCCACCACCGATCTGGACAACTCCACCTGGGTATACGGGCTTCGCTATGAAGACACGCGCAGCACTTACACCGGCAAGAATTTTGATGGCGATGGCTTTGCTGGCTTGAGCAGCTTTGATAATGACTATGGTTTCCTCGCTCCGTCACTGAATGTGAAATACAACCTTACTGATAATCAGATTGTCCGGTTTGGCATGTTTCGCTCATTGATCCGTCCCGGCTTTCAGGAGTCCAGTGCCGGCGCCATCATCGATACCGAGGACAACGAGATCGAGGGGGGCAATCCGGACCTGGATCCGACTACGGCCTGGAACCTGGACCTGACCTATGAATTCTATGCAGGTCTTGAGACCTTCTTCGGCGCCGGGATATTCTACAAGGACATCCGCGATCCTATCATCGAAGTGGAATCTACCGACGCCTTTTTGCGGGACAGAACCTGGGATGTAGCCGGCACTTTTGTTAATGCCAATGACAGCGACATCTATGGCTTTGAGCTGTCCTTTCAGACGGTACTGGAAAATGGCTTTCTATTTGTTGCCAACTACACCTACTCGGACGGTGAGACCGATCTTCCATCGGATTCTGTAAACGGGCAGCGTACGATTCCTTTTTTCAAGCAGGCGAAGCATACCGGCAATCTGTCCGTTGGATACGATCAGGGACCCTGGGATGTCAGGCTGGCTGCGAACTACCGCAGTGAATACCTGGACGAGATCGGCGACGAGGCTGTTTTCGACCGCTACACTGACGATCACATGCAGCTGGATCTCACTATCCGCTATGCGTTCAATGACAATCTGACCATCACTGGTGAAGCAATCAATTTGAACGACAGGCCAGAGTACTACTACTTCGGTAATCGCAACCGCCTGTCCCAGTATGATGAATACGGAACCACTTACGGACTGGGCTTCCGCTATAACTTTTAGTTAGGCGTGATCAGCAGGCTGTCCAGAAAGCGGTGGCTGATGCCCGCCCGCTGGACCGCTGGAGCCTCGGCCTGATGATGGGCCTCACCCGCACCCACGGCCCCAGGGTACGCTGGCACGTACCTGGCCAACCGGCAGCATGGTGCCGTGGGTAGCGGTGCTGCTGCTGGTTTACCTGCTGCTGGATTTTCTCTGAGCCTGCGGGTCGGGATAGTCCGCCAAAATACGGCGACCGGTTGACCTTGTGGTGTTGAGTGACGGGTAGAAAGAGTTACTGGCTTCGAACCAGATACTCTTACCCAGGCATCCAACGTCCACCTGAATATCACCCCGGTTACGAAGTTCACCGAACGCTGAACTACACTGGCATTGATACCTTGTCGAAAAGGATTTCGACGTGTCATTGCCAGCCACTTCGCCCGTCGCATGGTGGAAAGTGCCACCCTGCTGGTGGACGAGGTGCTGCCACCCAGACCGATCCGCCAGTGGGTGCTGACGGTTCCGTTCCCCCTGCGCTTCCTGTTTGCCGCCTACCCGGAACTGATGAGCCGGGTACTCGGCATCGTAACCCGGGCAATCTCCACCCACCTGGCCCACCAGGCAGGTCTTTCCAAACGCGAAGCGCACGCCGGGGCAGTTACCCTGATCCAGCGCTTTGGCTCAGCCCTGAACCTGAACATTCACTTCCACATGCTGTTTCTGGACGGAGTCTATGTACAGGACCCGAATGGCGAATACGATTTTCGTCGCACCTCACCCCCGAGCGTCGAACAGCTTCACGCCCTGCTGCATCACATCAGTCAGCGGGTGGCCCGCTTCCTGGAACGGCGCGGCATCCTGGAGCGGGACGAAGATAGCAGCTACCTGACCCTGGACGGACTGGAGGAAGATCCCCTGCAGGACATCCACAGCCACTCGGTCACCTACCGGGTCGCCATTGGTCCCCAGAAGGGCCGCAAGGTGTTCTGCCTGCAGACTGTCCCGCCAAAGCCGGAACCCGCAGCCGACCATGCCCAGGTCACCAAACTCAACGGCTTCAGCCTGCACGCCGGGGTCGCCGCCCGGGCCGATCAGCGGGACAAGATCGAACGGCTGTGCCGTTACATTGCCAGGCCCGCCATTTCAGAACAGCGCCTGTCACTCACTCCCAGCGGCAAGGTGCGCTACGAGCTGAAGACTCCATTCAACAACGGTACTACCCATGTGATCTTCGAGCCGCTGGACTTCATAGCGAAATTGGGCGCCCTGGTCCCCAAGCCCAGAGTGAACCTGACTCGCTTTCATGGCGTGTTCGCGCCAAACAGCAAACACCGCGCAAGGATCACCCCAGCGTGGCGGGGCAAGGAAAGTAAAAGAAAACAGTCAGCCATCGACCAGGATGAAAGAACGCCCGCCGAACGTCATGCCGCCATTACCTGGGCTCAGCGACTGAAGCAATGGGATGGACTCCTCCTTACCCAATCGGCATCTATGTGCTAAGACTGATATCTGTTAGTAACAGTCAATGGAAAATAAGAAGGAGTCCACTATGAAGATTACCCGAGTCGGTGTTGATTTGGCAAAGAATGTATTCCAATTGCACGGCGTTGACCGATCAGACAAGTTGATCTGGAAGCGTAAGCTAAGCAGAAAGAATTGGCTGAAGGTGCTACTCAAAGAAACAGACCCCAGCTGCGAGATTGGCATTGAAGCGTGCGCTGGTGCCCATCACTGGGCCAGAGAACTGATGAGTAAAGGCTACCAGGTGAAGATTATTGCCCCCCAGTTTGTCAAGCCGTACGTGAAGAGCAACAAAAATGACGCCAACGATGCGGAAGCAATCTGCGAGGCTATGAGTCGACCTAACATGCGTTTTGTGGAGGTAAAAACGACCGAGCAGCAGGATCTACAAGCCATGCATCGGGTGCTGGATGAGTTGAAATCGCATCGTACGGCCAAGGGGAATCAGATTCGGGGGCTGGTTGCTGAATACGGCCTGGTAGCGCCCAGGCAGCTGTATGCCTTGCGTCAGGCCATTCCGGACTGGCTGGAGGATGCCGAGAACGGTTTGTCTGATATTTTCCGCCAGTTGTTAGAAGGGCTGTGGTAAGACCTGGTGCGGCTGGATGAACGACTCGCAGAAGTGAATGATGCCATTGAGCAAATAGCCCGAACGCACCCGGTCGCTCAGCGGCTGCAACAACTCCGTGGCGTGGGGCCACTGGTATCCACGGCCATGATTGCCAGCGTCGGAACAGGCAAACAATTCAGTCGAGGCCGGCAGATGGCGGCCTCGCTAGGAGTAACCCCGAAACAATTCAGTTCTGGAGGCAAAGAGCGACTGCAGGGTATCAGTAAACGGGGGGACGCTTACCTGCGGCGCCTATTAATACACGGAGCTCGTTCTGTCGTCACCCACGCCAAGAACAAAGACGACAGGTACAGTCGTTGGATGACAAAGTTGGCGCAAAGGAGCCACACCAATGTCGCCTCTGTTGCCGTAGCCAACAAGACGGCGAGGATGGCGTGGGCAATGATGGTTAACGAAACTGACTACGATCCTGCTTTAGCTTCACACTAAATACGAGCTTATACACAAACAATCAACCTAACAGGAAAACCTGTTTTACGACGCAAGCTGAATGATGGAGAACTGGTCGAACCGGCGTTGGTAGAACCCGTGAACACCCGAGCACTTCGAGTGCGTTGAAGCGATTGGGAACCAGCGAGCGGATAGCCCATTATGGCCCGGCATCGACGTGTGCCACCTCAGAGGCCGGATATACGTACGCTGTCGAACCTACTCTTTATCAATCAGAGTGTTGTAAAAAAGGAGGAGTCCATATACGGGTGTTCAACATCGACATCGAAATCTGTGAGAAGTGCCAGGGTCCGGTGAGGATCATCGCCTGCGTGGAAGACCAGGCGGTGATCCATCGAATTCTGGAACACTTGAGGAAGAAGGAGTCGGGAGACTCCCAGGCGCAGCCACCGCCGGAAAGGGCACCGCCGCAGATCGGGTTATTTGATGAAGCCTGACTCAACATCAAGAGCGAACAGAAGAACTTCAGTCTGCCAAGGAAGGTGGCCGGATAGCTGTCGGCCTGGTGGAGGTGGATGTGGTACTTAAGCGCGAGAGATAGTCTGGTTGCCTCTGGAAAGCGGATGAATTCACAAAGAATCTGACGATATTGAGATTATTGTGGCTCTCAGTGCGCCGCCTACTCACCAAGCTGGACAGCCACCTACTTTGGAGATACCTTTTGTTTTACCTATAAGCCTGCAGGCTGGTATTGCGATTGAATACAATAGACCTGTTGCTTCGGGGCAAGACTCCGTCTTGAGTGTGCTTTCATGTTACTGACTCTTCACAGCCAAATTTTATTACCTCTGCTCCTGTTGGCCTGGTTGGCGTTTACCCCTGCATTGGGGTGGCTGGCCTGGGGCCTGCAAGTGCTAGCCATTGCCGCGGTGCTGTTCGGTATGACCTTGGCCATGCTCTGGGCCATGCCACCCTATTGGACGCCCTACCTGTACTGGCTGATTTTTGCCCTGATCGCAGGCTCGCAATTATTGCGCGGCCTGGTCAGCAGCGATGTGCTGTGGAATACCGGTGTCCTGCACAGCCTGGCGCTGTTAGCACTTGTGGCGCTTGGGGTGCTGGGAATCTATCTGGGATTCACGGCGCTACAGGGGCGACAATTACCGGAAGTCGAAGTGGTCGACATCGCGCCACCATTTCCTCCGGGTAACTACCTGATTGCTCATGGCGGCTCGACAGAAACCGTAAATATCCATCTACAGACTCTCAACCCCGAGGTGGAACGGTTTCGGGATTTCCGCGGACAGAGCCGCGCGCTAGATATTTTTCGTATCACGCCAATGGGAATGCATGTCCGTGGTCTGCGGCCCGCAGATCCCAACCGCTACGTGAGCTTCGGCACCGAGTTATTGGCGCCCTGTGCGGGTCGTGTGGCAAGAATCCAGGATGGCGTGCCGGATAACCAGGTTCCTGTCATGAACCGGGAGCAGATGGCTGGTAATTTCATTGCCATCGATTGCGGTGACTTCCACCTGATCCTGGCCCATCTCCGCCCGGGGACAATTCGTGTGCGCGAGGGCCAGGCGGTGGTGGTCGGTGATGTCCTGGGGGAGTTGGGTAATTCCGGCAACAGCTCCGAACCCCATTTGCATATACATGCCCAGCGCGGCCTGCCCGAAGCAGCGCCGCTCGCCGGGGAGCCGCTTGCCCTGACTATTAACGGCCGTTACCCGGTGCGTAACGAACGGATCAGGGTGTCGGGTGAATAGCGCCCGTGGCCGGGACATGGTTACTGAAACCGGTGATGATGTTCTGGATTACCGTTCCTGGTTCTGAGCTTCGTAATCTGCTGGGGCATTATTGGCGCCTATGTGTTCTTGCCCGGTTTCATGGAAGCCGTCTTTGGTCAGCTTACTGGCAATCATCCCTTATTTTTTCTGGCAACCTATGCCCCAGCAATTGCAGCCCTGATTCTGATTGGTAAAGCCAGCGGCCTGGCGGGCCTGGCTCGTTTCAGCCGCCGGTTTTTGATCTGGCGATGCCCGGGTGGCTGGTGGCTGTTTATGGTGAATGGCTTGCCGGCCGTGTTTTATCTGGGCTTCGCTTTTAAGGGTGAGTCGCTTTCGGATCCATTTCCCTTCGCTTCTGTCGGCGCTTATCTACTGGCCTTGTTGCTGATGGCGATCAAGGGCCCGGTGGAGGAAGTTGGCTGGCGTGGTCTGGCCCTGCCTATCCTGCAACGCAGACTGACGCCTTTCAGGGCCAGCCTCGTTCTGGGTGGTATCTGGGGCGCCTGGCATTTCCCGGCTTTCCTGTTAAGTGGTACGGCGGTGACAAGAGTCATTCCGGAAGGCAGAAACTAAATGTCCTGTCGATATCCAGAACATGTTATGGCCCGGCTCGGGGCATTGCTATTGAGCCTGATGTTGCTGGTTGCCTGTTCGACGTCCCCGCCGGAAGACAGATTGCAAAGTTTGTTGGAAAGTTTGCGTGACGATTATGGCTTGCCGGGTATCACGGCGGCTGTTGTTAAGGGCGACGGTACAGCCTTCACTGCCGCCAGCGGTTATGCCGATCTGGAAACAAGGCAGGCAATGACGCCGGACTCCAGAATGCTGGCGGCGAGCATTGGCAAGACCATGGTGGCAGCTACAGCCATGAGTTTGTGGCAAGAGGGAGAACTGAACCTGGATGCGCCCTTGTCCAGTTACCTGGGTCACTACTCCTGGTATTCACAATTGGCCAATCACGACAGCCTGACTGCGCGATTGTTACTGGGACATCGATCCGGACTGGCGGATCATGTCTACGCGGAGCAATTCGCCAGTGAACTGGCGCAGCGGTGGCAGGAACCGGGTGCTCTGTTCAGCCCTGAGGAATTGCTCGGGTTCATTCTGGACTAACCCGCGCAAGCGACAGCTGGTACTGGCTTCGCCTATTCAGATTCCGGCTTCATTCTCATCGGCCTCCTGATCGAGGAGCTGAGCGGCCAGAGTTTCTATGACACCATCCAGACCCGATTTCTTGATCCTCTGGGGTTGTCTGCCACTGCGCCTTCGGATCGGCGCTCGTTACCGGGCCTGACGGCGGGATACACCTATGCCGACAATCCCTTCGGTTTCCCGGCAAAGTCGCTGACGGAAGCAGGCGATCTGGCCTGGCACCCGGGTCTCGAGTGGACTGGCGGCGAGCTGATAAGCAATGCAAATGATCTGGCGAAATGGGGCCATGCCTTATTCAGCGGCAGGGCGTTGTCCAGTGAGGCGCTGGATGAGATGCTGCAGGCACAGATCATTGACCCCGCAAACCCGGAGGCTCGCTACGGCTTTGGAGTTGCACTTTACCGGAGTGAATCCCAGGGAGATATTCTGGGGCATGCCGGGTGGATTCCAGGCTATGTATCGAGTCTGTGACACTACACGCGCCATGGCTTCACTGTGGCATTTCAGATCAATACTGACATTGGTCTTTCGGGCGAAGATTCCCATCGCCTGGCTCAGATAGAAACGGCCTTGCTGGAATTTGCGCTGACTGTAAAGCAAGGGCAGTAAGCAAGCTCAAATTATTCCGGCTTTGACGGATTACGATGGATGTCGTCTCTAGAGCTCGATTGCGTAACAAACAAGTATAAGCAGAGTAGTCCTGCGAGCATCAATCCAAGGTCTTCCACAATGCCTAACAAATAGGCTGCGGATGAACCAATTACTGCCCATAGCAAGGGAATCACAAGTAACAGTTTAGCGGCAAGCGGTGTGGTATTCAGAAGCAAACCCAGAGTGAATATGGTGACGGGGCAGGGTAGGCCAAAAGTCGGCATCGTTGGATAGGTGTGGCCCAGCGTAAGGTTCAGTGCGGGATAGAGCACTAGCGCATAGGCGATGAGAAGCAATCCGAGTTTTGCAGCCAGGTTGTTCGAGCTGTGAAAGTGAAGTGATTGCTTGATGATACCGACCCAGACCAGCAGTAGTGCTTCAAGTATAAATACGCTGCCGAATAACCAGGCGGCGTTGTTAATGCGGGTGAAGAAAACAAAGTGATAAGCGATCGCCATCCAGGCCCAGAAGAAGGCTAGGGTGCCGCTGATTAACTGGTCACGTTTGGGGAACTCAATGAACAGGCTCGCCACAGCCAGTAGCGCAAGAAGAATCAACCCGGCCTGGGCTGGCCAGACACTGGTATTGTATTCCGCGAATAATTCCATGAATTGCTGGGCTGTGAAAGGCATATCTTGTGTCCAGTACCAACCGCATTAAAGTGTTTGAAGTTGAATTATGAGTCCCTGTCTTTCAGGGAATTCGACATCGCTTCGTTTACGGTTGCCGCTCTTAATACTGAAGTCCTGGCAAGCCGCGTGTCATAGAAGACCAATCCGGCAATGGCGACAGCCAGCGCGAGAAAACCCGCCAGTCCGGTTAAGCCCACTGATAGATCATTGCCGCCGACAACAAGAATTATTGCAAGCCCTGCAGACGCATTGATGGAGCCATGCATGATAGCCGCAGACAGCAATGTTGCCGCCTTGATTCTCACGTAAGTGATCAGTACCGACAATAACAAGGTCCATGCCACCATCATGGGAACGCCGACCACAGGATGCTGAGGGTAGTTATGACCCATCAGGATCAGAGGTGCATGCCACAGGCCCCAGATCACACCGATTACCAGGCTGGCGTGCCAGAATGAGAGGTGATTCAATTCATCCAGCATCAATCCTCGCCAGCCGAGCTCTTCGCCAAAGCCCACTACGGCATTGATCGTGATACCGGCGATCAGTGCCTGGACGATCGCCATCCAGAAGGGATGTATCGGGAAGCGCGCCATGTCGCTACGAATACTTTCCAGCTCCTCCTCACCCATTACCGAGGAAAATCTTTCGTACATGCCCTCCATCGTGGGCGAGAAGCTCACATCCGGGATTAACAGACTGACCAGGAAAGCCAGAATAGCAATACCCGCTGGTAACAACCAGGCCAGCACTACCCATGAATTCCAGCGCAAACGGACATCATATTTTTGCAGAATCTCGTCATGGAAAACAAACTTTTGCAGGATGATGGTAACCAGCGAGGGGATGAACATGTAAACCACTGCAACAACATAAGCAGCAGGAGAGTTCCAGTTACCACCGGCGAAATGAAAAACACCTGCAAGTGACCAGCAAAGAATAAAAGTGGCAGCGACATACAGGATGCACTTTTTTGAAAAGACAGACGTGCGCATAGATCAGGGCTCTGAATCCGGATTAGCTAGTTTTTCGGATTCATAATTTCAAGGCTGTCGATTTTCGCAATAGTCAGTTCCGGACACAAGAGCCCAACACTCATCCGGCGCTGCTAATGCCGGGCGAAAAGCTACTGGACTCACCACAACTTGAGTGTCCTCGGGTGACAGCCACGGCAATTTCTCGGAAAGTAGTTCGGCTCAATACCAGGTCGCCAGTAGCCCTTTCCCGGAAAATGCCAAAGCCTTAAACTCTAAAGTCAGTCTCGGAAGTGGTTCTCTCCTGTCAACGAACAATCATCAGGCAGGGTGTTCCCGGAAGGAGTGCTGTGAGCAATCACAAGATTCAGTCAGATTCTTTTCCCGCCCTGCTGATCCCTGGCTTGTGTGGCGTGCTTTCTCCGATGTTTCTCATGATCGCGTCTATAGTCGGAGGTGCCTTGCGGCAGGACTATGATCCAATCGCCAACAGTATCAGTGAGCTTTATGAAACAGCTGCGCCGAACGCACACTGGCTGATGGTACTGTTTACAACCTATCATGCGCTCGTAATCCCTCTGGCGATTGGTCTGTATCGTGGTCTGCCCCGGACTCCTTGTGGTTGGAGTGGGCCGGTTTTTCTGGGCCTGGCCGGGCTATTCGGAATTCCACTTGGTGCGTATGCTCAATGTGACCCCGGGTGCTTTGGGGCCACGACGTTCAGGGGGCAACTTCACGGTATTCTGGTGCTGGTTACGGTGCTGTTAATATTTGCAGCCATGTTTGCTACTTGGTTCAGGGTCCGAAACCATTTGCAATGGCGAGGTTATGCCCGCTATACCATTGTGACGGCGTTAATCGGAATCGCATTTGGAATTGGCATGGTCCCCTTCATTCAGGGCCAGTATGCAGGTTTGCTTGAGCGCATATCGGTGACGATTATCGGTCAATGGTATGCGGTCTCCGGATTGCTTCTGGTATACTTGGCCCGAGGCCGTGAATTCCCGGTTCGTGGTTTTGGAAATGGTGAGTGAGCCAACATGGGCGGGTGCCTGGGAGCCTGAATTGGTCGCGTATTCCAGACGCGAGTTGTATTGTGTTGGGGAGAGGCTATTGGGAGTCCAGGAAATATGCCCATAACTGAAGAACAGTTAGAGTATTTGGTCAGCCACGCAGCTCTTGCGCCCTCGAGTCATAACACCCAACCCTGGCGGTTCGAAATTACAGATGGCGAGCTGTCCCTGTTTGCCGACAGAGAGCGGGCCCTTCCCGAGAACGATCCGCTTGATCGAGAGCTCACCATAAGCTGTGGCTGTGCGTTGATGAATCTGCGCGTGGCAGCTGCACAGCAGGGAATAGCTGTGGCCTTGGATCCTGAACCGGCTTCCGGAGATGACGATTTACTGGCCAGGGTCTCGTTTGATAATAGGGAAGCTGTTTCTACGGATGAAGCTGAACTGTTCAAGTCTGTTGCTGAACGTCGAACCTATCGCAAACCCTTTGCCTCCAAAGAGGCCTCGACTGCGATTCTTGATACATTGACTGCTGCAGCGCTGGAAGAGGGAGCACGGCTGAGTATTGTCGAATCACAGGAAGACCGCCAAAAAGTCGCCGAACTGGTTGCAGAAGGAGATCGCATGCAATGGTCAAATCCCGCCTGGCGAGGAGAGCTTGCCGGTTGGATGCATTCTCGTCGCTGCGGCGATGGTCTGACTGTGCCGGGGGTTATTGCACCTTTTGCGAAGTTTTTTATTCGAGCTTTTGATATGGGCAAGGGAGTTGCAGCGAAAGATAAGAAGCTTGCCGAAGAAGCTCCGGTACTTGCTGTCCTTGGTTCAACCGATGACAATCCGGCTGACTGGCTAGCAGTAGGTCAGGCCCTGGAAAAGCTATTGCTTGCTGCACACCTGCAGGGATTACAGGCATCCTATTTGAATCAACCCATCCAGGTAGCATCACTGCGCACAGAACTCCAGAGCCTGCTTGACTTGCAGGTGTTTCCTCAAATCTTGCTTAGAATAGGGTTTCCAGTAAATGAGATTGACGCTGCACCACGTCGGCCTCTTAATGAAGTAATTGGCTGACATCTGTGGACGATTTGCAATAATCGAGCACAGTCTCCATGAATCAAGCAACTTTCCTCAACAATTCAATAAGCCCTAACTGGCAGAATTTCGCACAATGCCCCTGTTTTTCGGCGAACAGGAGCAGTTCCATGAAATACGGAAAACTATGGAACCTCTGAAAAACTGACGTTTTTATAAGATGCGGTTAGATTTTTGGAAAAAATGACAAAAACAGGCATAACGGGCACCATTTGCCCTCTTGTTTTCGTCCTCCGGCGCCCAATGGGCGCCAGACAGGCGCACCTGTCCCTATGTCACCAGATATTTTCTCGCCATCATCATATTACTGAACCCGGCAAGTATATAAAGCCGCTCGGTGTTCTTGGCAAGTTCTTGGCAAGTCCTCGGTAGCGCACTTTGTTGTACCCAAAGATTCGCTTAATGTAGAAGAAGCTGTGTTCAACTTTGGCTCGCACACCCGCTTTCAGTCGTTCCAGTTTTGCAACCGGATCGCCTTCAGGAAGCTTCGCTCGCTGGCCTGGTCGCATGGCTATTTGCCAGTCAACCTCTCGCCCTTGATGTTCGGGTCGTTGCCCAATCCCAAGGTACCCCGCATCGCCCCAGACTCTTTGTTCCGCGCCATGCAAAAGCTGATCAGCTACCGCAATATCATGAACATTCGCAGACGTGGTGGCGATGCTGTAAATCAGGCCGAAAGCATCGTCCGTGCCAATGTGCATCTTCATTCCAAAGTGCCACTGATTACCTTTCTTGGTTTGATACATTTCTGGGTCACGCTCACCGCTGCTGTTCTTGGTAGAGGACGGCGCGCTCAGTATCGTGGCATCAACGATACTGCCTTCACGCAGGATCAGACCTTGTTCAGCCAAATGACCATTGATGGTTTTAAAGATCATTTTGCCGAATTTGTGTTCTTCCAGAAAATGCCTGAAGTTCAAAATGGTTGTCTCGTCCGGCAAATTACCGCTGAGCCGAAGACCCGCGAACTGGCGCATAGACTCAATCTCATACAAGGCATCTTCCATTGCCGGGTCGCTCAGGTTATAGAAAAGTTGCATCGCATGAACGCGCAGCATAACAGGCAGCGGATACGGTGGCCGGCCCGTTTTCCCCTTGTGATACTTCTTGATCAGTTGCTGTTCCAGTTTCTTCCAGGGGATAAGCTTGTCCATTTTTTCCAGAAAGATCTCTCGACGCGTTTTCTTTTTCTTGATGGCAAACTCAGCTTCGGCAAAGGTCAACTGGCTCATAATCGACTCCTTCTGGTTGGAAGCTGCATTATGCCAAGAAATACGAGTTTTTCAGAGGTTCCTTAGATCTGTTATTGGGGAAGCGGCGTATTCCAGTCAGTACTGCAACTGACTGGATCAGAATGATAAGCCTGGAAACTGAAAAACTTAGTATGACTTGTGCAGCCTGTGTCTTCATCGGAGTCGGGCTTTTAGGTATCTCGATAATACTTTTCGCCTGTGTGCTGCTCAATATAGTTGAACTGAAATCTTTCGCCGTATCAGGTCATTCCGGACTACGAACTCTTGCGAGTGTCGGCATCGCAGGTTGTTTGCTTTGCGCTATTGGTTACCACGACGATTAACAGGAGAAGAAGTATGTTTAGACGATCGGACTTTTTTATTCTTTTAGCAGTAGCCATTTCATTTTTTGTCTCTGGCTACCTCTGGTTCTCAGGCCAGCATGAAGAGGGACTGTTCACCGCGGTGTGGGTACCTTCAATCCTGAGTTTCGGAATTTACTTCAAACTCATGGCGTTAGGAGGTAAGAAATAGTGACTTCTATGATGTTGTTTTACATTGCTATGGTTGTTTTTACCCTGATGATTACCGGCCTGTATCTGTCGGTGCGCGAATTCCTGGACGTCAGCGCTGAACCTTCCGAAGTCAAAGGGGCAGATCCTGTCCGTAACGCTGAGTAATAGAGGGTTCGACTTGAAGTTATGCGTGATAATTCTGGAGCGGAGCGTGCATTCGTACCATTACCGACGAACCGCGGCTTAAGAATCCAAAGGGTGCAGATATTCTTTTTAAATTTTGTTGAGACAATAGTAGAAAAACTTCCATCACCGAGCATCCATCACGCCATCCGGACGTGGCAAGGGCGGCAAGAATAATCTGGTCGCCACTGACCACGACGAACGGACACCGGCCAAGCGCCATTGTGCCATGACCCGGGCCCAGCGGCTGAAGCGGGTCTTCAACATCGACGTCGAAATCTGTGAGCAGTGTGAGGGCCCGGTGCGGATCATAGCCCGCATCGAAGACCCTGTAGTGATCCGGCAGATACTGGAACATTTGCGGAAGAAGGAGTCCGGAGATAGCCTTATTACTTCCTACAAGCAGAAAATGTTGGGAAAAAAGCAATTTCTGACAGCTTGCGCGATTATTACCTGAATGCCGAAGAATCGCCGGAACTGACTATCTCGCGATTCGAGGACGCTTGTGAAAGGCTGACAATGGTCTATGAAAAGTTCGGATAAGGGAAAAACAACTATAGCGAGTCAACGTGGCAGCCGCCCGGCTAAACAACACCCTGTCGGTGTAAAAAACGATTAATCCCGTTTACAACTTCTTCCAGCGGGGGGTCGGGTATTCCAGATGCGGACTGATCCCGAAACTGGCGATAGTTGCTGTTGTCATACCGTTTGAACTCCATGGAGCTGATGTTGTCTACCGATAGAATCAGGAAGTTCAGCAGCGGGAACAGCAGATCTTCCTGAGTACAACGATTCACCACCTCCGGCACGAAATCTTGCAGTGAATAATATTCGAGATCCCGGCGATTGAGCTCTGCGAGGATTTTGGTGATTTGTTGCATGCTGGCAAATTCGTCGCGAGTTACCATAAAATTTTTGCCCAGGCTTTCGGGGATGTTGGAAATAGCGACGATATTGTTGGCGGCGATGTCAGCCGGTGTAAAGCTCACCTGGTTACTGGCTGTCGTACTGATTCCGTATTTAAGGATAAAGGCCATCAGGCGAACCGATATATCAAAGTTATAGCCTCCGCCGGCAAGGGACGGCGAGGTCAATGCAGGGCGAAATACACGGACGGGAAAGCCCATTTCTGCTGCATTATGCACGATCTGTTCGGAAACCCATTTGCTCTGACTGTAGCCAAAATCCAGTAGCTGCATGTCCTGATTGCTGTCCTGCTCCCAAAGCACTTCTTTCTTGGACCAGCCGAATATAAAGGTGGTGGAAATGTGATTGAGGACTTTTCCCCGTTGGCTGGCTGCAAATCTCACCACTTCCTGTGTGCCACCCACATTCGCTTGCCGCATAGAAGGGTAGTCAAAGAGATAATTAACCATTGCTCCATTGTGGTAAATCGTACTGCAGTTCTGACTCAGGTAATCCCAATCGTTCTTTGTCATGCCCAGTTGCGGCCTGCCAAGATCCCCACATACAGCGTTGACCCGCCGGTTGAATGCTTCCCATAATTCATTGGAAAGGTCTATCGCGCCAAGGGCTCCGCGCAATCTGAGCAGGGCCTTGTCCGGATTTTCGGCTCTAACCAGCACATTAATGGTTTCCCGGGTTTGCTCCAGCAGGCTTTTGAGCAAAAAGGGGCCGAAAAACCCTGTGCCCCCTGTTAAAAATATCTGACCAGCATCCACAGTGGCCCCGCCACTGGCAGGAAAAGGGAAATCGGGCATCCATTGGGCATCACTTTTCATCATATCGGCTTCCATTTTCCGATATTCCTGCTGGATCCGGGCGAATGCTCTTTTGAACCGGAATGTTGCCTTACCCCTGGCCTGTTCGAGCTCGTAAAGGATATCCATCAGCTCACTGACAGGTATCTTTTGCAGCAGCCGGAGATCCACCGCTTCCGATAAATCCTGAAACCCCCGATACTCCAGCTGTCGCTTCAGCAAGTCTCCCATTTCAGCGATTCTTATTGAGTCCAGCCCCGCTTCATCGAGACTTTGTGTTTCTGTACCCGTAAGACCAAAATGTGAAAAGAGCAATGAGAATTCAAACTTTCCTTCCGGGAGTGGTATTTTTTGAGCCTTTCCCTCAGGACAGCCGAACTCAGGTTTGTCTGCGTAATCTCCCGAATCTCCCGTATCTTGCATTTCCCCCAAATTCAAATCCAGGAGTATCTGAAGACCACTTCCGAGATATTGCTTTTTACACTCGGCTCGTCTGATCTTGCCCGAACTGGTTTTGGGAATACTGCGGGGCGGAATGTATACCAGGCGATCCAGGCTCACGCCCAGATGCGTGAGAACCTGATTCTGGATAGTTCTTGCATCGGGAAGTTCGGTACTGCTTCTGATTTCCGCCAATAAAACCAGCTTCTCCTTTCCATTTTCCTGGATTGAAAATGCAGCGGTGCAACCTTTGCGGATGGCAGGATCCCTGGTCACCACTTTTTCGATGTCCTGGGGGTAATAGTTCATTCCTCGGATAATGATGAGGTCCTTGCTTCGGCCACAAATGAAAATCTCCCCGTCATGCGTAAATCCCAGATCGCCGGTACGAATCCAATTCTTGCCAGGCGCACTTTCCAGTTGAGCCTCAAATATCTCCTTGCTGAGTTCGGGGCGGTTCCAGTAGCCTTTACAGCTGCTCTTGCCATGCAGCCAGATTTCTCCAACCTCGCCTTCCGGCACTTCCCCGGGCTTACCTGACAAGCTCACAATTCTGACTTCGGTATCGCCCAGGGGAACACCACAACTCAACAGGGGAGTGACTTCTTTTGCCCGGTCGTTTGCCCGGTCGTTTGCTCGGTCGTTTGCTCGGTCTATTGCGCCAACTTCCACTACCTTGTTGTCTGCCAGCGCATTTGCATTGAAATAACCAATACGCTTTCCGTAGTTACTGACTGCCAGGGTAAATTCAGCCAATCCATAAGCCGAAAAAAAACTGTCTGCCTTCAGCCCGTAAGCAGAAAATTTTTCCAGAAATTGCTGATGGACCCGGGTATTTACAGGTTCTGCTGCATTCATCAGCCAAACCAATGAACTCAAGTCCAGATCCTTGTAGGTTTCCTCCGGAATTTTCCCCGGCCGCAGGCAGTATTCATAGGCGAAGTTGGGCGCAGAAGAGGCAGTTGCCTTGTAGTTACTCAAAGTCTCCAGCCAGAGTGCCGGCCGCTGAATAAAATCGATGGGAGAGAAGCCAATTGTTGTGCCGCCTTTCAAGGCACTGTACAGGTAGTAACCAATCAAACCCATGTCATGGTACTGGGGTAACCAGGTCACTGCGATTGGTGTATGGTCCGCTACGATTTCAAAATTGTTAAGGAAGCTGGATTGGCTTACCACGACGCCTTTGGGATCGCTGGTAGAGCCGGAAGTATATTGTAAAAAGAGGATGTCGGAATGTGCCTCCTCAAAATCTGCTTTTCCTGTGGCCGGCGCATCATTGGTGATGATCCACTTGAGCTTGGAGATATGCTCGGTCCTGAAATTAAACTGCATGACCTTCTTGCGCTGCAGATTGAATTTAATGGCCCAGTAATAAGCCCTGTCCGTGAGAATCGCTTCCGCACCAGAATCTTTCGCAATGAACGTCATTTTATAAAGAGCAGATTGAAAACCTTTGGCGGCCGGGGGATAAACTGGAACAGGAATCAAGCCTAAACGAATGCAGGCAAAGAACGCACAGATAACTTCCAGGCCCGGTGGGTAAACCAGCAACACCCTGGCGCCAGGCTTGAGTGAGGCACTGTTCGCCAGGTGGGAGGCGATGTCATAGGTTCGGTCAACAAATTCCCTGTATGTATAGGATTGCTTAACGTTTCCATGAATGTCGAGGAAAGAGTAAAGTACCTTGTCGGCGTTTACAGCCGCGGTCGAAGCGAGGATGTCGAGGACGGAATACATCGCTTGGTTTTCTGACTGTATGCTTGACCGATCTACTTCACTTAACATGCATCTTTCCACTGAATTTAGTTTTCAATTCATGTTGCCTGGTTTGCGACACTCAGATTTTTCAAGTGTCCATAGTGTTCGCGTATTGCATG
>Ga0209273_10001739_pt1 | contig 18318 bp, 11 predicted proteins | sample tdAd471_FD_187126 | JGI IMG/M metagenome (GOLD analysis project Ga0209273, IMG submission 187126) | Marine sediment microbial communities from the Atlantic coast under amendment with organic carbon and nitrate - tdAd47.1 (SPAdes)... | ecosystem: Environmental > Aquatic > Marine > Coastal >...
CCTTCTGCGAGGATCTCGGCCAGCTTTCCGGTCTGCTCATCGGTCAGATTGAGTTGCGATGCGACATCGGGCCGCGCAACGGCTCCCAGTCCGGTCCGTTGCAGGTCAATCTGCCAGACACGCAGAAACTGTGACTCGTCGAGCACTTCTTTGATCGCAGCTTCTGTGTCGGTTCGGGACTTTTCGAGAATGGCCGCGCGTTCTTCCGGCGATGCATCCCGCAATTCACTGAAGTCGACCCGGAGCGACTCGGCAAGGTCTTCGAGTTTCCCGGTCTGTTCCGGTGTCAGGCTGATTTCCGCGATGACGGCTTCTTCACCGAGAATGCCAGGCAATCCTCGAGGTCTCCGGCCCCGTCCGCCGCCTCCGCCTTGTCCGCCACCCTGTCCTCCACCGCTGCCTGGCTCGCCGCCTTCCGCCTCAGGGCCGCCCGGAGGACCACCGCCCATCATTCCCGACATGCCATCGGAAGACATTCCAGCATCGACAGGCGAATCGTCTGGTGAAACGGCGTTGGGATCTTTCACCCAGTTCGTCGCTCCCATCTTGTACCAGGCAACGATCGGGTCATCGTTGCCCTTTTCGAGTACCAGCGTGAACGAATACTTGTTTGACGGGCTGAGCCACGAGACCTTCATCTCTTCCTGAGTCGAAGTCGATTCCGACGGCACTGCCGCTCCGTAACGAGTGAGGCCGGAAATCAGTTTCTGGACATCACTCAGATGCTGCTGCTCTGGATGCGGCCGGTTAAAGACGTCGTCAATGGCCGCCATTGTGTCTTCGTAACTCGTCTTCGCGTACAGCTCGAGCCCCAGGCCCAGGATCACCAGCGCGATGATGCACCAGACGACCTTCTCCGCGGGCGACCGGCCCGGACGAGCACTGGACTGCTGAGGCTCCGGCGAACTGCTGGCGGATTCTTCAGACATGACTTTCCCCTGTTGAGATGAAATGAGCGCGACAATCTGCAGCCAGAACCGCTGCCTGAGAACGGAAAGAACCGATCGACAGAATGACGTCGCTCTGTCGAATAGGAAAGCGATGCGCCATCGCTCGACCGGATTTGATGAGCGCTCGCGATCTCACTTCGCGACGACGCGCAGCCAGTTGAGGCAGGTGTTGGTCGAACTGCCTGGCAGGCCGATTTCGACGGTCAGCCGGCCATCGGTCAGCTCAACCGTCGTTGACTTCTCTGCCCACTCGCCGGTGAACGTGTCGATGCCGCGCAGCGTTTCGTGGCCCTCGACGGTCACATTCTGCCCGGCCTGCTCATGGCCCGAATCGCCGACGCAGACGGTGACCTCGTAGCGTCCGTCGGGCAGGGCCAGCTCCCAGACGTCGTGAGACCGCGTGAACAGAAACGTGTCGCGATGCTCGCCGCCGATCTGTCCCCGCCGACGGTTATTAGCCGAGATGTCCCGCCGCCAGCCGAAACCTCGCTTCGCATCGAAGACGTATCCGTTGTCGTTCTCGAAGCCGTCAACGGTTTCTGATCGCGCACCGGTGAAGTTGAAGAGCCGTATGTTGGCGGCCGTTCCTTCCGGGAGCGGATCAGGATTGCCGTCCGCGTCTGCCGGCAGAGCAATCTCCGGCCAGCTTGACTCCGCGGCGTGGAACGGCAGTGCGTCGTCCTGGTCGGGAATGCCATCGCCGTCCGCATCGTCGGTACTCGCCTGCTCGAACGGTTGATCGGGCAAACTCCGAACGGCGTCCCACAAGCGGCGAACGAACTCGCCGCGCGTTTCGGGTCGGCTGAGATCGAAATCTGAAATCTCAGGATCTGCGAGCTTCCGTTTCGTCGCCAGCGTCAGCTCGACAGCCGCGGTCTTCCACTCTGTAGTTGCCTGCGTGTCGGGGAGGAAGTCCGTCCGACGAGGATGCACCGGCAGGCCGCCGCGTACGGCGAGCAGGTTCGCCGCTTCAAACGCGGGATGCTCGGGTTCGAGGTCACGAAACGGCCACAGCGTGTTCGGCACTGCGCCGTCAGTGCGGCTGCAGAGCCCGGACCAGACTTCGCTGAGCAGCGCTCGGTGGTACGGAAGCTCGCGCGGCTCGCGATTGTGTTTCGCGGCAACGGCGGCGACCGCTCCGACTGACGCGCCGATCGCCATGCTCTGATCGTGCAGCCGAACTGCCGAACTGACGATGCTCGAATAACCGAGGTTCTTCTGGCAGCCGAGCAACCCGTCGATCTTCTCTGGCACGAGGCTTCTCAACGGAAACTGGCTCAGACCCGAATAAGGCGGCCCCCAGGTGCGGCCTTTGCGGAATGCAGCTCGCCACGGACCAGCGGGATCGCCTTCGTCGAGAAACTCGCGACGCGTCGGATGAAAGTCGTACTCGAACTGCCAGCACGCAACGGCGTCGTGATACATCACGTTCGCAAAGTGGCGAGCATTCCCGCCGACGCCCAGCGTGTCCTGCTGCCGCATCATGTACTGAGCCTTCAGCCGCAGCGACTCGCGAACGTACGGCTTGAACGGCATCCGGTCCGGCGTGCCGAACTCGTCTGTTAACTCGAAGCGCCGGAAGCTGTGCGTCTTGTCCGGCATCGCGTCGTGGACTTCCGTCTGCAGGTAGTACAGAAAACCCAGCGAGTACTGCTTCGCGTCTTCAAACACGAGCTGCCGCTGCTGCCGCGTCAGCTCGACGATGTTCTTTCGCGATGCACCGGCTTCGGTCGCTTCCAGTGCCTCGGCCAGCTTCTGCGGATGAATGTCGAGCGGGTAATCAAACGCCGGAAAGCACAACAGCAGCACGTCGGGATGTGTGACGTCCTCGAAGTTGTAGTGGTCGATGACCCGCCGGCTCTCGTACAGCCACAGCGGATCCTTCGGGTACTTGTGCGTTCGATAGTTGCGAGCGTCGTACCCGATCGGCTTGGGGATCGCTTCGTACCGATCAGTTTCGTTGATCACCATGCAATAGGTGATCGGGTTCATGTCCGTCAGCGGGTAACCCTCGCGCGACTCCGGAGCGAGCGGTTCGCCGTACTTCGATTTGAGGTCCGGCCCAAACTCGTACGCGGCTCCGGCCAGCTTGATTGCGTCGCCCCAGTCCGACGCGTCGATCGTAATCTTCGCCTCGATCGTCAGCCGTGAGCCTGCATCGTCGACCGCTGCGAACGTCATCGCCGTCAGCCGGTCACCATCGCGCTTTGCGGCAATCGGGTAATGGTTCGAGACGATCGTCAGTTGCCCCGAATCGACATACGGCTGCACGAGTTCCTGAAATGCCTGAGCCGCATCGCTGGGCCGGCAGGTCGTGATGACCCGCGTGTTGCCCGGTCGAGCCCGACCGTACTTCTCCTTGTTGAGCTGCTCGATCCGATCAATGACCTCGCGAAACATCCCGTTGCGAGGAAACGGCACCGTGTGGTCATACCCCGCCGGCCCACGGTTCTCGTCAATCGCCAGCAGAGCCTCCGCCGAAAACTGCCCACCGAGCCACTCGATATCGTTGACCAGAACAATCCGCCCGACCCCCATCCGAGCCGCCTGCACCGCTGCCGCACACCCGGACTCCGTCCCGCCAACGATCAGGACGTCGGCGGTCAGTGATCGATCCTCAGCAACCGAGGAGCTGGCACTGAAGCTATTCGCCAGACAGCTCAGCGCGAACATCCAGAAAACCCGCTGACGGCTCATGCTCAAACCGCTTGTCCTCATCGTTGCACCTTGCCAAAGAAACGAACGCGTCAGGAAGTATTGCCGCTGAAAGTAGCCATCTCGCTCCGTCGAGATGAGCCGACCGCAGAGCAGACGACCAACTTCAGAAACGACAGACGACCAAGGCGAGACCGTACCTCGTTGGTCGCCGCACCCGCCAGCGTTCGAGGAAGCGACGCGCCGAACGGAGGGCGTCACCTCTCCCGCCTGCGGGAGAGGTCGCGGTCTCAGCCGCGGGAGAGGGTTTGCACTGGATTCTTCAGTTGAGGGCAGCGGTGCAGGTCAGGCCCTCCCTGCGGCTGAGACCGCGACCCTCCCAGAGGGCGGGTATAGAGACGCGTCAGGTTCTGGCACTGCGGCGGAGCGAGATGGCTACTTTGGAGCTTCGAGCTGCACGGCATCCTTGAGCCGTAGCCGACCGCCGGGTGCAAGCACTGTCGGCTTGTCCGGCAGCGCTTGCGCCGTCACCAAGGCACTGCGGGCAATCCGGCAGTGGCGCTGGAGCGAATGCGATGATTGCCGCCGAAAGTAGCCATCTCGCTCCGTCGAGATGAGCCGACCGCAGAGCAGACGACCAGCTTCAGAAACGACAGCGGACGAACGCGAGACCGTACCTCGTCGATCCCCGCACCCGCCAGCGTTCGAGGAAGCGACGCGCCGAACGGAGGACGTCACCTCTCCCGCTTGCGGGAGAGGTCGCGGTCTCAGCCGCGGGAGAGGGTTTGCACTGGATTCTTCAGTTGAGGGCAGCGGTGCAGGTCAGGCCCTCCCCGCGGCTGAGACCGCGACTCTCCCAGAGGGCGGGTATAGAGACGCGTCAGGTTCTGGCACTGCGGCGGAGCGAGATGGCTACTTTGGAGCTTCGAGCTGCACGGCATCCTTGAGCCGCAACTGGCCGCAGGCGGCGTCGATGTCGGCGCCTTTGCGTTTGCGGACGGTCGCGGGGGTGCCGCTGTCTTCGAGGATGTGGACGAATTCGTCGACGCGCGGGGCGGTCGGTTCGGTGAACGGCAGTGTCTCGACGCCGTTCATCGGGATCAGGTTGACGTGAGCGTTGCGGTGGCGGAGCAGGCTGGCGAGCTGGCTCGCATGTTCCGGGCCGTCGTTCAAACCGCCGAGCAACACGTACTCGTACGTGACGCGCCGACCGGTGATCTCAAAGTAGCTGTCGGCGGCGGTGAGGATCGCATTGATGCCGATGTTCTCGTTGACCGGGACGAGCTGCGTTCGCAGTTCGTCATTCGGAGCGTGCAGCGAGACGGCCAGGTTGTATGGCTTCCCGGTGCGAGCGAGTTCCTCGATCTTCGCTGGCAGGCCGACGGTTGAGATCGTGATCCGTCGCGGACTGAGTCCGAGACCGTCTTCCGCCGTGACTTCGTCGAGCACCGACAGCAGCGTCGGCAGATTCTGCAGCGGCTCGCCGATGCCCATCACGACGACATTGGTCAGCCGCTCACCGTTTTCGAGTTGCCGGTCGAGCCGCAGGATCTGCTCAAGAATCTCGGACCGCGACAGATTACGTTTGAGGCCCAGCATCCCGCTCGCACAAAACACGCAGCCCATCGCACAACCAACCTGCGTGCTGATGCAGATCGTCCGCCGGTCCGGTTCCCGCATCAGCACGCACTCAACGGTCTGTTTGTCCGGCTGCTCGATGAGCAGCTTCTCGGTCCGGTCATTCGCGATCTGATGCTTGACGACGTTGCCGCCAAACAGAGTGAACTCGTCCGTCAGCGTCTGCCGCAACGCCTTCGGCAGATCGTTCATCTCGTCGAACGAGGCTGCTCGTTTGCCGAACAGCCAGCCGCGAACCTGCTTCGCCCGAAACGACCGCTCACCGTGCGCAGCAACCCACTCGGAAAGTTCATCATGGCTGAGATCAAGGATGCTGCGTTTCACGGTGTGACTTCGTAGGGCCGGTTCCCACCGGTCGATTCTGGATAACTCAATCTGGCCGGTAGGAACCGGCCCTACGGATGATCAGAACCCACTGCCGATGTCGTCCGGGACACGGGCAAGGTTACCGAAACGCATCGACTCGCTCATCCACGCGAGCGTGCAGTTGCCTGTTGGGCCGCTGCGGTTCTTGGCGATGATGACGTCGGCCTCGCCGGGACGGTCTTCCGGATCGTACGCCGCCGGGCGGTGCAGAAACATCACCAGGTCCGCGTCCTGTTCGATCGACCCGGATTCGCGGAGGTCGGCCAGTCGCGGTCGTTTGTCTTCACGCAGTTCGACGCCGCGGTTGAGCTGCGCGAGCGCGATGATCGGGACGCTGCACTCCTTTGCGAGGAACTTCAGACGGCGGCTGATCAACGCAATCTGCTGTTCTCGCGGCGCGTTCTTGTCTTCGGGTTCGATCAGCTGCAGGTAGTCGATGATGACCAGTCCCAGTCCCTGGCGGCGTTTGATGCGGCGGCAGATGGCGCTGATCTGGGCCATCGTCCGGCCAGGGTAGTCGTCGATGAAGATCGGCAGTTCGCTGAGTTCCTGTGACGCCGTCATCAGCATGTCCTGCTCGACTTCGTCCAGTTCGCCAGCCCGCACTCGATGGCCGTTGACCTTCGCGCGGATGCACAGCAGACGCTCGGCAAGTTCCAGCTTTGACTGTTCGAGGCTGAAAATGATGACGGGCGTCTTCGCTCCGGTTTCCTTGTCGAAGACCGCCTCGGCGGCACCCTCGGCGATGTTACAGACGAGCGCCGTTTTCCCCATACTCGGGCGAGCCGCCAGGATGATCATTTCCGTGGGCTGCAGGCCGTTGGTCAGCTTGTCGAGATCCTGAAACCCGGTCGTCAGTCCGCTGGTTGTGCCTTCGACTTCCAGTCGCGTGTTGATCCGGTCGAAGGCCTCAATCAGGATGTCGTGAAGCTGCATCTTCTCGACGTGTTCCTGCTGTTCCAGGATCGCGAAGATACGCTGCTCAGCCGTTGACAGAACGTCCGATGTCTCGCGACCGCCCTCGTAGCACTGCGCGAGCACTTCGCTGCAGGCGTAGGCGAGCGACCGCTGGATCCACTTGTCGCGAACAATGTCGGCGTAGTACCGCGCGTGAGCCGCGTGCGGCACGGAGTTCATCACCGAGATCAGCATCTCGTCGCCGCCGATGGCTTCCAGAACGTTCTTGCTTTCCAGTTCGTTGCGCAGCGTGACGGCGTCGATGCCGCGAATGCCGCGTTCGTGCAGATCGAGCACTGCCTGGAAAATCTGCTGGTGGGCGTCGCTGTAGAAGTGATGCGGCGTCAGGACTTCGGCCACTTCGTCGAGCGCCTCGGTCATCAGGAGCACGCTGCCGAGCACGCCGCGTTCTGCTTCCAGATTCTGCGGTGGCAGCTTGCCGGCAAAGAGGTCCTGCGATGACTTTCGCCCTTTGGAGCGTCCATTGCTGTTGTCGGGCATCGGGATCTCGAACTCCTGCAGGGCGATCTTGAACTCGTTGCGTGACCTGTCGTAGCGAAACTCGCGAAGAGTTTCGGCATGACGGCGAGCCGAAAGTCTGCGCGACTTTCGCTACTGAGAATGCGCCAGCCACTCGATGCCAGGGCACGAAAAAGCCCGGTCGAAAAAGCTTCGACCGGGCGGGAGGTTCGCAGACTTCGGCTCGAAGTCAACTCGTTGCCGGACTGAATTGCTGCACGATATTTCGGCAGCTTTTCGACACGGCATCAGGCGGGCGAGCCGGCTTTCGGCACGACCCAGACTTTGACTTCGGCATCGACCTTTTCGTCGAACTGCACCTTGACGGTGTACATGCCGGTTTCCTTCAGCGGGCCTTCCAGCTTGATGTGGTCTGGCTCGACGCCGTAGCTCGCTGCTTTGAGCTGCTCGCTGATGTCGGCAGCCAGGATCGAGCCGAACAGATGGCCGTCTTTGTTTGCATTCGCCTCGATCGTGACGCTGTACTTGCTGATCGTATCGGCAAGGTCTTTCCACGCCTTGATCTGAGCCTTGCGTTGCTCTTCCTGCTTCTTGCGGTGTTGTTCGACAGCCGCCTTGTTCTCGTCGGTGGCAACTGTTGCGAGTCCCTGTGGGACCAGGAAGTTACGAGCGAAGCCGGCGCGGACCTTGACGATCTCGCCCTGCTGTCCAACGTTTGGAACGTTTTCAGCAAGCAGCAGTTCGGTCATACGGCGACGGCCGGGAGTTGCCTTGATTCGATTGGTTCGTGGCATGGTTCTCAGTCCTCAACCTGATCAGTTGACTGTTTCAATGGGCAATCCGTGAGTGGATTGAATGATTGGAATCGAAAATCGAGAGATCGCCTCGAAGAAAGTTCGCTTAGAACGGGACTTCGTCGTCAGGAATGCCGCCACCACCGCCTGATGGTTCAAAGCCGCTGTCTGAGCTGCCGCCCGCTGAACCTCCGCCGGTCGGGCCATCAGCCGGACCGCCGTAACTCTGGTTGCCGTAACTCTGGCCGCCGGATGACGGTCGTGGCCCGCCGCCTCCGGAGTCGCCGCGACTGCCGAGCAGTTGCATCGCTTCGCCAACGACCTTCAGTTTCGACCGTTTATCGCCGGTTTCACGGTCATCCCAGGTATCCAGGTGCAGGCGGCCTTCGATCAGAACCGGGCGTCCTTTCGCGAGATACTCGCCAGCCACTTCGGCCTGACGGCCCCAGAGGGTGACGTCAACAAACGTGGTTTCTTCCCGGCGCTCGTTGGCCTGCTTGTCGAACCAGTAACGATTCACAGCCAAACGAAGGTCAGTGACAGCCGTGCCACTTGGTGTATAGCGCACTTCCGGATCAAAGACGAGGTTGCCCATCAGGATGACCTTGTTGAAGCTCGCCATTTCACTTCTCCTGCCGGAAAACCGAGGTCCGGGAGTGCTGCCGCCGTCTGCGTTGACGCGTCAGGCCGACTCGCAGGCTTAATCCTCGCTGTCGGAATCGTCGTCGCTGGAGCGATTGTCGTCACGACGTCCACGGGTCGGTGCGCCTTCTTCGCTCTCGTCACTGTCGACCAGGCGAAACGCGTCGCTGCCGCCGATCATTTCGACCATCTGCGAGAAGAGATCCTTCTGATGGCTGATGATCATGTGTCGGATCACGTTCTCGTTGAGCTGAACAATTCGGTTGATCTCGTTCAGTCGTGTCGATTCCGCGGTGAAGAACGTCAGATAGTACAGACCCTTGCGCTGGCCGTTGATTGGATAGGCCAGTTTGGTGTCCTGCCACGGGCGGTGAGCGACAACTTCGCCGCCAATCTTCTCGATAATCCCGGAAACTTCTGCGGCGGCGGCATCCGGATCTGCTCCGAATTTGCCGCTGTTCAAGATGAACATGCCCTCGTAATGACCTGTCGCCACGGCGATACCCCTTTGTGTAGGCGGGCTTGACTGTGTAGGCGGGTTTGAACCGGCAAGGCCGGTCGCCCGGAAATCGGTTCGGACATCGTTCGTCCGAAAACCTGTCGAGTTGTTGAACGCCACTCCGGATGGGGTGATGGGCAATCCGCCAGGTGGGCGAATCGTCCGGAGTTGCGGTCTCGAACTCTGAAAACTGTGATTGTGAACGTGGTTACTTTGAATGCCCGGTTGCCGCTCACCTGAATCCAGGCAACTGGCGATCTTCCAGCGTTCATGAAGTTGGTCGGTTGACTTCGTTCATTGCCGCTTCAAGTCCCTGGGTGACCCACAGATCGAGTCCCGCCAGAGCATCCTGCAGACTGACGTCGACCTCTCGGCGTTCGTCATCGGTGAATTTCTGCAGAACAAAACTGCTTGCGTCCATGCGGCCCGGAGGGCGACCGATTCCGAACCGAAGTCGGGGAATCTCGTCCGTTCCGAGATGGCGAATGATATCCGCCAGTCCTTTCTGGCCTCCTGCCGAACCCTTTCCCCGGAGTCGCAGTCGACCCAGGTCGAGGTTCATATCGTCGAGCAGAACCAGAACATTCTCCGGCTCGACTCGATAGAAGTCGACGCACTGCCGAACGCTGCGGCCACTCGCATTCATGTAGGTCTGCGGAGCCAGCAGAGCGACCTTTTCGCTGCTGACGATCTGGTCGGTCAGCAGGCCGTCAAACTTCCGGTTTGCCGGCGGAAAAAAGTGTCGATCCGCAAATGCATTCAACAAATCGAACCCGACGTTATGCCGGGTCTGAAAATATCGAGAGCCGGGGTTTCCCAGCCCCACGATGAGTTTCATGAATCCATCATCCTGAGCGATGGGCTGCCGCGGTTGCTTCCAGAGTGGAAGTCTTCCCGGCGAAACCACATCGCAGGTTTCTAGCCTTCGTCTTCCTCGTCAGCGTCACGACCGATCAGTTCCGGCTGGCCGGCTGCAGAGACGTCTTCCTGAACGATTTCGACATCGACCGCTTCATTGAGGCGAAGGACGACCGTATCGGCTGGCAGGTTGCAGCTGATTCCGTCCGGCAGGGCCAGGTCGGCGACGGTCACCTGATCGCCGATCCGCAACGTACCAATGCGGACATCGATCTGATCTGGAACGGCGTAGGCCGGGCAGCTCAGCTCGACACTGTGCAGGTGATGATCCAGCACGCCTTCGTTGGCTGTTCCGCGGAGGTGGATGGCCACTTCGACGTCAATTCGAGCGTTGGCATCAATCCGCTGCAGATCGACGTGCAGAATGTGTGTCAGGAACGTGTCCCACTGGACTTCCCGGATCATCGCCTTTTCAGATGTTCCGTCGAGTTCAACGTCAATGACGCGATGTCCGGCCATAACGGCTGGCGTGATAACGTCCGACGCGATGCTCAGCGCCACAGTGTCTTTTCCGAGCCCGTACAGGTTCGCGGGCACTTTTCCTTCCAGACGCAGCCGGCGAGAATGGCTTGTGCCAATCTGAGTTCTGCGTTCGACGGCAAGCGCTTCGGTTGCCATGAGATTGTCTCGATCTGTAACGGTAGCAGGAAGTTATGGTGATTGACCGAGCCTCGCGGAGGCCGGAAACGAGCAATAAGAGCAAACCGGAAGCCTTGTTCCGGCGAGCAAGCGGGGGAAGATAACGCCGTCGACACGCACCTTCAAGCAACGCCAGTGCCCGCTAGAACGGTCTCGGACAGCTCCACGAACTGCGAAACCCGGTTCTCGACAATGTCCAGGCTGCGGTTCCAGAAATCCGGCTCCCGGAGATCGTAGCCAAAGCTGGCTTCGACCGCCGATTCTGCGGTCCGGCTGCCGGTCGCGATCAGAAACCCGTCGAAACTCGCCGGAAAGTCGGCCGCGTCCCGGGCCAGCGAAAATGTGCCGAGCGACAGCAGGTATCCGAATGTGTACGGGAAGTTGTAGAACGGCCAGTCGGCGATGTAGAAGTGCAGCTTCGAGGCCCAGAACAGCGGGTTCCAGCCGTCGTCTCTCAGGACGTTCAGGTACGCCTGCCGCTGTGAGTCCGCCATCAGCTCGCTGAGTCGTTCGGTCGGCAGTTCGCCGGAAGCCCGATCGCGGTGCAGAGCGTCGTCGAACAGAAACCTCGCATGAATGTTCATCAGAAAGGCGACGGCGTCGCTGAGCATCTGGTCGAGCATCCGCAGTTGAGCGTGAGGAGAATTCGACGCCGCGAGCCGGTTCTCACCGAGGACGGCCTCCGCAAACGTCGACGCGGTCTCGGCCAGGTTCATCGGATAGTCGCGGAGCAGCAGCGGTCGGTCACGCAGCAGGTACGAGTGGTAAGCGTGCCCGAGTTCGTGGGCGAGCGTCGACATTCCGTCGACCGTCCCTGTGAACGTCATGAAGATTCGTGACTCACCACGAGTCGAGACGTCGGTGCAGAATCCGCCCTGTCGCTTGCCGGGCCGATCCTCGACCTCGATCCATCGATTCTCAATCGCCATTCGGGCGAAGTCGCCGAGCTTTGGACTGAATCCCGAAAAGGCATCGATCGTCAGTTCGCAGGCTTCGTCGTACGAGAGTTTCGCGTCACCCTCGCCAGTCGCTCCCGGCAGCGGCGCCTGCAGGTCCCACCAGGCAAGCCGGTCGACGCCGAGCAGTTCGGCCTTCTTTTTCAGATAGTCGGCCAGGCACGACTTTCGGTCGCTGATCGTCCCCCACATCGTGTCCAGCGTTTCGCGCGTCATCCGATTCAGGTGCAGCGGTTCGGCGAGATGGTCGACGCCGAGGCGGCTGTTCTTCGACAGGCGGCTGCCGCAAATATGGTTCAGCGCGTCGGCACATGTGTCCGCGATCGTTGCCCAGGCTTTGTTGGCCGCAAAGAAGCTGTTCTCGCGAACGGAACGCTCGGGCGATTCGAGACTGACCTGGCCGGGCGATTTTTCAACCAGCTCGCCACGCTCCATGACAGAAACCCGCAACCTGCCCGACAGCCGGTCGTACAGACGGCTCCAGGCGTGCAGGCCGTCAACCGCCAGATCGGCGGCCAGCAGTTCCTGCTCCTTCGGCAATCGCAATGCCGCACTGCCGCGCGCCGTCCGCAGAAAGAACTCGATTTCGGACAGACGCTGGTCCATGGCCAGAAAGGAATCGAGCTGCGCGTCGGACGCTTCCTGCAGCGCGAATTCAAGGTTCGTCTGAATCTCCGCGAGCAGCGGTCCGAAGGTGGACAGTTCGCCTTCGTAACGCTGAAACGTCTGGTTGTTCGCGTCCGCCGCCGCGTGGCAGCCGACGAACGAGTTCAGCGACGAATACTCCGCGAGGGCGGCTGCGTACTCGTCGAGGAACTCGGCCCAGTTCACGGCGACGTCTTCCGAGTCCGTCGCCACTGGCAGTTCCGACCGTTCGGCCAGCGACTTCAACGTTGCACGCAGCTTGTCGACCAGCGTTCGAAACTCAGCGGTCTCCGGGTTCGGATAAAGCGAGTCGAGTTCCCAGGTCAGCGGAAACGAATCAGCCATCAACGTGCATCCTGTCAAAGTAGCCATCTCGCTCCGTCGAGATGAGCCGACTGCAGAAGTCGCCCCGTCAGTGCAGATCCGACGTTGGACGCTCGCGTGACCGCAAAGAGCGACGATTCTGGATTAGAACGTGACCGATCACGGCGGCTCATCTCGACGGAGCGAGATGGCTGCTTTCGGCGACCGTCCGGTGATTTATCACTCAACACTGGTCGCAGGCAACCGGAACCGACCTCAGCTCAGCACTTCCTCGACGACCTTGCCTTCCTGGCCGTCGGTCAGCGATTGCAGGCGGCCTCCCCAGCGGTAGGTCAGTTCGGAGTGGTCCAGGCCGAACAGCTGCAGCAGCGTCGCGTGAATGTCGAAGTGGTTGACCGTGCCTTCGATTGCGTAGTGACCCCACTCGTCAGTCGCTCCGTGGACGTGGCCGGCCTTGAAGCCGCCGCCGGCGTACCAGTGGCTGAAGCCGTATGTGTTGTGATCGCGACCGAGCTTCGCGCGACCGGCGTCGTTCTGGATGACCGGCAGCCGGCCCATCTCACCGCCCCATTGAACGACGGTCGTGTCCAGCAGGCCGAGTCGTTTGAGATCAGCGACCAGTGCCGCCGAGCCCTTGTCGACTTTCTTGCAGGCCGCCGGCAGCCGGCTGATGATCGAGCCGTGGCTGTCCCAGAGCTGGTTCTGCGTGAAGACCTGGACGAACCGGACTCCGCGTTCGACAAGCCGCCGCGCGATCAGGCACCGGCTGCCGTACTCAGCTGTGTCGCCGCCGTCGAGCATGCCGTACATCTTCTGGACGGCCTTCGATTCCTTGCTCAGGTCCATCGCCTCGGCCGCCGCCGTCTGCATTCGTGCGGCGAGTTCGTAGCTGCGGATGCGGGCTTCCAGATCGAGCTGCCCTGGTCGCTGCTCGTAATGTCGATCGTTGAGCTGCTTCAGGAACGCCAGCGACCGATCCTGCACTTCGCCACGTAGATGATTTGGCGGCTGGAGATTCAGGATCCGCGGCTCCTGAGCACGAATGACGGTGCCCTGATAAATCGCCGGCAGAAATCCATTTGACCAGTTCTCGACGCCCATGACCGGGAGCTGTCCGGGATCGATCAGTGCCATGTAGGCCGGCAGGTTCTGCGTTTCGCTGCCCAGCGCGTAGGTTAGCCAGCTGCCCAGAGCCGGTCGCCCGCCGAGGATTCGCCCGTTGATCAGTGCCCGGATCGACTGTCCGTGGTTGTTGACGCCGGTTCTCATCGACCGGATGAGGCAGATGTCGTCGGCGACGCCTGAGATTTCGGGGATCAGTTCGGACAGTTCCATGCCGCACTCGCCGCGCGGCGCGAACTTCCACGGCGTCGCGAAGACCTTTGAGCTGGCCTGAGCGGCGTTGTCGTACTTGATGTCGCCGGGAAACGTCTTGCCGTCATATTCCTTCATCAGCGGCTTCGGATCCGTCAGGTCGTGATGCGAAGGTCCTCCCTGCATCCAGAGCGAAATCATCGCCTTCGCCCGCGGTTCAGCCAGCGGCTGCTTCGGCGTCAGATCGAACGATTGAGGTTCGGCAATCGGCTTCGCAGGATTCGCCCGCGCGTCGTCCTGCTGGAGCAGGTAGGACAGCGCGAGGCTGCTCAGCCCGGTCGAGCCTGCGCTGAGAAAATGACGCCGTGAGTGTTGTGTGTCGTTCATGATTCGATCACTCGTTTGTTCAATCGTTCGGCCTGTTTCGTGAATCAGAAGACAGTAGATCGGATTGTCCGAACAAGTCCGTGCGATTGAGCCGCGAAGCGGCGGCAGAATGTAGCCGTGGGCGTCAGCCCACGGTTGGCAGTTTGAAGATCACTCCAAGCCGCGAAGCGGCGACAGATGACTGTTCTGCTGCCGCCGCTTCGCGGCTCAAATCGGGTTGTTACTCCTCATCTGCGGGCTGAAGCCCGCAGCTACGTGCTGTCGCCGCTTCGCGGCTTTTCTGCTCACACTCCCCTCCACTCCGCATTCCGCACTCCGAATTCCGCATTAGAAATCAATCCACGTAAAGAAACTCGTTGGAACTCAGCAGCAACTGGCACAGATTGGCCAGAGCGACTTCGCCCGCGTCTCGGGGCACGTCTTTCTTCGCTTTCTCGTCGCGGATCATCACCGGCTGCTCGGTGAAGTGCTGCGTCTGTTTGTCGAGGAACGCGAGCGAGTCGTTGACTTCTGCGTCGGTCGGGCTGCGTGTCAGGGCGAGTTGCCAGGCGAGACGGACCTGCTCGCCGCTATTCGTGCCGGCTTCCTGACGAACGCGCTTCGCAAAGTCTTCAGCCATGTCTGTCACGAACTCGCTGTTCATCAGAAACAGGGACTGCGTTGCGACGGTCGAGGCGTTGCGTTGTTCACAGTTCGGCTCCATGCGCGGCAGGTCGAACGTGTCGAGCACGGTCAGTGGACGCGAGCGTCGCCACTGGATGAAGATCGATTTGCGAAACTCCTCGCCTTGCATGTCGATGACGGCTCCCGGTCGCCCGGCGTTGAGGTTTTCCTGGCCGATGACGAACTGGCCCACGCGGTCCGCCATGACGGGCACCGCTTCGCCGTGGCGTTTCGGATTCAGCCTGCCGGTCACGGCGAGCACGGCATCGCGGACGGTTTCAGCCTGCAGACGCCGCAGCGGGAACTGCCAGAGCAGCGTGTTGTCCGGGTCGGCCGAATGCGGAGTGCGAGATTCGGAATTCGGAATGGAGGGCTTTCCAGGACGATTGGCGGACGAGTAGCTCGCCCCCGCCTGGCGGTACACCGACGAGGTGAGAATCAGGCGGTGCAGGTGTTTGAGGCTCCAGCCGCTGTCGACGAATTCCGAGGCCAGCCAGTCGAGCAGTTCGGGGTGCGATGGCCGACCGCCCAGGAACCCGAAGTCGCCTGCGGTCGCGACGAGGCCGCGACCGAAATGGTGCATCCAGATTCGGTTGGCCAGAACGCGCGCGACCAGCGGATGCTCGCCACTGGTCAGTCGCTGTGCCCACGCAAGACGACGCCCAGTGGTTGCGAGCTGCTCGTCGTTGAGCGGCAGCTTCGCCGATTCCGAGTTGTCGGCGAGCACCGTCAGGCCGGCCGGTTCGAGTTCGTCTTTCGGCTGCTCGTGATCGCCGCGGGCGAACAGAAACGTTTTCGGCACCGAGCCGGGAACTTCAGTCAGAGCCCGGACGAACTGCTCTTTTGGTTTCGTTGCCCGCAGAGCAGCCGCATCGTCGGCCATCTTCTTGAGTTCGTCGGCGGCCTTCTTGTCGTACAGGTACAGCGAACCAGCGGAGACGTTGAGGCTCGGGTATTTCTTGATCAGCTCTTTCTGTTCGGGCGTGCGTTTCTTCGCGTTCGTTTCTCGCGCTTCGCGGGCCGCCGGCTGAATGTCCTCGGGCAGTTTGGCCAGCTCTTTTTCAAACGTAGCCTCGATGAACTCGTTTTGCTTCTTCGTGCGTTCGTCGAGAATCGCCTTGGCCTTCTTCTCGATCTCTGCCGCCTCGGCCTTGTTCGCAGCGGTGTAGAGCGAGACGCGACGCGCGTTCGGAGCCTTCCACTTCTTCCAGTCATAAGCCGGTTCGAAAATCGCCCGCATTCGGTAGTAGTCACTTTGCGGAATGGGGTCGTAGCGGTGATCGTGGCACTGAGCACAGCCGACGGTCAGCCCGAGCAGCGAACTCGACACCACCTTGATCGTCTCGGCGATGACCTCGTTCTTCGCCAGCTCGGCATCGTCTGCCCCGCCGCCGGTCCCGTCGGGAGCCATGCGGAGGAAGCCCGTCGCGATCAGCTTCGCAATGTCTTCGGAAGGCAGTTCGGCATACGGCGGCCTGACCATCTCGTCGCCAGCCAGCTGCTCGCGAATGAATTCGTCGAACGGTTTGTCGTCGTTGAGCGACTGAATCACCCAGTCGCGGTACTTCCAGGCCCAGGCACGTTCGGGGTCGGCGATCGTGTAGCCTTCGGAATCTGCATAGCCAGCGACGTCGAGCCAGTGTCGGCCCCAGCGATCTCCGTAATCGGGCGATGCCAGCAGCCGATCGACCAGACGTTCGTAAGCGTCCGGCGAATCATCCTCGACAAACTCCTGAACCATGTCCGGAGTCGGCGGCAGGCCGAGCAGATCAAACGAAACTCGCCGCAGCAGAGTGACGCGATCGGCGTCGGGTGACAGCGAGAATCCCTCGGCTTCAAGTTTCCGCAGGACAAACGCGTCGATTGCTGTCCGCACCTGATCGGCATGTTTGACGACGGGGACGATCGGACGGCGCACCGGCTGAAACGACCAGAAGTTTCGTTCCTCTTCGGTGATTAGGTCGGCGTCGGTCAGTGTTTCCGGTTCCGGCCGCGCGGTCTTCGCACCTTGAATGATCCATTGTTCGATCGTTTTCAGTTCCCCCGCCGTGACCTTCTTCGATTCGTCCTCGACGGGTGGCATTTCGCCCGAGCGGATCCGTTCGACGAGCGGGCTTTCGTCAGGTTTACCGGGAACGATGGCCGGACCGGAATCGCCACCTTTCTCAAGAAACCGCCGCAGCCGGACGTCGAGGCTGCCTTCGACTTCTTCTTCCTCGCCGTGACAGTGGAAACATCGCGCTTTGAGGATCGGGCGGATGTCCCGTTCGAACGTCAGCTCGGTCGGCGATCTGTCGACCGGGGCCGCGTCTTCGGCACGAGTCGCGATTGCGGCGAGACCGCACGCCAGCAGGAGAGCAAAGCCGGGAACGAACCGACGCATGGCGGCGCTCCGATTGTTGAGGCAGGAAAGCGGCTGGTGAGAAGGCCGCTCGAACAGGCGGGAGAGAGTTGTGAGGCCCGTCAGCGTCTCCGATTCCGACCGGACCCGTCAACCGAATCTGATCCGAGCCGACATCGTTTGCGGCTGAAAGTCGTTGTTCGCTCCGCGAACGAAACGTGCTTGCCGAGTCTCAGCGTCTCTTCTGGCAGTGAACAAAAAATTTGATGACGCCCTGCTCACATTTCTGAAGGCAGGGATATTCTGAAGGCAGGAATATGCGGGCCAGAAATATGGCCAGAGCGTTATTGAGAATGCAGTGGCTGGCACGGTCACATGGCGTGAAGTCACTGACGGACCAGCGTTGAGGCTGTGTTGAACCGCGATCCTTAAAAGCATTGCGTCAAGGATTCAGGCCAGCTTTGAAAGCTGCCCCGTCATCTTCCTGCCACTCCATTTTCCTGCCTTCTTTCGCTCCTCGTCGAGTGCGTAACCGCCGTTCCTCCGGCAGATTTGGAAGGGTGTGAGAATCAGTGAACTTTGACCTGGCTCTGAAAGGCCTCCATGGAGAAAACATTGGCAGGCGTTACTGACGTTTGCCCGTTTTCCCGCATGGAGGGGTCGTGATGGTGTTGTCTCAAGAGACTCGGATCAAGGTTCGACAGGGTCTGGAGCGGATGCTGGATTCGGTTGATCAGTCGCTGGCGGACGGTCGCCGGCTGGACGAGATCGAGCCCGGGATGTTTGCTGAGGCGATGTCGCTGAGTCGGGACCTGCTGCAGGGGGCGGTCGATGATCTGGTGCGGCAGGTCGAGCGGTCGACTCCTGAGCGGATCGAGCGGGCGGACCTTCCGGACCTGATCCGGGTGAGGAAGCGACCTCGCCGGCTGGTGACGGTGTTTGGTGAACTTCAGATCGGCGGACCGGGTTATGCCGTGCGAGAGAAGCAGAAGGTCGAGCACGCTCCGGTGGATCAGCAGCTGGGGTTGCCCGAGGGAGAATTCTCTTATCTGTTCCAGAACTGGTGCGGCCAGTTCTTCGTGCGGAACGCTTATGGAGACGCGTCGACATCGCTGGTCGATCTGCTGAGAGTGAAGGTGTCCGTCGATTC
>Ga0209273_10001741_pt1 | contig 18313 bp, 16 predicted proteins | sample tdAd471_FD_187126 | JGI IMG/M metagenome (GOLD analysis project Ga0209273, IMG submission 187126) | Marine sediment microbial communities from the Atlantic coast under amendment with organic carbon and nitrate - tdAd47.1 (SPAdes)... | ecosystem: Environmental > Aquatic > Marine > Coastal >...
AATCAGCGTATCCACGTGGCGCTCAAGGAGTAGGCCGTTTGTGCAGATTGACGTGGTCAACCCGAAGCGGCGCAACTCAGCCATCACTTCACCCAGTCGCGGATTGGCCAGTGGATCTCCCAGCGTGTGCAGCGCGACGTTTGTGATGCCGTCCGCGACAAGGGTCTCCAGCGTTTCGCGCAGCAACTCAATTTCCATGCGCCCGCGTTTGCGCGTCGCCGACAGGGTCTGGCACATCGCGCAGTTGAGGTTGCAGGTGTTGTTGATCTCGACAATCGCATGGCGCGATTGTTTTTTGGCCGGTCCGTATTTTGTCGGGCGAACCTTGTCGTAAGGGTTTTCCTCCATATCGGCGATCGAGCGGATCGCGTTCGCCATGCGTCCGGACCAGTACTCATCCCCGTATTCGCTTGCGGTCTTCCAGTCACGGTATTTGTCGACCAGGCCCGGCGCGTGATGCTTGATGAACTTCTTCTGTTGGGTATTCAGCAACGACATGTTGGTTTGCTCCAGTTCGGGCTTTTTCCCGTACGATATCGATCCCTAATTGGGTTGATTTGCATTGTTTTCAAACAGCGGAGCGCAGCATGTCGGGCTCCAGGCCGTTGTGTGCATCCGTTTCGGCGGCGTCGAGCGCCTCCAAACGGGTCACGAACATACGCATATGTGCGATCAGGCCGTTTCCCTCGAGCGAAATTAACTTCTGGGCGATTTCGCTCGCCACCTCGCTCGGAGTTCGGCTTGCAACGGGGATTACTTCGTAAGGCATTCGCCGCTGATTCAAGACGCGTTTGATCCAAAAGATGAACTGAGACACCTGCGTCTCTGTGAGCTCATTCTTGCGCGCAACGATTGCCGCGGGCTCATCGACCAGCAGAAAACCAAATCGCGGTTTGGGGACGAGCAGGCAGTGCAGTCGGTAGTAGCTGCGGGCAACCCAGCTCGGTTGTGCCGTTTCGATAATATATTTGACCCGGACATCGTAAATGTATCGGTCTGCAAACATGATGTTTCCCGCATTTCGGTTATCAAGCAGGAAGCGCGTGAACTTGCGATTGTAATTCACGAAGTGGCTGTTCCAGAGCCAGGCCTCTTTGAGAGGCTGTGGCAGCCATCGATAGATTCCGCGCGCAATGCGTCGGGGCCACGAAGGTGCGGGGCTTTCATGATGGGAAGATGCGGATGCTACCGGCTTGACTTTCTCCACGTTCCGTTGCCTCCCCGACTTCCAACCCTCGCTGTGATGAAACTGATAGAGGCCAAAAGGCAGGCCATCGAACAGACGTGCAATTTCATCACAGGTCGTCGATTTTCCGACGCCGTCAGGGCCGTGAATCGTGAAGAAGTCGAGCTTGAGCAAGGGGAGGAAGAACAATCGATTGGCGCAGAAGGTGCGAAGCCGACCGGTCTCGGCAAGCGGCGCTCCGTTGCTTTCGGTTGACGCAATTCGTGGGGTTGGGGCCTCCAGCCATTGCGCCAGTGCGTTGCGCGAGAATCCGAATTCCGAGATTAGCAGTTCGCAGGCCGCGTGGCGCTGTGCCACCTCGAAATGCATGACGCGACGTAGATACTTTGCATGATCGCGCTTGCGCAGCGCCTGAAGCAGAAGGAACGCGCAATGCCAGTCCGGCGTAGGCACGGGCAACCCGGATTCCGCTGCGTGCGGTATCGATTCGGAGGTAAGAGAAATTCCGCTGGCGGGAGCAATTGCGAACTGCCGGGCCGGCAGGTCGAGCACTGTGCGAACCTCGAAATACGCATGCCGACGGGTTTCCAGTGGCCCGGTGACATCGACCACGAGAACGTGCAGCGCCGGGCTTGATGCATGGTGGGATACGATCAGTCCGTTCTGGGTGGCGGCGGATCCGATCTGTTCGAGCAATGCCGGCCAATCGGCCTGTGCGCACAAAAGATCGATGTCGAACGGTGCCGAATATGGCAGGTCCTCAAAGTCCCGAATGAAGAGGCAGGACGGCACTTGCGCGCGCCATTCGATCGCGATCAGGTGGTCGAGAAATGCTGTCAGCGCGGGCGAAAACGGTTCGGCCAACTTCAGCGCCCGGTTCCGATGCGTATCGGAAGCCTGATTTGCGTTCAGGGTCTTCATGGGGTCAGCTGACAAGGTCAATCAGTCCCGCCTCGTGAAATTTCCCGACGGCTTCATCAAACAGCCCGATCGGCAGGTCACACCGGTCTGCGATTTCGAGTAGATCGAGCGTACCGTCGACCGAACCCATAAGCTCGTAGTAGGTCTGGGCAAAGTCATTGGAGTTGGTTTCGCCCCGGCCGATGGCGTGTTGATACGGATAAACGCCATGACCAGATAAGAATGGTGTCCCGGAATAGGTGGGCCGCCATATCCGTGCGCGATCGATCGTCAGGATGACTTCCCAAAGAAAGTTCAGTGTATTTTGAAGATGCTCGGGCCGCACGACGCCGAGGTCGTCGGCCGAGCTGTGGTACTCAGGGTAGCTTTCGGTGCCTGCACCGGAACGGGCGATCCGGCCATAGGGCAAACGAATGCCCGGCATATTGAAGTGTCCCTGGTTGGAGCCGTTCTTGAAGTGCAGATATTTCTGCATTCGAACTTGGTCCCCAAGATGTTCTGCGACATGGCGAACGGCACGGTCGGTGATGCCGTTTCCGTAAAAGCTCTCGATATAGGTCAACGGAGATGAATCACCACAGATCGAGATTTCGAAACCGCCAATAAGTTTGGCCAGCTTGTCAGGTTGTGTGTTGATCCAGGCGATGGGCCCGATCGTCTCCGGCCAGATGGCCAGCCTGTATGACAGGCGCCGATTGGGCAATTGGCTCAGGAGCCGGAACAACTCGATCGTAACCGCAACGCCGCTCAAATTGTCGTTGGCCCCGTGAGGGTGACAGAGGTAACTGTCGATAAGAATTTCCTGCTCGCTCTCGCCGGGAAGGTAAAATTCACCGATCCGCAACGCGCCGGAGTTCAGCTCGGTATCGATCTTCACCTTGAACGGGCCGTCAGGCAGCCGCTCGACATCTTCGACTGATGCGCAGAATCCCCAGTCATCGCGGTAATAGGTTTGTCGCAGGGGTATGGCGGAAGGAAGATGTGGCATGACGTCGATTTTCTTCAGGAGCTCCTCCTTGTCGACGATGCCGTCAAATGGCCGGCTATAAATCCAGAGATGATAGGGATGGGTTTTGAAGTCCAAATGCCGATTTCCGGATGAATCCTCTACCCAGGCCTCGTTGACGACGAATTCGTCCGGGACCGTCCATTCGCCCACAGCGCTACGGGACGGAACCTCAATGATATCGAGATCCAGCCAATCCTGAAGCTGGTCGAGCGAGTGCGCAAAGTCCGGACCGCACAGCGCGCGATACTGTGGAAACAATTGTTCCATAAGGCGCCACATCGACTCTTGGTTTTCGACGCCAGGTTTGATTTCAATCATCGGAGTTCCTGAATGCTTTCTTTTCGGCGGATGATGTCCGCGTTACCGGCATACTGATTTTCGGGCGCGAGTGCCGCGATTTCTTCGAGCATGCCGTCTTCGACCCATGCCTCGACATCTTCCCGGTTCTGGACAAAGTAGTACGGATCCTCTTCGAGGATCTCACAGGTGACTTTGACGATATCGTCCACGCGGGCGGATTCCAGGATGAGACGTGGATCCCCGGCATCGACCGTCAGTTTCCGCTCTCGCAACAGGAGCTCGGGCCCTGCGTAGAAATCATCACAATGAACGTTCAGTGATTTGACGAAGAAGGTTTCGCTGCAGCTTCCGATCACGCGTCCATCTTCGAGTAAATCCCCCTCGAATCTTTTGTAGTAACGGTATGGACTTCCGCAGATTTCTTCGGAGCGATGATAGTAGGAACAGGATTCGTGCCACACCTCTCCGAGAGTCACGAACCGTGCGCCCGCTCGTTCCAGAAGCCCCATCACGCTGTCATCGCCCCAAGCTGTCGTCGATGGGCTGTCCAGGTAGGTTTGGGAATCCGGGCCCATGACCAGGTACGAGTTCATCGGTTGTCGGGAACGCTCCGCACACCTCCGTCTCAACACCGCAACCGTGAGTGCACCCGTTTCAGGTTCGTCACGCACCAGATCGAAGGATTTCGTGCGCGGGAAATCGGCGGAATTGTAGGCGGGGAAAAGCAATGTTCGATCCGGGCCCACGACGGCCAGGATGCGGTCGAGCAACTGGTCGACAAAGTCCTTCGGCAACGGGCGCACAGAATGACCGAAACGCCATATTCCACTGTGCAGAACGACAACCTCGTCGTCCGGGTCGATCACCCGCCTAAGGCCCGCCTCGATATCATCCAGCGTGATCGTCATCGAGATGGACTTAATTCCACTCGAAGCTTCCGCCTCGGGCATTGATCAGTTCGCCGAGTTCCCCGAGTGTTTCGACCTCCTGCACTTCCTCAGTGCTGAACTCGACACCAAACGCTTCCTCAATGGCGATCATGAACTGGATATGTGCAAAGGAATTCCAGTTCTCGACTTCGCGCACTTTTGTTTGAGGCTTCGCAGTGAAGGAATCCACTTCAAAGGTTTCACGGCATATTTCGTTAAGAACGTTTTCACTCATGGTTATCCTGGCATCCTGAGGCAGCTAAGGGAGTTGGGTGCTTGTTATGTTCAAGGCGGCACAATAATCGGGGGGGGCTGGCGCCTCGCCGGCATAGTGCTCACCCGTGTCATCGCTGGAACGGAAACGAAGGCCCAGGTCGGGTAGAAGGTCCTTTATCACCACATTCTGGCTTGTCGGTAGATAGCTTGCCGAAAGGCGGGTGTGGCCATGGTCGTTCATCCATTTCAGAAGATGATCGAACATCACCAGCTCAACCTGCCGATTTATCACGCGGCACGAAAGTAGCCAGCTGTCGATTTCCACGGCGTCAATCTCCGCGTGTGCGAGTAAGACGCCAACAATCCCCGCGCTGCCGAATCGATCGTTCAGTGCGTAGCAATAGGTGAACCAGTTCGGGTCCTCGGCCATTGCCATGATTCGGGCACTGTCATGGCGTCGATTGGTCAGGTTGAACTGATTGGTTTTCTGGACAAGCGAGGCGACGCGCTGGAGGTTCGATGCGGAAATGGGCCGGGCCTCGACCTGCATTTCAAGACTGGAGAGATAGCTCTCCCAGTCGGGATAGGTTTCACTGTGTTGGCGGCGTTTGGCCTCGTCCTTGTAGAAGTCCACACGCGCCAGGTCTTCCTTGCTTGTGGTCGGCCTCAAAAATAGTCCTGATGCCATAAGCGCGGCGGGTCGCATTTCCGGGTTTTCGGGCATTTCAGGCACGATCAGGTCGGGCAAAAAGGCACGCGCCTCGTCACGTTCATGGGGGGAATCGTCGATGAAGCAAACGGTGTTCATGCCGATACCCAGTTCTGCGACAATGGACTGGATCGATTCGAACTTACTTCCCCAGCCGGCGCGAAAATCAACGAAGTCGTCCTCTTCAAGGATCATCTCGTCGCAACGCTCAAAGGGCGAGTGAGCATCAGACGGGTTGTTCTTGCTGACCACGGCCAGGGGAACCCCCTGATCGGACAGGTCTTTCAGCATACGCTGCAGCTGGAGATAAGGGCGTCCGTCTCCGTTAGGGTCCAAACGAATCCCCTCGATACCGTCCTCGCCGATAACCCCGCCCCAAAGCGTATTGTCGAGATCCACAATCACGGCCTTGACGAGCGCGCGTCGGCTCCGCAACAGAACTTCTCCGGCTTTCATCGCCAAGAGTGTCGCGACGTCAGGGTGCAAAGGCAGCTTGGCAAGGGACCAATAGGTTGGTGCAAACCAGGCTTGTGTGGCGCCAGCCAGCGCGAGCCGGTCGGGGTCAATACATAAGACCTCTTCTGGAAGCTCATCGACTAGAGATCGCCTCAGCAGGTCGTTCCATGTGGAGAATTGCGAAAACCCATCAAGGGCCACGTCCATCGTTTCTGGAAGAATCACAACCACACGCTCGCCGCGTGCAATGGCAGCATTGAGCGCGCTGTTGATGGCGATAAAATCCAGCTGCCCTCGCGCGACTCCGCCGTTGGCGACCCCCAATGTGGAGAGCCAAATCACCCAGGCGTCGGTTTCAAACGACGGCTTGAGGCAATCGCCGACCCATGAATCATAGTCACATTCGTGAATGACTGTATCCAGGCTCTCGCGGTTGAAAGAGACCCGCAATCCGGGGTCGAGGAACCGAGCGTTGCAGTTGCCGCCGATGGCGATCCGATATGCGCTCTGTCCGGTTACGACGTCTTCGGGCTTGCGGGATATCTCCCGCGCCTGCTTCAGCGCTTTCGTGTAGGTGAGCATTTCTGTCATGACGGCCCCGTTACGCCCAAATCAATTCGGCCGACGTCCTATGATCACCGTCGAAATGGTCAAACGCGCCTTGCGCGCTTGTTCGAGGGAAACCCCCGTCGCGGGGAACTGATGTGAGCGAATAACCTCGAGGCCGGCATTTTCAATCATTGCGATCACATCCCCGGGTGACGTCCATAAATAAATGTGATCGGGGGCCGGACTGTTAACTGGAACATTGATAAAGATCTGTCCGCCCGGTCGCATGACTCGGATTAGACCGTCGAGAACGGATTCGGGTTGCTCGACATGTTCGAGAAGTTCGCTTGCGACGACCGTGTCAAACTCATGGTCATGGGTATCGTCCTGCGCGATGTCCCGCCGCTCCAGCTTGACCTTATGGTCGGATTTCAGTGCGCTGAGTGCATGCTCTGTGGTCCCGAGGCTCGTGTCGCTAATGTCCCAACCGTGGGCGGCTTCGCACAAAGGATGATTGGCTGCGTGGTGAAGAAACAGTCCGTGCCCGGGCCCGACTTCGAGATGCCGGAACGTCTGTTTTTGGGGCCCGAGAAAGTCCACAAGGTAGGAATCGAAGACACTGGCATGATTGCGCCAAAGAATCTGCGATATGAGGAGGCCGAACATATAGCGCTTCATGAACTCGGGGTTGTCATAGACCGATTCCTGCGCTTCACGTAACGTCGATAGCCGATAGCGCTTGTTGCGCCGGAAGAATATCTCCTCTTTCACGAACTCGTCACACATCCATCTGTAATCGGCACAATACTCGGCCAGGTTCTCTCCTGTTAGCTGCAGGATATCGTCGGCGAGACTTTCGCAGTGGGAAAGAAATGCGGGATCATCGTTCGCGAACCTTCTCTCGATAAATGTGGCGTGTTCTGCCCATTGTTCTGAGACCCCCGCAACGATGCGCGCAATCGATGGGCTATGCTGTGCAAGCGCATCTGTAGTTGGCGTCTTGCTGTCGGTTTCAGGTGTTTGGTTGGGCATGGCTTCGCTTTTCCGGATCGGCGAGCAACTCGCCACAAAGGACATCGAGGGGCTCGGCGATTTTGACTGGCACGATGGATAAAGTCTGGTCGGTCCGCATCGGGGGCAGCCGAGGCACCCGGATCTCGGCATCAGGATAGTCGAGGACGAGCCATCGACAGATTGCCTCCCCGGCGCCTTTCGCGGCGGCATACTCGGCGAAACCGCGGACTGGCTTGTCTATATATGCCGAAGATGGCCAGAAAATTCTTGGACTTCCCGTGCTCCGCTCGGTTAGCACCGCAAGCAGGGGTGCGAGCGGATAGACATAGACTCTCATATACTTGTCGAACAGAACCTGGTCGAAGTCGCCACTCAGACTGGGGCTGATGTGGGGCGAGGGGAAATACAAGATGTCAGTTACCGCGTGTGCGGGGGCCGTGCCCAGTTGCGAGGCAATATCGCCTTCGACATCCAATTGCAGGGTCTCTGCCGAGCCGCCGCCATCGATGATTTCATCGCGCACCCGCTGCGCGTCATCTGCACCCTTTTGATAAGTAAGTGTGCAGCGTCCACCGGCTGCGCAGACGATTTTTGCCGCGACCTCACCGAGGCCGCGCGACCCGCCGACCACAAGTGCGTGCCGATCTTGCCATTGGCGGGCCGAAATTTCGTCGCAAACCTCGCCATATGATGGCTGGACAGCCGGCGCGGGTCGGACGAAGGCATTGATGGTGCCGGTCCACGGCCCTGTCTGGACCTCGATAACGACGGAGTTGAACCGGGGGTCATGACGTTTGACGCGATAGTTTAGAGCGTCGTTACCGTAGACCTGTGTGTTGCCCTCAGGCGCCGAAAGATCGAAGCTCGCCAACAGGGAGTTCATCCCCGGACAGAGCATGCCGACAATGTAGGTGCTGGCGAGCAGAATTGACACGATGCCATCCCAGCCGTGCAAAGCGGCCAGGGCTGGGAACAGCTTGGCATATGTGTCGCGGTCCAAACTCAGGTCCACGCTGCCGGCATGAGATGCAATGTCGCCGCCGGCCAGAAGGACAGGGTGGGTTTCTTCGTCAGCGCGCAGTTTCGGAATGTCCGATGCTCGCGGTCCCCCGGTGACGGGTGCCTCGACTTCCACCCAACCGAGCTCTTGAACTCCGGCGTGAAGGCTCATTCTTGATTTGTTGGGTTTGGTATGGGCGACTGACGCAACTGCGGACGTATCGTGAAACAACGGCGCATTGAAGCGCGCCCTGATTCTGCGTGGGGACGGGACATCACGCCCGCCCGTCAGCAGGTGTTCGAGAAGCTTTAGCGAGAGGTGTACACCGTGGACAACGGGCTTGCCGTAGATTAACCGGCGTGCCGCAAGCGGATCGAGGTGGATGGGATTCCGATCACCGGACAGTTCGCTGAAGACAATGCTGTCTTCCAGGGTGATTTCGCAGTCCTGCAGCTTCACTGTGCGGCGCGCCCATTCGCCGGAAGGCCGGCCTGCTCAAGAACGGCGTTCGTATAGTCCGGCGGCTGATGGAATCCTTGTTTGTAGTTGAAGTTGGCGTGCATCGGGCTGCGCCGCATCGCCCTGCGAAATGCGATTTCGTCCAAATGTCCTATAAGAAATGTGGGAAGAACGAAGCCCTTTGAGGGCTTGGGAGGTTCGCACGCCACCATCTCGACGATCGCGGCGACCACGCGCGAGACCGAGGATTCATCGTTCGGTAGATCACAGAATCGCGCGAGCTGGTTGTCCATTATGGGCGATCGGGTGTCGAGGTTCGGCGCGTCCACGATAAGCTGGACAGCCTCGTCAATGCTGTCAGGAACAAATGCGGACTCGAGCCACTCGCGACAAATATCGGCGTATCCTGCGTTGTAGTCGTACATACCCGAAATGCGATCGACGATGATAAACGGGACACCGAGCTGGTAGGCTTCAATGTAGGCCGTCGAGGTGGGCGACAGAAGTGCGCGCTGCTCCAGCATCCATTCTGCCACGTCGAGCCTGTCGTCGACGGTGAAGCGGTCTGCGTACTCGGCACCGAACGAGGGGATCACATAGCGGTAATAGCTCTCGATCGCTTCGAGGGGGTGCGGGCGAAGACTGATCGTGAAATCAGTTTCTCGGAGAATGCGACCAACCACCTGATGCTGCACATGGTAAGCTTGGATGCTGCTGACTGTGAAATCCAGATTGGATTTGAGGTGCAACCCCCAAATTGTCGGTCGTCCCTCATGGCTGTTGATCGAGGGGTGTCGACCAACCACGCCGATCGATTTCGGCGGTTCAAGGGGTCGTCGGTTTCTGTCCAGATACTTCAGCAGATCGAACTTGGGTGATCCAACTACCCGGATTTTCGAGAAATCCTGCCCTGCCATCAACTGGTGCATTTCCGCCACCAACGCGGGCCCCCAAAGCAACGCACGATCTATGACCTCATAGTGACGGGGATTCTGAGACCAGAATGTTGCCCACGAGTTGGTTTCGGGCTGCAGGCCCTCGGCGTCCAGAAAAACGGTCTTGGCGTTGGGGTACATGTCATGGACCCGAAGCACCGAGCCCGGTGTCTGGACAATGACGATATGGGGCTTCCAAAGCCGCATCACCCAATCGAAGTTCCGCAGGCTCGCAACGAATACATCGAAGCCGGCCGCCTTCAGGGCGCGCTCGACCAGAACGCTCGCGGCGGTATCGCGGCGGGCCGTGTGGGCACGAACAACGACGCGGTATCTCATGATTGTTCAGCTTTCTGCTGCTTCATATGGTGTGTGACCAGGTCACACAGCTCGCGCACTGCGCCGTTGCCGCCATTCTTCGACAGCACATGGTTTGCCGCAGAACGAACCTGTGGATGCGCATCTGCGACCGCGACGGGAAAGCCGACCAGCGCGAAGCAGCCCAGATCGTTCACGTCGTTGCCGAGATAGATCACACGGTCAGGATCGAGATCGCGTTCCGCGATGATTTCTGCCAATCGTTTGGCCTTGTCGGCGATACCATGTTCGACGTCGATCTGCAGTTTCTGGGCCCGTGCAGTCACGACCGGGTTGCGCTCTGTCGACAGGATCAGCATCGGCATTCCGACAGCGTGCATTTGATCGATCCCGAGGCCGTCAGCGCGGTCGATTCGAACCGTCTCATTGCCCTGTTCGTCAACTGACGCGGTGTTGTCCGTCATCACGCCGTCGAAGTCGAAAACGAGCAGGTCGATCGGCCTTGGCCAAGTGATGGGAGTCGTATATTCGGGCCGCCGCAAAATCCATTCTAGAAGCTCCATGTCCTCCGGTGTGTCGATCTCGAAGGAAGACCAGTAGTCCATCTCGTAGATACCGATGCGACCGCCCAAACGGTTTGACGTCTTGCGTAGAAGATCGGGGCGAAACACGTAGATTGAGCCGTTTTCAACGAAGCGAGGATCCATGTCCTGACCGCGCTTTCGCTGTTGCCAATCATAGGTCAGCGATTGTGGGGTGCCGTCTGTGTCCACACCCCAGACGAAGCCACGTTGCGGCGTGCCAGAGAATACCGCATCGGCATTTGATTCACGGAGCTGCAAGATCGCGTTGTCGATATCGTCGATACGTCGCGCCGGAGATGTGCACTGCAGGAAGACCACCAGTTCAGGGTCGTCTTTTCCGGCCGCGCACCAGGTCTCCAGCGCGTGTTCGAGCGCAGACTCGCTTGTTGCGGTGTCGTTGGCCAACTCGGGAGGCCGCATAATCACTTCAGCACCGTAGGTGCGCGCTACATCAGCAATCGCCTCGTCATCCGTAGACACGACCACCGTGTCGATGCCTTTGGCGTTGCGTGCATGAACAATTGACCAGGCGAGGACCGGCAGGCCGGCGAGCGGCAGGATATTCTTTCCGGGAACGCGCTTTGAACCGCCGCGCGCGGGGATAATGCAGATAACGTTCATAACTTGGGCGCTTTCCAACTGTCGGCGTGTGCACCGGCGAAGATCAAATCCGTTTCGGTGCCGTCGAGAAGGAATTGTTTGGGACGCACGCCCTCGATCGTCATGCCGGTTCTCTCCATCACGCGAATCATGGCCGTGTTGACCGCCATGGTCCCTGCCGTGACTTTGCGCAACCCTTCTGTCAGCAGGAGATGTGCGAGGACGGCGCCCCAGGCCTCCACGCCGTATCCTTGTCCCTGCGCGGCGGGCGCGCCGATCATGATCGACATGTCCGCTGTCCGGTTCGCTGTATCGCGGCTGACAACGAGATTGCCGATATGCGCCAGCCTGTCTGCCTCGATCGCACAGAAACTGTTTTCGGAGGCCTTGAAGGCCTCGGCGAATGCGCGGCAGCTTTTGAGGCTGTGCACATGATGTCGTTGTTCACTGTAACGGACCACTTCGGGATCGTTGAGCCAGCTCACATATGCCTCTGTCAGGTGCGCGTCCGAAAAGGGCACGATGGCCAGCCGTGCCGTACGAATATTGATCGTTATCGTCATGACCGTTCACCCTGTGCCCGTGCGTGTTTCGCGCGATCGGTCGGTAACCAGTGTGGCCAGGACGTCGGCGAGTGGCGCGCCGACCGGTGCGGGGGGAATCTGACGTGGCTCCGCAAGCATATGCGCGATCGTTGGTGCGAGGTCTTTTGGGTCGGTCAAGCAGAGGATGTCGCCGGTTGCGATGCCAGCCGACCAGTCACGCTCTGCGGCGCGCGGCAGCGCCGACAGGACTTTCTGCCCGAGTTGGCGGGCTTCGGATAAAAGCGTGGTCGTCATGCCGATAACCAAGTCGGCTGCCTCGCAAACGTCGAGTGGGTCACCGCCGGTGCTGATGCCATCGACTTCGTCCGCATATGCGTCATAGGCGTTCGGGGCCTCCTTCGGGTGCAGTCGCAGAACCAAGCGAGGTCGAGGTGAAAGCACCTGAATTACGTCGAGGAGAGTTTCCAAAACAATGTCGGTGCGTGCGTCACTGCCGCCCCGTCCGGTCATGGTGTAGTCGTCCGCTCGCCGGAACGCGTCCGGGTCGAGCCCGTCCGAAAGCTCGGTCAGGAATACGATCACCGGATTGGTGCCGGGCCCAAAGAGCGATTTCTTTCGGTCGGCCCGGGGTAGTTTCATGTTCGTTTCGGCGCGCGCGCGCGCGCGTAGCAGGGCCGGATTTGCTGCGATGGAGATGCGTGTAGATGGAACTCCCAGATCGAGAAATGCCGCGCGTGTGCGTTCATCGGTGACGATCAGGTGCTCCGGCAGATGCGCGAGCGGGTCATTGGTTGTTCCCCGGAACCGGTCGGCAGCACTCGCCGGCGAATCCACGAGCCCGACAGTCACGACCCCGTTCGCGCGGGCCTGCGCTGCGATCTCGAAACCAACTGTGTCGGGAGATTCCGAAGTTCCGATGACCGCGAGTCCGACTCCCCTCGGTGACGGTCGCTCGCGTCCGGCATCGTTGAAGGCAGTGTGGCGGGCGATGAGATGATCGCATGCTGCACCAGTCGCCCACAGATCTATGGAGAGGCCGTGCGCGGCGAGCTCGGGACCCAGACCCACAACCATGTTGGCGGCGCCCGGATCCTCGACGAAGACCGTGATGACGTTGGCGGTCATGCGCTGATTTCGATCTCGGCGCCGCACCGGCCTGCGGAGAGCAACACAGCATCCAGTATGCGCTCGTTTCTCATCGCATTCTCACCGGGGCTGATCAGTTGTTCGGTGCCCGACAGCCATGCAGCGGCGTTGTCGTACAGCGCGTAAAGCGCGCGGCCATACCCGTTGTCGAGCACTTCGGATACATCACTGGCAATCTCGTGGTCGTCGTCGAGGGCGCGGTGGGCAGTGCGGGGCGACACGCGCATCAACAGTCCTTCCTGGATTATTTCCAGGCGACCGTCGGTGCCCCAAATATCGAGCCCGACCTCGCGGTAATGGGAAAAATCCAGCGGTTGCAGGGTTGCGCAGGCACCGGACGCCAGCGTCAGCGCGAAGGGCAGTGCGACGTCATCCATGATGGGTGGATTGTCGAGGGCCCGGACAGCCCCGAGCGCGCGCACCGCCGTAATCTCACCGGTAAGCATGCGGATCAAATCTACCATGTGCACCGCGTTGTTGCGCAGACCATTGCCGTAGACCCCAAAGATCGCCTGCGGTGTTCCGATCTGTCGTTCCAGCTCGCCATTGGCCAGCGCCCGAGTTGTGTCCTCGGCGCGCCGGAATAGGTTCACCTGGACTGCGATCTGACGTGCGGCGCAGTCTGCCAGCAGTCCGGCTGCTGCGTCGCCGTCGGCCCCGAGCGGTTTCTCCAGGATCGCCAGTTTCAGGTCATCTAGAGATTCCAGGGCATTGCGTCGGCCATCGGGGCCCGTGGCGATCACGGCGACCTCGGGCTTAAATCCGTCGGGCAGGTCATCGGTATGGGCCACCACCATCGGCACCCCCCAACTCTTGGCCGTTTCGCGCGCCGCAGGCGATGGGTCGACAACCCCCTGCCAGTCATACGCGGGGTGGTCGCGCAGAACCTGGGCGTGAGTTGCGTAATCGAAATGGATCGACATCTTATTGTCGGCCGCGAAACCTGCCCCGATCATGCCAAACCCAAACAAGACTGTGGGCGTCGGGGTCATGTGCGTGCTGCCCGTTCCACGCAATTGCGGTTGATCTCCCGAACCGACGCATTGGCATCCAGCCATGACAGGATGTCGGCGAGCCGGTACGCGTCGCCATGCGCGGCCGTCAGACCGCCATGCACCGCGCGCAGCACCTGCAAATCCTGGTCATAGTCGAGCAGCAGGCGCAACTCGGGGTCCGACAGATCGTCGGGCGCGTCGAGGTTGGCGATCCGATAACGCTCCGGATGCTCGTAGAAATACAGGGAGACATGCTCGCGGACGGCCGGGTCATCGATGTTCTCCTCGACCCATTCGAGCGCGGCGCGGGAGAAGACCTGCACATCCATGCCCGGCGGGTAGGTTTGCCTGGCGGTGGTCGTCACCAAATCGCAATTGCCTTCATTGTAACGGGCCACCGCGCGGTCGATGATCGCCGGATCGATGAGCGGACAGTCGCCGTTGAGTTCGACGATCAAATCCGAATTCATCATGCGCTGCGCACCGACAACCCGCGCGAGCACATCGTCTTCGCTGCCGCGAAACACCCGGGCGCCCTCCGCCTCGGCCGCTGCGGCGAGCGCGTCGTCGGCCGAGTTTTCCGTTGTCGCCACGATCACATCGTCAAGCGATGTCGCCTGTCGTACACGGCGCAACAGAAGCGCAAGCGTGCTGACGCCGCCCAGATCGGCAAGCATCTTGCCCGGCAGGCGCGAGGACCCCATGCGGGCCTCGATACTGGCGACGGTGCGTTTTGTCATCTTCGGTTCAGGCAACCTGTTCGCCGTTGCGCCAGTCAGCGAGTTCACTGCGCGCGTTGAGAACCTTGGCTATTGCGTCGGCGATCCGGGGCGCGTCGGCTTCCGAGAAATCAAATGCACAGGGCTCAATCCCGACAATCTCGTGTGTGTGCAATCGCTCGGCGACGGGACAAAGACCAGGTCCGTATTCACGCGATCCGAGATTAAAAGGATAGCCCTCACGGCCGATCGCGATGCGTGCCCGGAACATGGGAAGCGTGTAGAGCGGTGCGACATAGGCAGGAAAACAAGGCACCCCCTCGGCCTGTAGCGCGGCGACGAATGTGTTTCGGGTCATGCCGGCGACCTCTGCGTCGTGGCGCATTGCCCAGACATAATAGACGTGGCGGCAGTTGTCGCGGACATGGGGTGGTTGGATGCCGTCGAGACCTTGGGTGGCCTTGCTGAGCGCGGCGGCAAAATTTTCGCGACGCGCGACATGGTCCGCGATGTCGGTGAGCTGGACCCTGCCGACCGCCGCGCTCAGCTCGGTCATGCGCAGATTGAACCCAAGCATGTTGGTCAGATTTTCGACGCCTGCATCCTCGACCACAGCTTCGGCGTGGTTGCGGATAAACTGCATCTTGCGCGCCAAGTCGGAATCTTCGGTTGTGCAGACTCCCCCTTCACCGGTGTGAATGTGCTTGTGATAGTTCAGGCTGAACACGCCGATATGGCCGATCGTACCGCAGTACCGACCGTTCTCGGTGGCCAGCGGTCCTTGGGCGTTGTCTTCGATCAGGACTAGTCCGTTCTCGTCGCACAGGGACCGAAGCGCCGCCAGAGGCGCCGCCTGGCCGAACAGGTTGACAGCGATGATGGCGCGGGTGCGCGCGGTCAGATTGGCGCGGACGGACGCGATATTGATGCAGAACGTGTCGGCGTCGATATCGGCAAAAACGGGAATGCCGCCATAGACAATCGGCGCCATCGCGGTAGCGGACATGGTGGTCGCCGGGACGATCACCTCATCGCCCGGCCCGATCCCGGCGGCCCCGATGGCGGCGATCAGTCCCGAGGTGGCTGAATTGACCGTGACGGTATGGGCCGCACCAAACCGAGCGCCCCATTCTGCCTCGAAGGCCTGTACCTCTGCGCCGCCGAGGAATCCGTCCTCCCAGCTGCCGTAGAAGCCGGACAGGCAGCCCGACCGCACGACCCTGAGGACGGCCTCCTCCTCGGCCTTGCCCATGGAGGCATAAACCGGGAAGGCGTCCGGGATCGTCGGCGATCCGCCGAGCAGGGCGAGGTCAGACATCAGTCGACATAATGAGCTTGGGTTTCTGCGTCCCAGCGTTCGAAGAAGGCCAGCACGGCCTGCCAATCGTCTGTCGGGAGATCAGGGGCCGGTGCCGCATCGGTTTTCTGGGCGATCATGCAAAGCACGTCGTTGTCGATGTAGCGGTTCACATGCTTTTTCTTGAAACCGCACACCGCAAGCAAATGCTCCAGGGAGTTGGCGCTGAATCGGAAGTTGTGGGTGTCGGTATCGGAATCGCCGACATAATATTGCAGTGGTTTTTTGAACGGCACCAGAATGCGGCTGCCGGTGGCGACAACCACATGGCCGCCTGGCTTGAGCAGTCGGTGAGCGCCTCTCAGCATGACCTTGCAGTCTTCGCAATTCTCCAACGTCCAGATGATGGTCACGATATCGAAAGCACCCTCGGCGCAGTCCGGGCTGTCGAGATATGTCTCGATGGTGCCCACGACATTCGCGACACCGAGGCGGTTCATGTCCTCGCACAGCGCGGGGGAGGGTTCGATGCCGAAGGTCTTGGCGCCGTACTCGGGCGATTCCAGCATGACCAGGAACAACCCTTCACCGGCGCCAATGTCGCAGACCTTCTTGTCTTTTAACCCAAGCTCGGTTTCGATCGAATGGGCGACAAATGTTTGTCGTGCCTTGATCGCCGGTATCTGTGCGGTATAGCTGCGGTCCTTGCCGTAGAGTTCGTAGGACCAGGCGTCGGCGATTTCTTGAAAGGAACGCCGTTTGCGGACATAGACGAAACCGCAATTGCGACAGACATGAATGGGCCGTCCGCCGGAGTATTTTTCGAGACAGGTGATTTCGGCGGCATCGTCGCTTCCGCAGACGTCGCAGTTATGTTCGGTGGTGTTGTTCATGGATCTTTCGAAACTCAGGTGATGTCGAAGCGGGTCTGCCAGCCGTTTCCGGTCAGCTCCCAGATTTCACTGTTGCGGTGCATGTCGATCAACTCGTCCAGGCCGGTGCGGTCCAGGTCGAGATAATCGAGCACGTCATCGATGTTTGTGTGCGGGAACTCGTCGTCATACTGACGCACATATTCGAGGCCCTGTTCGCGGCTGATATGGCCAAGCTGGATCATTCTTGACCCGTCGCGCACGGTCCGGCCAAAGCCGAATTTGATGAACTGCATGTAGTAGTAAAGGTTGTCGATCTTGTCATCGAGGCTGTCGTAATCCGTGAAGGTGCCGTCGGTTCGGCCGGTTTCCGCAGTCCGAAAATCGATCGCGTCTTTGATCAGCTTGTAGTTCTCGTACACGTCCCAGCGGTGGAAATAGCCGAAGTAAAGCGCCTTGACGCCGACCCGGGCGACATCGTCCAGGTCGGGGTAGAGCATGGGTGCCAGATCGCGTTCCTCGGCGACCTCGTCGACCCAGTTCATGGGGTCATCGCCTACCTGATTTTCGAGGAACTCGGCCATGTCGCGCATCTTGCGATGCTCTTCGCTCAGCACCCGGCCGCCATACTCGCTTTCGCCATGTTCGGCATAGAAGATCAACGGAATCTTGAATTGCACGGCAATCTGCATCGGCGTGGTGTTGATGCCGGCGTCCCAGGCGATTTTCGGGTTGCCGCGCTCGCGGAAGAAGCGCTGGGCCAGATGGCGGGCCACCCGCTGGTTCGGCCGGACCATGAGATGGTCGAACCCGGCCTGCAGAAGGGCCTCGCGGTTATGCACCCCGACATCGGTCGGGATCATCGGCGAAAAGGTCACCAGCAGCGGATTCAATCCGTAGTCATGCTTGAGCCGCCAGGCGATGGCGCTCGAATCCTTGCCGCCGCTCCACGGCACGATGCAATCATAATGCCCCTTGGCGGGCCTGTTTTCCTCGACCAGCTGTTCGAATTCCACGCGCCGGGCCTCCCAGTCGATCAGGTCTTTCTGATCGGCATTGAGGCAGGCATTACAGACGCCGCTTTCATCGAACACGATCCGGGGCCGGCTTGAGGGCATCAGGCAGCGGCTGCAAACGTGAATGTCTGAACCGCCAATGGCATTGAGATTTGTCATGATCAGGTGCGCACCGGTACGCCGTTCTTGGCCAGGAAGGCCTTGGCGCTGTGGATGCTTGTTTCCGTGAAGTGATAGATGTTCGTCGTGCACACCGCGTCCGCGCCGCCGTCGACGAAGCCCGACAGGAAATGCTTCCAGTTGCCCGCGCCGCCGGAAATGAGTACCGGGACCGGTACGGCGTCGGCGACCTGTCGGCACAGGTCTATGTCGTAGCCGGTGAGCGCGCCATCATGTTCGATGGCGGTGATCAGAATTTCGCCGGCGCCGCGCGCGACCGCTTCGCGCGCCCAGGCGACGGGCTCGAGGCCCGTGGGGTGCCCCCCGAAACGGCTGCGAACCTCATAACCGCCATCTTCCGACCGCAGGGCGTCGATCG
>Ga0209273_10001742_pt1 | contig 18311 bp, 19 predicted proteins | sample tdAd471_FD_187126 | JGI IMG/M metagenome (GOLD analysis project Ga0209273, IMG submission 187126) | Marine sediment microbial communities from the Atlantic coast under amendment with organic carbon and nitrate - tdAd47.1 (SPAdes)... | ecosystem: Environmental > Aquatic > Marine > Coastal >...
AAACAGGCACAACACGTAGAACAGGACGGGCAACTCGAGCAGATTGCGAAAGTTGTAGGCGGAATAACTGACTGGCGCCGGTATCAGCTCTGCCAACCTGTCCGGCGTCGTCAGATCCTGCGTCCGGATTTTGTTGCGGATGCAATAACCGATCCGCTGGATATACATATAAACCCAGACGATGAGCGTGAGCAGCATCATCCCGAGCACCGGCAGGAGAATCAGCTCGGCGGCGAGAGAATCGATAACGGAGTCTGGATTAACCACTGGTCATACAAAAAGCGTTCAGCTTATTGCCATCCAGGTCGCGAAAATATCCAGCGTAAAATTGCTCTCCTCGCAAACCCGGGGCGCCTTCGTCTGCGCCGCCGAGCTCCAGTGCTTTTGCATGCATTTCGTTGACCCTGTCCGGAGAGTCCACGACGATCGCGACCATCACGCCATTGCCGACTGTTGCTGGCTGACCGTCAAACGGCTTGGCAATTGAAATGGCCGGTGTACTCATACTGGTACCCCACGCGATGAAAGTGTCGCTTTCGAGGACCCGGCCGGCCCCGATAACACCGAATAGCGCATCGTAGAATTTCGCCGCGTCTTCGTAGCGATTCGTACCTAGCGTCACATACCCGATCATCGCCTGTCCCTCCTGTTCAGTTCGGGCTCGATTATGCCACGCCAGACGCGGAGCTTTTCGGCAAACGACATTGACGCATAAGCCGGGCTCGTCGACGGCAACGATTCAAATCTCAGTCCCGCGTAAGTGTCCGGCAAGCTGACGAAGCGGCGGAACATGTCCTCGGATTTCTTACCATTGTGGCAGACCAACCTCAGACTCGGTAGCGAAGAGAAGAACGCTGCAAAGTCGTTAGGCAAGGCAGAATCCAGGCGAATGTCCGCGTCCATGCTCCCGGGTCGTACGGAACTGGCAAGCACGTCCCACACGGCGACGCCCGCGCTCATTAGCGAATCACATCTGGACGCGTACTCTCCGTCAGCACCCGTCAGTTCCCGCATGATTCCCCAGAACGCGTTTTGCGGATGCGCGTAGTACTCGTGCGCCGTCAGCGACGCCTGGCTCGGCAAGCTGCCCAGTATCAGAACGCGAGCATCCTCGCGCACGATCGGCGCGAAGCCGGCCGATGTGGCAAGCTCATTGGTGCAAGTCATGGGGTCTTCGCATTCCGGGTGTTTTCCACCAATTTTGACGGCTGCCTGTAACGTTTCGCCGCAGTATAACCGGCGTTACTTTCAGGAGAACGTAATGACAAGACTATGGATAGTCGCCCTTGCCTGTTTACTGGTACCGGTCGCAGGCACGGCACGCTCGAATTGCGACAAACTTGCCTGCAGCGAAGTCAAAGAAGAAATCAGAGACATCGAAGCCAGGATGCGCTCCGGCTACACCCGTGCCCAGGGCGAAAAGTACGAGGCGAAACTGAGCAAGCTGAAGCGGAAACGAAGGAAGATCTGCCGCTAGCGTTAGATGCCGTCAATAGCGCTGCGCAGGGTCGACGACATTGAGCAATGCGTCACCGGCGATAAATCTCCGGATATTCTCCCTCTCAAGCGCTCGTTGCCTCTCGCCATCACTGCCATACCAGGCTATATGCGGCGTGATGACGACATTGGGTATCTGCCACAGCGGGTGGTCCGACGGTAACGGCTCTGGATCCGTCACATCGAGCCCGGCCCCGGCGACCCTGCCATCCCGCAATGCCGCGACCAGGTCGTCGGTTACTACCGATCGACCTCGTGCGACGTTGATGAAGAACATGCCGGGCTTCGCCGCATCGAAGAATGCGTCGTCAAAGATGCCCTCAGTCGCCGGCGTCAGTGGCAATGCGTTAATAACGACATCGGCCTGAGCCGCCAGCTCGTGCAATTCTCCGGACAAACCGACGTAGTCGACGAAATCCGGCCCGCTGCGAGAGCTGTTGCGGGTAGCAAGCACGCGCATACCGAGCGCCGATGCACGTTTCGCCGCGGCGGTGCCGATACCGCCGAGACCGACCACGAGCAATGTCTTGCCGTCCAGGGACATCATGCCTATTGCGTCGCCGACTCGCCGGTGCCATTGCCCTTCCGGCATGATCCGCGTGTGATGCACGAGGCCGCGAGTCAGGCTGAGCATCATCGCGATCGCGTGTTCGCCAATCGCTGGAGAAGACATCTTCTGCATGTTGGTGAGCATGACGTCGCCGCTGGCGATCGCCTCAGCGGCAAAGCAGCGTTCGACACCCGCGCTACTGGCCTGTACCCACACCAGTCGCGTTGCAGCATTGACAGCGTCGACACCGCAGAAGCCGACGATTGCATCTGCATCGGCTACATGTTGCTGAATTTCATCGGTCGATCCGGCACGCACCAATTGCACGTCAGGAAACTCCGCCTGCAACGCCGCAACAAAACCTTCGCCGCCACGCACGACAATCTTTTGCGGCGGGCGCCAGCCTTCGAAATCGCGAATTGCTATGGCGCCCTCGCGCAAACCGGCTTCTTCAATAAGCTCGCTGATTGAGATCTCGGCCGACAATTGCCCTGTGAAGCCCAGGAAGGCCAGGGCCCCAATAATTGCGATGCGCACATGACTCATTGTTTATCCTCACTTGCCATTTGTTCGTACGATGGGAGCAATTCGGCAAATCAGTGTAAATTGCTGGTGCAATATTACAAAAGGGGGTTTGCCATGACCAACGTCGTAGACAACGAACAATGGCTTGCGGCGCGTCGCGAATTGCTCGCCGACGAGAAGGCGCTGCAAACGGCCCGGGACGAACTCGCGCGCAAGCGTCGTGAGATGCCCTGGCGCAAGATCGACGAGGCGTACGTTTTCGAAGGCGAGGACGGCAGCAAATCGCTGACCGAGCTGTTCGGTGAATGTACGCAGTTATTGCTATACCACTTCATGTATCACCCGGACTGGGACGAGGGCTGCAAGTCCTGTTCGTTCTGGGCGGACGGCTATGACGCTGCAATTCCTCACCTCAAGGCTCGGGACGTCGCACTCGTCTGCGTATCGCGTGGGCCGCTGCAAAAGCTGTTGGCGTATCGCAAGCGCATGGGCTGGTCATTCCCGTGGTATTCGTCGGCCGGCAGTTCTTTCAATTATGACTTCGGCGTGTCATTCACGCCGGAGCAGGTGGCGGCAAAGGACGGTGTCTATAACTATCGGAAGGCGCAGTGGCTTGCAGAAGAATTACCGGGCTTGAGTACGTTCATCAAAGACGACGCCGGTAATGTCTACCACACGTACTCGACGTTCTCGCGGGGACTGGATCCGTTGAACGCGACCTACCAGATGCTGGATCTCGTCGCGAAAGGCAGGGACGAGCAGGATCTCGATTTCTCGATGGGTTGGCTAAAGCGCCACGACGAGTACTAGCCCGGAAAGAAATCAGGCCGGGAAGAAATCGATCGGCTTGGTCGTCGTGATGGGTTCGACATCTCTCGAGTCGAAACGGAACTGCTTGACCCTCAGAACGAGCTTCCGCTCTAGTTCAGGATCGCCGAGTTCGCTCGACACGATTTCGCAGAATGTCACCTCACCATTTGGCGCAATCGTCAGCCTCAGGACAAGCTTGCCCTCGAGCGTCGGGTCGGCGCGCAGCGCTCGATTGTACAGCGCGAAAATCGCACCCTTGTTCTTGTCGAACACGAGTTCGATCTCCTCACGCGAACGCGACGCCTTGCCGCTCGTACCGGTACGGCGTGCACCGCCGGCCGATTGTGCGAGCCCGGCAACCGGGCTATCGACCTTTGTGGTCGAGCGACCTGCAATACCGGTACCGCCCGTATTACGACTCATGCTGGCGGTGTTGATACCGCCTGATGCGGTGCCAACTTTCGATGTGATCATCGAACGCTCGCTGCGCTGTGATTCTCCGACAGACGATGTCAGGTTAGTGTCGTCCACGGTGTCCAGCAGCTCCTTGTCGACGAGGTCTGCAAGGTCCTCGGCGAATGGCATAAATGCAGCCTGGGCTTGCTCGCGCGCAATCTCCGTACGGTCGGGCTCGGGTTCCGGCTCGGGTATGGGTTCCGGCTCCGGTTCAGGCTCGGTCTCGGCCACCTGTTCAGGCTCGGGCTCATCCTCTGGTTCCGGCTCTTCGGGTTCGGGTTCGGGTGGCGGCGGAGGCGGTGGCAGCGGTTTTTCTTCCAACAGCAATTGCGCTATGCGCGGCGGAATCTCGATGACCTCCATCGGATCGGGCTCTGGCGTTGGGATAAACGGCCACACGATACTGAGCACGAACACAATGAGGAACACGATGCCGAGCAGGCGCTGGAATTTCCTTTCCTGGCTACTACCCGATGTCCACGGCAGCTCATATTCTCTGTAAAACGGTAGATCCAAAGCCGTTTCTCCTAAAATTCTCTCTCGCGTCCCTGACGCCGCTCTTAACGAGCTGCCTGCAGACTGTCGAGCTTCTCGGAGCTTTTCTGCAAAACAGCGAGCGATATCTGCCCGTAATCCGATTCCGTGCAGGTCGCCATGACCTTCTTCAGCAATCGATACGGTATGTCCTTGTCGCCCATGATCGTGACCTCACGACTGGCGATTTCTTCACTGGCCTCGCGTCGCAATACGCGATCGTTCTGCGACAGCAGTGCTTCGCGCAATGCCGGAATGTCATTACCCTTCGTGGCCATGACATCGGCGATCTTCGCGACCGGTGTGCCCTGCACGATGAGGTCTTGCTCGCCGATCAGGATGACGACCGTTTCCTTGGCCTTCTCCTCGGCGATCGATTCCGGCAATTGCAGGTCCTTCGTGTTAGGCAGCGTCTCCACGTCCGAGGAATTAACCAGGAGGAAGAACACCAGGATCGTGAATATGTCCATCAGCGATACGAGGTTCAGTGCACCAGAGCCCTTGTTGCGCTTGTGGTGCTTTTCCATGCGTTTGGCGCGTGCGGATTTAACCATCTCTAGGCACCTCCCCCGCTGACCGGGGCGTCGCCGATCGATATGTCCGGGAACAGGTCGTTGCGAACGATGGACTCTTCGTCCTCACTGATTTCTTCCTCGACCCGCACCCGGTCCATGACCTGCACCAGCGTGTCATACGCAATGTCCTGCTCCAGCAAAATCGCCGCATCCGTTTTTTGCGGATAGCGATCCTTGAGCTCGGACAGTTTCGTACTCAGCGCTTCGTAGTCGTAGTCGCCGCCGGTATTCGGATAGATACCGATCAATCCCTGGTTACGGTCACCGACTTCGATCTTGTCGGCCCTGACGATGACTTCCAGCTGGAAAGTCTGGTCCTGCGGCTCGACGGGCTCGCTAGAGGAGCCTGGCAGATTCAGTTCGAGAATCGCCAAACGCGAGAACACCGCCGTGATCAGCAGGAACGGAACCAGGATCACCATCAGGTTCATGAATGCCGTAATGTTGAGCTCTGCCGTCTCGATATTGCGACGGCCGCTGCGGCTACGAATCATGTTTAGGCTCCGGCGCCTTTCAACTGACGTTCGGTAACAGCGTTCAGAAACTTGACGCTGGCCATCTCGAGGCTGTCCACGAGCTGATTGGTCTTGGTCTGTAACAGCGCGTGAATCAACAGCAGAGGGATCGCAACCATCAGACCGAACGCGGTCGTGTTCATCGCGACCGAAATCGACGCCGACAGCAGATCCGCTTTGTCAGCCGGGTTGGCGTTCGACACGGCCGTGAACGCGCGGATCAGGCCGATGATCGTGCCGAGCAGTCCGAGGAGTGTCGCGATGTTGGCGAGCGTCGCAAGATAATGCGTACGCTTCTCGAGCCGCGGCAACACTTCCATCAGGCTCTCCTCCATCGCTTTCTCGATATCGTCACGACGACGTGCCGATTTCACGCGATAGAGCCCGTAGGTAAGAATCGAACCGATTGCGGCTTTGGATTTTGCAGTATGCGCGGCCGCTTCCTGGAAATTGCCGGCCTTCAGAAAAGGTACGATCTTCTTCCAAAGGGAGCGGTTCGAAGCCCCTGACATTGTCAAATACATCCAGCGTTCGATGGCAATTGCCACGCCGATCGCGAATACGAACAGGATCGGGTACATGAACGCACCGCCATCCTGGAAAAAACGCACTATGGTGCTCATTTGATTGCTCCTCTTAAATCAATCATTTCTTGCTAGTCTCAAGCGAAACGGCAAGTGCCGCCTCTACTCATCTTCACCGTACAGGTCGCCGTAATAGTCGACCTGACGCGTAAATTCTTCCCGATCCAGCGGTGCCAGCACCTCGTCGAGCAAGGTGTTTACGGGACGACCCATGAGGTCGCCCGGGTCCGCTTTCTGCCACGGCACGATGTACAGCACCTTCGGCAGTTCCTGGTTGCCCGTGATCTCGCTGCGCCCCAGGGTAATCTCGTCCATCACGCCACTCGTCGATTCGCGTCGTGTGACATCCTGCGCCAGCGTCGCCGATGACACAGCCGGTTCGATCTCGTCGCTGTCACCGGCCGCCGTGTCAACCGCTGGCCCGGGCTCTGTGGCCTCATCCGGCATAGCCGACGTATCCACAGCCGGTTCGAGTTCGTCACGCAATTCCTGCGAAAACGCGGCAAACGCTGCCAACAATGTGGCAAGCATGAATCCGGCGCCGAAAAGCTTCCGTGTGTCAGCTCTCATACCCATCATTCCGCGACGTTTGCCGTGCGCTGATTCGCCGCAACGCGGCGAGTCAGATCCGAAATCCACTTCTCGACCTGTTTGTCCTCACCGACGAGCGAGTGGTACCACTCAAAATGCTGCAGTGCGACATCGAGCCGCTGCAAATACAGCTCGTTGAGGACACCCAGGTTGTAGTGTGCCAAGGCGTAATCGGGGTTGGCTGTGACGGCCTTCAAATATGCGGCTTCTGCCTCGAGGAATTTGCCATTTCTGCGAAGTAGCATGCCCTGCTGGTTCAGGGCCGGCGCGTAATCGGGATTAATCGCCAGCGCGGCGTCGATCGCTGCCCGAGCTGCCCCGTCATCCTCGTTATTGACGTGGATGATGGCGAGGTTCACGTGCGCGCCAGGGTAACCCGGAAACTGCAGCAGGAATTCCTTGAACCTCAGCTCCGCATCGAGAAAATCGCCGGACCCCATCACGGCGACGGCCTGTTCGTACATTGTCTGCGTCTGCGCCGGAATCTCTGCGCCCGCCACCGCAGCATGCGCGCCAGTCCTGGCAGCGCCTCGCTCGGGCTCGGCGGGACCTGTCGAGGCACACCCCGCCATTACCAGGGCGAGGCCCGGCAGGATCAGCCGCAACCGCTTGCGCTCAGTAGAGTGCCGTAACCACATCTTCGCTGCGCTCCATCTTCGCGTATCGGGCTGGCAGCAGTCCTGCCAGCCGGTTGAAACTTAACTCTATCCACTCGTCCCAGACGCCATCCGGCGCCCGGTTCGTGTTCGCCTTGTAGAGGTCGATGGCCTTTTCTTCGATCGGGAAAACCTGCTCCTCGAGTAGCAGCTCGTACTGCTCGAGCGCGTCCGCGTCGAGATTCTGTGGCCGCTCCGAGTCCAGGACGTCGCTACCAAAGGATTCATACACCTGCGCGAGGCGAAACGTGGACTCGGTGGTCACCTCTGCGACACCGTACTCGGCCGCGCCCGTATAGGCCGCGATGACATCCTCCATCAAGCTCCGCTTGAGCTTCATGCTCTCGGCAAGCGGCTGCGTGAGTTTTACAACCTCGAATCGCTTGCGAACCGGCTCTGCGAGTTGAATCGAGGACGTCGCAGCCAGATAGCGCGTACGATCCGAGCGTTGCGCACCGGCGGTCGCGTCCGTATCCACGAGGTCTTGCAGGCGAGCTGTCACTTGCACGCTGTCGCCCTCGGCTTCCGCCAGCTGCAACAGGCGATACCTGGCCTCTATCGACTCGGACAGGGGATTCGGATAGCGCTCGATGATGTTTTCGAGGACACGTTTTTCGCTGCCCGCGGTGCCGCCGGTTTCGTACAGTTCGGCGGCCTTCCATAAGGCCTCACGGCGCACGTCGTCCGTGGTGCCGTCAGTGACTGCGATGCGTTCGAACTCCGCCGCAGCCTCGGTGCCGCGGCCGGTCTCCATGTAGGTCACCGCGAGTTTCTGCGTGATCTCGTCGGAGAACTCGCTGTCCGGGTAATCCCGACGGTATTTTTCAAGCATACCCGTAGCCCGGCCCCAGGCAGCCATAGTGATCAAGGCAGCCGCGGCGTCGTACTCAGCCGTCGCGCGGATGTTTGAATCGGGAACGGCCTGACCGAGTCGCGTGAAATGAGTGACAGCGGTCTCGAGATCGCCTGCATCGCGGGCCATCTCGCCCTGCTTGTAAATCGACGATGCGATGCGGTCCTTGATGTCCTGCGTCGCCTGCGGGTCATCCGGCGGCGTCACGGTCCGCAGACTGTAGTAGGCCTGCTCCGCTTCCGCGAAATTCCCGAGATCGAACTGTGAATGTGCAATGACCGTCCACGCTGTGCGTTGCAGGGGCGGCTCGACCGGCGGCTGTTTGCCAATCACAGCCTGACCTACGGCGATCGCGAGATCGAACTGGTTTTGCGCAAACAGGTCCTCGGCGACGGTGGTCAATACGGCACCTGACTCCGGATGTTCCGGATAGGTGTCGGCAAAACGAAGTCCACTGTCGAGGTAGGCCTGGTGCCACTCTGTTTGTGCACTGCCCTCGAGTGTCGCCTCGTGTTCGCGATAAGCAAGCAATGCGGCGTAACCGGCCTCGGCCGATTTTTCATGCATCGGGTAGGCATAAGCGGTGCGTTCGTATTCGGTCTTCGCATCGGCAAAGTCATGACTTTCGAACAGGATTTCCGCCAGCAGGAAGTTGGTATTCGCCGTATCGGGTTCACCGGGGAAGTAGGCCAGGTACTTCCGATACCAGCGCGCCGCTTCCTGGTAGTCGCTGCGTTTGCCGTCCTTCTGTGCCTCGGCATGGTAGTACTGTGCCAGGTCGTTGAGATTCGCCTTGAGGTGCGCCGCGACCGCGTTGTTTTGCTCGCGCGGATTCCGAATCCAGAATTCGCCGTCCATGCCGTAGCGCTCGACGAAGCCCTTCTTGCCTTCGAGCACCAGGCTCGGGAAACCACCGCGTTTGTAAGCTTCGATGACTTCGACCTGCAGCAGCGGTGCTTTCGCGTGGAACGGGTCCTGATCCACGAATGCTTCGTAGGTCTCGGCCGCGTCCACGAATCGCTCCTTCTCGAGATACAGGTCGCCGAGATTCATGTAGATGACGTACGCGTACTCGGGGTGATCGCGCGTATCGAGGAACTTGTCGATACTCCCCGCGCCTTCCATGTATGAAAAGCTGATCGACAATACGCGGAACGTGTCCTCGACCATTTCCTGTTCGGCACGACTTAGCGCCGCAAGCCGGTCGTCGCCTTCCTGGAGCTGGATGCCGCCGATCTTGCGATCCAGCAATTCGAAGAACGGCTGCAGGCTGTCGTCATGCCAGCCAAGTTTGAACTGCGACCAGCCGAGCTTGTACAGCGACTGCTCGTAAAATCGTGAGCCTTCCCCGTATTTGACGACGGCCTGGTACGCAAGCTCTGCATCGTTGTAGCTCTTGCGCAGGAACAGCATCTCGCCACGACGGAACTGGACTTCGTCGATGAGAGGCGTGTCGGGGAATTGTTCGACAAGATCATTCAGTACGACCAGTGCATCATCATTGCGGCCACCTATCTCGTAAGCCCTGGCCAGCTGATACAGGACCGTATCGTTACGACGATAGCCCGGATACGCCTCGAGTAATTGCTGATAAAGGCTGACAGCATTGTCATAGCTCGCCTGCTCGAGCGCATCGATGTTTTCCATGAGCTGCTGTGCTTCGGTCGCCTCGAGTTCGAGATCGCCGAGGCGTCGCATGGCCTCGGCCCGCAACACGGGATCGTCCGACACCAGCTCGAGGAACGCGCGGTAATTGTCGCGCGCCAGGTCATTGCTGTTGAGAATGACGTTGCCCTTGCGGAGCTCGACGGTCCTGTTCTCGAGGCTTTCGATCGTGTCTTTCTTTTTTACGTCCGCACTGGCAACCGTGGTCAGCAGCAGTGCCACGACGGCGAGAGGCAGAATGTGGTGATAGCGCATCACTGGACAGACGCCTCGCCGAGCGTTGCCGCGCGGTCATAGATCGCCGCCAGCGCAAAGCGTGCCTGGACGGTATAGATGTCGAGGCGCTGTTTCTGCGCCCGCAGTTCGCCGACTGCAATCGCCTGCAGGAATGCCCTCTGCTCGGCCATCGCATCACCGACTCTCATTTTCATGCCTTCGATTCGCGGTTCCAGTCCGTAGACGCGCGCACTGAACGCTTCGAATTCGAGCGGTTGCTTTTGCATGGAATCGTCGACCTGGCGCCGCGAGCGCTGTGTTTCCACCAGCGCCTCACCCGTCTGGCGCAGGTCTCTCCGGATACGCCACAGACGGTCCTTGAACTGCTGCTCCAGTTCCCACTGCAGCACGCCCTTCAGGAGTTCGATCTTGTCGCGTACCTCGTCGGCTTCCGGGATGTTCGCGGACAATGCCGGCGTGTTCTCGAGCCCTGTGATCTCTCCCCACATTTCAAACTCGCGCACGTTGGCGAGCGCCAGCCAATCGTTGCTGCGTTCGATATCATTCAATACCGAATCGAATTCGAGCTTGCGGTCGACCATGCCTTCGAGGTCTGCACGTTCCAGTGCGGCGTCGGCTTTCGGCAAGCGCTCCTGGTACGCGAGCCGCCTCGTTTCGAGCATATTCGCGTATACCTGGATGTTGTCCGTCCAATCGTTGAGATTGTTCCACAGGTAATTCAGGTCACGATAGTTCTTCAGCCCTTCCTGGAACTCGTGCGTTGCCAGCAGGTGAAAAAGGTAGCGCCCCTCCGGGCCTTCGGGCAGTTGCTCCATGCGCCAGTACCAGCCCGTACTGTCCAGGGGATCGTCTTCAACAAAATCGTCGAAGAACTGGCCGGATTCGATATTGGAGATCGTGCGGTCGATACGGTTGGTTTCTTCGTAAAAGGCCTCGATCGCGTTGAGGTAGTGATCGGCTGCCTGGCTGATCGAGTCCAGTTGCGCGAGCGCGTACGGAATCGCCAGCATGGATTCCTGCACCGCGGGATCCAGCAGGTTGCGGCCCCGCAATTCCATCCATGGCACGAGCGCGCGCTCATAACTGTCGAGTTCCGCATCGGCCCAGCCTACACCGAGCAGAGCCTTGTTCGAGAATGGCCCTTCGAGGCGAACGCGCTGCAGAAATTCTTTCGCGGCGCGCGGCTGTTGGTCCTGCAACAGCGCGTAGCCCAACGCGAGATTTGCCTTGTCACGCAGCGATGTCAGTTCCTCGTTCCAGGGGTCGATGTCGCCGAGTTCTGCGAGAATTCTGCTCGCAGTGTCGATGCGACCGCTGCGCACCATCGCGACGCCGAGATTGAATTGTGCGTACCGCGACCACTCGGTCTTGCCTTTCCAGTCCTGTAGCAGTGCGATTGCCCGATCGTACTCGCCGCCATCTATCAACAGCTGGGCCTGCAGCATTTTCGCCTCACGCTCGATGTTCTTCGGCAATTCCCCTTCTATGTTATCGAGCGCCTGTTGCGACTTGTCGAGATAGCCACGCTGGCGCCAGATCTTGGCAAGGAAGAACCAGGTGCGGTCACGAACTTCCTGGTTGACGTTGTCGGCGAGAAGACGCTCGAATATCTCGGCTGCCTCGAGATGGTGACCATAAGAGAGATACAAACCACCCTTCAGTAGCTCGGCTTCGTCGGCATGGTCCGCCACTTTCGCCTGCTCCTGCGCAGCCAGCAGGCGCACGATCGCCGGGAAGTAATCTTCCTGGTAGAAATAGTAGAGAATCTCGCCGTAGTGAGCGTCCTTGACAATTATCGGCTCGGGACCGTCGTTAGCCGCAAACGCAGCCGCCGTTGGCAACAGGGGTGCCAATAACAACAAACAGCAAGCAATGATTGGACGACGATCGATCAACGATCACTCCCATTCCTTGATGACGAATTCCGGCTGCTGTTTCTTAATGCGATCGGTAATCTCGAGTTCGAGGTACTTGGCGCCGATGCCCTTGTTGAAGTTCATCGTCGCACCACGCCGGTAGTCCCGGGTATGCGGTCCTGCGCCCGTAAAGATCGCGACCAGTTCGTGATCGCCCGTCTTCAGGTTCGCCATGTGAACACGATGCACGCCACCACGCAGTAACGCACCAACTTCACGTTCCGTGTAAAGGTAATTCGCAACCTCCTTGCCGTCGATTTTGAGACTGATCGAATCCAGCTCGAAATACTCACCGACGTCCATGGAAATGAAGAACGCAACCTGCGAATTGGCCGGAAATAACAGCTCCTCTTCCAGCAGGAACAGGTCACGGTTCAGATCCAGCACCTCTTTCTTCAGCGACTGGACGTCCTGATCGAGTTGACGGAACTGGTCACGGGACTGGGCTGCGTCCGCGTCCGCAGCCACGGCGTCAGCCATTGCCGCATCGGCGTCCATCGGCGCAGCATCCTGCGCTATCGCCAATGTACCGAGCGCGAGCACGAGACCCGCTATGAGACTGATCAGTAGCTTTCTTGTCACGGTTTCTCTCCTGCCGGCCGCGTGCAATTACTCGCGCAACAGCGATCGGATTTCGTCGAGGTATTTTTGCTCGTAACCGGGTTTGTAACCCTGGTGTACATGACGAACATTGCCTTCCCGGTCAACGATTACGGTGACTGGCATGGCGTCCACTTTGTAGAGCCGGCTGACTTCCTTGCTGGCATCGAACAGCACAGGGAAGCTGACGCCGAGTTCATTGATCATGTCCATGGCCCGGCGGGAATCATCGTCGATATTCACGCCAAGCAGACTGAATCCGACACGCTGATAGCGCGTATACAACTCATCGAGTAACGGCATCTCCTGGCGGCAGGGACCGCACCAGGTTGCCCAGAAATTGATCATGACGACGTCGCCACGATATTCAGACAGACGCAGGTTCTCTCCGGACGAACTCTTCAACGCGAAATCCGGCGCGGGTTGGCCTGACAGTCCGGACGACGCCAGGCTGCTCGCTGCAAAAACGCTGAATATGAGGCCGATTGCTACATTCCTGATTTTCATCTTGTCATTCCTTGTGTTGTCCGCGTTGCTTCTTCCTTGCGTCCCAGGCGCGATGCGCCCGTCACCGATAGCCGCACGAAACGGCCACGACGCCCGGCTGCCAGAGCCGGCGCGCACCGTTGATCGACTTGGAATGGTGACAGTCAAGGCCTTACCCGGCCGTGATTATCGTCACATATACCTCGAATCGCCTGAACATAATTTCCGCGAACCACGCGGCGGATCGCGGTGAATTCGAGCCCATTCGCATACCACCTATGATAGGTGTATCAAGCTGAATTTAAAGTGAAAATTCGTCGCCTTTCAGCGACAGATCGATGTTATTTTTGCAAATGCGGGGGCGCCGCGATCAGCAGGTGTCGGGCGTTGGCGGCGTCGATTCCACGCCGGCTTCCGCGGATTGCGGATCTTCGAGCCCGGTCGAGTAGAAGATCTGACTCTCAGCATCGATCACAATGCTTTCGTAATCTGGCAGACAGCCAATCAGTTTCAGACCCTCGTCGACGCCCATGACGAATACCGACGTCGAAAGCGCGTCGGTCAGCACAGCATCCGGGCCGAAAACCGTGGCGCTGTGCACACCCTCAACGGGTAACCCCGAACTCGGCCGGATTATGTGATGGTAACGGACACCGTCTTCCTCGAAGTAACGCTCATAGTCGCCGGACGTCGATATGGCTTCGTCCTCCAGTGGCACCGATATGGCGACCTGGCCATCCTCCCTGGGATTGCGTATGCCCACTACCCAGGGCCTGTCGCGGCGATCTCCCAGCAATCTCGAATCCCCGCCGGCGGTAACGATGCCGTTCTCCACACCATGGCTCCGCAAGATTTCCACGCCCCGTTCGACAACGTAGCCTTTCGCGATGCCGCCAAGATTGATGCGTACGCCTTCCTCGAGAAAACGCACCGTGCCCGCCGTCTTGTCCAGCTCGATCAGCTGGTAATCGATATGCTGCCGTTCCGCCTCGACCGTTGCCTCGTCGGGTCGCTGGCGTTCCCTGAAATCGTAGTGTTGTCCGACACTTTCGTAAGTGATGTCGAACGCACCGTTAGTCAGCACGGAAATGTCGAGCGAGCGCTGTATCAACTCGAACAACTCATCACCGGCGACAACGGGTCCTGAGGCGGCATCACGATTGAGCTCCGATATGCGACTCGACTCGACATAGGTACTCATCAGCGCATTGATACGATCGACTTCGGCAAAGATCTCTTCGATGATGGTCTCGCCCGCCGCCGCATCGTCGTGCCAGAAGTACACGCTCACTTCCGTGCCCATCTTCGGCCTGGCGTCCCTGTGCCAATCTGCCCAGGCCGCGCTCGAAATCGAAAAAAACGCTGCTATTCCTAGAGTTACGATCATGCGAGCGTTATGCTTGCCTTCACGCATCTTCACCAAGGAGCGGGACAGTGACTTCATTACTGGTAATCCTCGCGATCATCGCCGCGGTTGTTTTCTGGGCGATCAGCATTTACAACCGATTGATCAACGAACGCAATCGTGTCAGGAACGCGTTTGCCCAGATCGACGTTCAGTTGACACGGCGTTACGACCTGATTCCGAACCTCGTCGAAGCGGTCAAGGGTTACATGAAGCATGAGCGAGAAACCCTCGAAGCCGTCATTAATGCCCGCAACGCCGCCCAGTCGAGTCTCGATGCGGCCAAGGCCGACCCGGCCAATGCCGCCGCGATCAAGAAACTCGGCGCCTCGGAAGGCGCGCTGGGTGCAGCGCTCGGGCGCCTGTTTGCACTGTCAGAAGCTTATCCCGATCTGAAGGCGAATCAAAATATGATGCAGTTCCAGGAGGAACTGGCCAGTACCGAAAACAAGGTTGCCTTTGCGCGGCAGGCGTTCAATGACTCGGTACTGAGTTACAACAACTCGGCGGAGAATTTCCCGAACAACATCCTCGCAGGCATGTTCCAGTTTCAACTCGCGAGCTTCCTCGAGATCGAAGCAGAGGAAAAGCGCGAGGTCCCGGACGTGTCCTTCACTTCCTAAAAAGTGAACTTTTTTGACGCCCAGGACCAGGCGAGACGAACCACCCGCTGGCTGGTGTTCGTCTATGTAGTCGCGACGGCGCTCATCGTTTTGGGCGTTACGTTGGTCGTGAGCTTTGCACTGTTCGGCGTTTCACTGGATGGCGACCGCTATTCTTTCACCGGGATGCTCGCAGCCAATCCGGTTGCGTTGCTCATCACCGCGTTGCTAACGACGCTGTTCATCGTTGGCGCCAGCATTTACAAAACCAGCATCCTGTCCGCGGGCGGTGGCCGCGTCGCCCAGGATATGGGTGGCACACTGGTGCCAGCCAATGTGCAGGATCCGCTGCGCCGGCGACTCAGAAACGTTGTCGAGGAAATGGCAATCGCATCCGGCGTACCCGTGCCGGAAATATACGTGCTGGAAGAGGAAAGCGGCATCAACGCATTCGCCGCCGGTTATGCACCCGGCGACGCAGCCATCACGGTCACGCGCGGTACCCTGGAATTGCTGGACCGCGATGAATTGCAGGGCGTCATCGCTCACGAATTCAGCCACGTACTAAATGGCGATATGCGCCTCAATATTCGGCTGATGGGAGTTCTCTTCGGTATTCTCGTCCTTGGCCTCATGGGCCGCATGGTTATTCGTGGCGGCTACCATGCGCGGTTTATGTCCTCAAGTCGCAACCGCGGCACGCCGGTCGTTTTTATCGTCGGCCTTGGCCTGGCTGTACTGGGCAGCATCGGTGTGTTCTTTGCTCGCCTCATCAAGGCAGGCGTATCACGGCAGCGCGAATACCTGGCCGACGCGTCCGCCGTGCAGTTCACGAGACAAACCGGCGGCATCGCAAGTGCGTTGAAAAAAATCGGTGGCTACAAAGAAGCTTCATACCTGACCGCAGCCAACCCGGAAGAAGTCAGCCACATGCTTTTCGGCAGCGGCGCAAAGTTCTTCGGCATGTTCGCAACGCACCCTCCGCTCACGGACCGGATTCGTACACTCGACCCGTCCTTCAAGGAGTCCGACTACCCCGTCGTGAAACCAAAATTCCTGAACGACACGATGGCGGAAGACCGTACCCGGGCGATGGCGCCTGGCGCAACGGGGATGGTACCCGGCGAGCCTGCCACGGAATTGCCGCAATCACTCGTGGATTCTGCCGGACATCCCGATTCGCAACACGTCGCATTCGCACAGCAGCTGCGACAGTCGATCCCGGAGTCTCTTTACGACGCAGCACACTCTGCGGAACTCGCCCTGCTGCTGGTCGTCGCCCTGATCATCGATCGCGACGGCGAATCGAGCGAGCGCCAGTTGTCGCTGGCCGAGGAACAACTCGGGACTGACCGCAGCCGGGTTATTCGGCGGCTGTACAACGATTTATCGGACACGAATCCGCAGTACCGCTTGCCGCTATTGGAGATTGCCTTCCCGGCGATCAAGCTGCGCCCGGAGGCACAACTCGAATACCTCGTGAAGCTCACGAGTCGCATGATCGATGTCGACGGCCGCGTCGATCTCTACGAGTATTGCTTTTACCGGGTCCTGCGGACGAACCTCGGCCAGGCGATCGACCCGGCGGGACGGCCGGGTGCACCGCGCGTAGGGCGTCGCGAATTGCGCCAGGCAGCGGTTGATCTGCTCGCGGTCCTTGCGGATTACGGCCACGACGATGACGAAAGCAGCGAACGCGCGTTCGAAGCAGGCAAGGCGAAGTTCGGTAAATGGGCCGATAATCACACATACAGCCCCGGGGAGGGCTATTCCCTGCGTACGCTCGATCGCAGCCTCGATGTGCTCGCCGCCATGAACGGCAAGGGCCGGCGTGTGATGCTCGAGGCAATTACTCTCGTCGCCGTCCAGGATGACGAAATAACCATCGCCGAGGCGGAATTGATCAGGGCGATTTGTGCGTCATTGGATGTTCCATTGCCACCGATTCTGACCCGCTGACAGCCCCTTGGCAGTGAGTAAAGCCCTGATTTAACGTATGATCGGGCCACTGAGCGAATTGGGCACTCATGGAACACCGGCGTTCGCACGCCCGTTCCTCTATCTGGAAATTAATCATGCGTATGACACGAATTCAGACTTGTCTGGCTGTTGTGGTCTTGTTGTTCGCGTTGCCGGTCGGTGCGGCAACCAAGGAAGAGGGACGTGTCGCCGATGCAGCGGACGTCCTCGGCCAGTTTCTCCGCATCCCGGAGCAAAGCATTCCGCCGGCCATGCTGTCGCGAGCCTACGCTGTCGCCATCGTGCCAAATGTCGTGCGAATCGGATTCGGTTTTGGCGCGCGGCGCGGCAAGGGCATTCTCGTCGTCCGCCAGGACGATAACTCCTGGAGCAATCCGGCATTTGTTACGCTGACCGGCGGCAGCTTTGGTTTTCAGGCCGGCGTACAGTCGACCGATGTGATCCTGATATTCAAGACCCGTCGCGGCGTCGATAACATCGCCAACGGCAAACTCACCCTCGGCGCGGATGCGTCTATTGCAGCAGGGCCGGTCGGGCGCAGCGTGGAAGGTGCCACGGACATTCGTTTCCAGGCAGAAGTCGTGTCTTATTCGCGTGCACGAGGAATTTTCGCGGGCGTCGCCCTCGCCGGTGCCGGAGTGACGATGGATCGCAAGGCGAATGTCGCTTTCTACAGCTCGCCGAGCATGACGCCGGAAGCAATATTTGCCAGTTCGCCGAACATCGCGCCGGATATCGCGAACCGATTCGTACAGATTCTGACGGCACAAACCACGCGTCTTGCCAAGGCCCCTGGCATGGCGGCCGGCACGACGCCGTCAAGTTCGGGCGAGACCGAGTCGAGCGTACAGACATTCGGCATGCCGGGACCCGACGATGCCGACGACGCGCCGAATGAGACGTACGACCCGAACTACTAACGCTCCGCTTTGAACGAGATCACCGCGCAAATCGACAAGGCGGCCGAGCTATTCGGCCCCAACATCTACGTTCAAGCCGCCATCATCGCACTGGCGTTCGTTCTCATCGGCAAGATTGCCGAGTGGATCCTGTCGCGCATGATCGGTCGTATCGCGCGGCGTTCGTCGACCGACCTCGACGACAAGCTGGTCGCACTGACCCACAAGCCGATATTCGTCTCGTTCGTCCTCGTCGGACTGAGCTTCGCCACGCAACGCATTGCCCTTGCCGACGCCGCGCAGTTCTTTACACTCGCGGCGCTAAAGACGATTGCGATCATCGTCTGGTACAACTTCTTCCGTAATCTGACGGAT
>Ga0209273_10001743_pt1 | contig 18307 bp, 13 predicted proteins | sample tdAd471_FD_187126 | JGI IMG/M metagenome (GOLD analysis project Ga0209273, IMG submission 187126) | Marine sediment microbial communities from the Atlantic coast under amendment with organic carbon and nitrate - tdAd47.1 (SPAdes)... | ecosystem: Environmental > Aquatic > Marine > Coastal >...
GCCGTACAACCAGGTCTTCCTCTCAGAAGGCGAATGGGATCCGGAGGCGTACTGCGATGCTCTGCGGCGAGCGCGTTCGCGAACGCATGGCCTCGACGCGTCGTCAATCATCCACGCCGAGCCGACTGAGTTCGTCGAGTTTGACGCGCACTGGGCTGACGGCGCCTATCACGAAATGGCTGGCGAGGTCATGACGATCCCGGAAGCGATGGGCGACCTGCCCGAGCCCGCTCCCGCACCGGAAGACGGCTCGGAAGCTGAAGCCGGGGCGAAGAATGTCCCGCCGCCGTCGACGGCCATCTTCCCACCGACAGAAAACGAGACTCCAGCCGAAAGCGATTCAACGCCTGACCAGCTTCCGGTTCCCGACGCACCAGCCCGCCGTCTGACGCCGCCCGCCAGAGACGACCAGCCGTTGCCGATTGTGCCTCCGGGCCGAGCGTCGGCGAGGAAAGCTCTGCCGACCACTGAGCCGACGGCTCTGGCCACGTCACCCGCGAATGTGACGCTGCCGACAACGCTGCCGGCACCGGCTCCCGCCCCGACATTGCAGCCGGCCTCACTGCAGCAATCTATCGCTCCGCAGCAATCTATCGCTCCGCAGCAATCTATCGCTCCGCAGCAATCTATCGCTCCGCAACAATCAATCGCTCCGCAACGGCGTGTCGCTCCGCAACGGACTTCCGCTTTGCCGGTCGACCGAAGCTGGGCACCGCAGCGCCTGCCGTCTCTTGAAGAGCTGACCCGCAAGGCTCCACGGGGCTGGACGCCAACGCGAAAAGCTCAACAGACCGAACTTCCCGACGCGGCATCTGAGGCTGCTCTAGCACCCGAGCAGGCGGCGGCAGCACCCGCTCGACAGGCAACGCCCGTCCGCAGGCAGCCGCTCACCGACGACACCTCGCGGGTCCTGTTTCAGTCTCCGATCACTCCGCAGGAAGGGACGACAACGGCCGTCCGCAAGTGAGCAGCGAAGTTTCGGGATCTCATTCCGACACGCCGATCCCGACGTGTCGAGCGTCAGCCGCCCGATGCGGAAATCGTCGACGTTCAGCACTGCAGCCTGGCAACTCGCGATTCATCCGCCCGAGTTTGTTCGTCCCTGTCTGACGACGGCCCTCGTGACTGACGACGGCCTGCGGCGACGGTAGAATGCCCGGTTTTCCCGCTGAGACCTCAGCGGACTCCCGAGTGTTTTTTCTGCACAGCCTGATGCCTCACGGTTTCGACACGCTTCGGCCCACTCGTTCCGCGCCCTCCGGGAGGCAGCCCGGCGCGCAGTTGATGCCCGGCGCGACAGAGACTGCGTGCCAGTCGCCGATTCGAATTGGCGACCGACTGATTCCAACGAGGTACTTCCTGGCCCCACTCGCAGGTTACACGCACCTCGCGTTTCGCCGAGCGCTGCGGGAACTGGGCGGGCTCGGGCTGGCGACAACCGATCTCGTTCACGCGACGTCGCTGCTCGCGGAGAATCGAAAGTCGCTCGACCTGATCGTCACGCATCCCGAGGACCGACCGCTGTCGATTCAGATCTTTGGATCGAAGGCGGAGGTGCTTGCCAGGGCCGCCAGATGGCTCGAAGACCGCGGGTACGCCGGAATCGACATCAACATGGGCTGCCCGATGGCCAAGGTGAACGGGCAAGGCGGAGGCGCCCGTATCGCCTGCCAGTTCGATGCCGCAAGCGAACTCGTTAATCAGGTTGTGAACGCGGTCCGCGTGCCGGTCACCGTCAAAATGCGCCTCGGCTGGGATGCCGAATCGCTGACGGCTCCGGAGCTGGCCGCCGAGTTCGAACGGCTGGGCGTCGCGGCGATCACGATTCACGGTCGCACGCGGGCGCAGGGCTTTCATGGGAGCGTCGACCTCGACGGCATCCGGTCAGTCGTCGACGCAGTCCACTCAATTCCGGTCGTCGGCAACGGCGACGTGCGCTCCGTCAACGACGCGCTGCGAATGCGGCAGGCGACCGGTTGCGCGGCAGTCGCCATCGGTCGCGGCGCGATGCTCGACCCCTGGTTGTTTCATCGGCTGGAACGGTTCGAACGCGGCGATGAGTCGCCTTTCGAACCGACGCCGGACGAGCAGGTCGATTTCCTGCGCCGCCATTTCTTTCTCATGGTGGAACAGCACGGCGACTACAGTTGCGTCCTGTTCCGCAAGTTCGCTGCCTGGTATGGAGCGAAGCTGGGCATCCCGGAAGAACTCGAAGCCCGGCTGCGGCAGTTTTCGTCGTGCGAGGCGTTCGACCGGATCACTGACGAAATCCGGGAGCGTCATGGTGAGCGGCAGTCGAACATCGCGACGGCCTTGATCAAAGTACCCAACGGACCGGTTGAACGATGGTAGCGGAGTCTCAAAGCGATCCTGCCGCCCGGTCCGACCTGCCTCCTCGCTGGCTGGCTGTCGACGTGGGCAACAGCCGCGTCAAGTTTGGCATCTTCAACGCACACGGCGATCGCGGCAGTCTGCCTGCCTGCTCACTGTTTCTCACCGGCCAGTCCAACGGCGGAGTCGACTGGAAGCGTTTGCAGGCTGGTCTGTCTGGCGAATCGTTCCGCAGCGTGATCGTCGGCTCGAACCAGCGGGGTGTTGACGCCGTCCTGGCGGCATGGCCCAACGAACTTTGCCCGGATGCTCGAATCGTGTTTCGGGATTCGATTCGATTTCCGATCGAGATTGATGTCGAAGCGCCACGGCAGGTGGGCCTCGATCGGCTACTGACTGCCATCGCCGCGAACCATCTGCGGAGCCCTGGCGAAGGAGCCATCGTTGTCGATTGCGGCACGGCGACAACGGTCGACGTTCTCAGCACGGAAGGCGTGTTTCTTGGCGGCGCCATTCTGCCGGGCTTTGAACTGTCGGCGCGGGCTCTCAATCATTACACGGAGGTTCTGCCGTTTGTGTCGATCGACGAGTTGATCGCGACGGACGCTCAAGGGCAGCACACGCCTCTTGGTCGGAATACTCACGCGGCGATTTCCAGCGGCATTTTCTGGGGCCAGGTCGGTGCGGTGCGGGAACTCGTCGCCAGGCAGACCGCCATGCTTTCGCACGATCACCGGTCGCAGATTTACGTGACCGGCGGCGGCGGAGAGTTGCTCGCGCCCTTCCTGGATCAATCCCGTCACTACCCGTACCTTGCTCTTCAGGGGCTCGTGATCGCCGCGCAGAGAGTTGCCGGCCTGCCGCCGGAATCTGACGCTTGATCCGCCGCTCGCGACCTTCAAAAGTTCTTCTCTGAATCTGTTTCTGTCATGGCCGAACGACTGCTGACTGCTGGAGCGCAACGTGCGATTTCGCGTGCCGAAGAGCTGGCGCGACGGTGGGCTCATCCCGAACTGTTGCCCGCGCACCTGCTCTGGTCGTTGCTCCAGGAAGAGTCCGAGGCGTTCGAACTGCTGACCGATGCCGGCCTGACAATCGACGAGCTGAAGCTGTGCGATATCTGGGAGGGCCAGTACCCGGCAGCGCTGGGTGAGTCGGCGAAGGACGTGCCGACTGCGGATTCCATCGAGGCCGCTACCACTCCTTTGGCGGCAGACATTGATGATGCGGCTGCCGCGCTGGCCGACGCGGTCACGTCCGCACTGGCCGGCGCGTTGGGCGACGGCGCCGCAGCTCAAGCTTCTCTGGACCAATCGGGCGACTGGCAGCGCATCATTCTGTGTGCCCGGCATCTGGCGGGACGACAGAAGCCTGCTGTCGAAATCTCGACTCTCCACCTGTTGACGGCGCTCCTCACGGAGTCCTCGCCCGTCTCAGCCATTCTCGCGCAGTTCGGTGTCGAATCTGGATCCGCTGCCACCAGCGACCCCGGCCGCACGTCTCTGGAGCCAGTCGCCGTTTCCTTCGAACTCGACTGGAATGCCGACTCCGTCGATCGCACCGCGACGTATCGCATTCTGGACGCCTCTGCGAATCGGCTGCGTGAGGGGCTGCGCGTCGTCGAGGATTTCGTCCGCTTCGTTCTCGACGATGCTCACCTCGCGAGATTGACCAGAAACTGTCGTCACCAGTTAAGGTCGCTGTTCGAGACTCTTAATGTTCAGGATCTGATCGCGTCGCGAGATACGCAGGCCGACGTCGGCACGACGATTCACACGAAAGCGGAAGGCCAGCGGGAAACGCCGTTTGACGTGGCGACAGCGAGTCTCAAACGGGCCCAGGAGGCGGCACGCACGCTTGAGGAGTATTCCAAGCTGCTGACGACGGACGGGGCGTCTGAGCACGACTTAGTTCCGCTGGAGTTCGGTCAGTTGCGGTATGAGCTGTACACGCTGGAAAAGGCCATCCTGTCGACCGTCGCGACCACGCAGCAGCTCGCCGACCGGAGGCTGTATCTGCTGCTGACGGCGGAGCTGTGTCCCGGCGATGTTGAGCAGACACTGAAAGATGCACTTGCGGGCGGCGTCGACATTGTGCAGCTCCGCGAGAAGATGCTGCCGGATCGTGATCTGCTGGAGTTCGCGCGACGAGTTCGTGAGATCACTCGGGAGGCCGGATCGCTGATGATCATGAACGACCGGCCGGATCTGGCCGTGCTCTGCGACGCTGACGGCGTTCATGTCGGCCAGGAAGAGTTGAGCGTTCAGGAAGTTCGTCGCATTGTCGGACCGCAGCGTCTCGTCGGCGTTTCAACACATACGATCGAGCAGGCGCGGCAGGCGGTGCTGGACGGCGCGAGCTATCTGGGAGTCGGGCCGGTGTTTCAGTCACAGACCAAGACGTTCTCTGAGTTCGCCGGCCTGGACTTTGTCCGCGCGGTCGCTGAGGAGATCGCGCTGCCGTGGTACCCGATCGGAGGTATCACTGCCGAATCTCTCCCTCGAGTGACAGATGCCGGCGCGACGCGAGCCGCCATTTGCGGAGGGATTCTGCAGGCCAGATCGCCAGTCGAGGCATCTCGTTACGTCGCTGATGAACTGCGAGCTGCCGCAGCGGCTCGGCGCTTGCGTTCTTCGTAAGGGCACGTTCTTCGTAAACTCGATGCGATCCCAGGCGGCTCAACGTGGTCATCGGCCTGCGCGAGACGGCTCTTCCTGAGCCCCTGTCAGGCGGATGCCCGAATCCGATTGTGGCGGCGAGTTTCGCTTCGTCGCAGCGGCGATTGATTTCTGCTGCTCGACCTGACGCTCCAGATCGGCGAGTTGTGCGAGAGCTTCCGCAGCCTCATTCAGATGTGGATCGAGCGACAAAGCGCGGCTGTAGCACTCCGTCGCGAACTTGAGGTCGCCGGTCTGAGTGGCGACGTAGCCGAGATTCGACAGCGCTTCCGGCTCGTCCAGCTTTCGTCGGAACGTCGCGAATGCTTTGTCGAACTGCCCGGTCAGACCGTAAGCCATGGCAAGGTTGTTGATGGCTCGTTCGTCGTGCGGATTGATTTCGAGGGCCGTCTTCAGGACCTGCTGAGCAAGCTCCGGCCGACCGGTGGAAATGCAGGCAAATCCCAGGTCATTGAGAATCGCCAGATTCTCCGGGTCAGCGGCTTCCGCCCGGCGGAGATAGTCAAGTCCCTTCTCGGCCTCACCGAGTCGAATCTCGACGATCCCGAGACGATGATACGTACTGGCATGGTCAGGCTTGAGCTGCAGCAGTTCCCGATAGAGCTGTCGAGCGACGTGATAATCACCCTCCTGCTCTCTCAATTTGGCGAGATTGAACTGAGCTGCAAACTGCTCGTTCGAGGCGGTCGCCTTTGGAGTGGCAGAGCTGGCAACTTCCTGTCTGGCAGTCTGGCAACCCGTGAGAAGTGAGCCGGCTGCTGCCAGCGTCAGCCCCAGTGTCAAAGAACATGCACGCATTGGAGAATCCTTTCTCCATCCGACTTGAGCTTTTTCAGGCCGAGTGGCACTGTTTCGGGAATGTCTCCCTCGATGCAACGATTGCAGTACATCGAGAATCGACAAACGGACGGGCGAACTGAAGTCGTTCGCCCGCCCGTTGACATTTCAAACACGATCGCATGCGACCGCCTGGCTAGATGCCGCCGCCACCAGCACCGCCGCCACCGCCGCCACCCTGGCCGCCGCGGTTGCTGAATCCCTGCTGCAGAGCCTGATTGGCCTGAGAATGCCAGAATCCCGGTGTGAAATCGTGGCCAACGACGACTCGATCCTCAGCATCGGCGACACCCATAATGGCCAGTGCCTCAACGAGCATTGCCCGCCGGTGGGCATCCAACTGATCGTTGTTGTGGACCGGGTACTGGAACTGCGTGTCTGGACGCGTCGACCGGCTGGATTCCTCAACCACGATCGGGAAGTCCTGCTGGTTGGCCCGGGCAGCGATCTGCTGAACGTGGTCTTTGCCGCGTTCGTTCAGCGTCGCCGAGTTACCGATCCATTCGTGTTCGTGCACGATGAAATCGGTCGCCTCGGCGTTGCTCTCCTGAGCCTGAAAGACCGGGTCGCTGAGAGTGCCGACCGGGTTCGGCGTAATGTTTCCCATGTAGTCGCATTTGGTCGCATGCGAGCAACCGGCAACGAGTGCCAGCAGACCACAGGCCGTTGCGGGCAACGAAAGACTGAATCGCCAGCGTTTCATCACAGAGTCCTTTTTGTGATCCGGCCGGAGCCGGGCGGTATCGTGTTTGACTGTAACCTGGAGCGTCCAACTCGGGCCGTTGAACAACCTCGCGGGTCAAAGGCTGAGCGGTGCCTAGTCGGAGAACCCATGCAGGCCCTTCATGAAGAAGGCCGACGACTTGTGGTGCTTGTCACATTCGTAGCAGCGTTTCAGCCGATTCTTGTAGAGCGGCCAGACGGTGCTGCGGTGGTGAGCATTCGGACGGCCTTCAATGTCGCCGTAGACGAAGAAGTCCAGGTCGTTCGGTTCGGTGACTTCCATGCCAGGCAGCAGTGAGGGGGCCTGATCCGGTTCCAGCGGCTCGACCAGTTCCGGCGTGACAAGGATGAGCAACTCCGTCTCCAGTCGATCAATCGATCGATCGGCGGTGATCACATTCAGTCCGGGAATGTCTCCGATGATCGGGAACTTTCGGATGCTGGCAGCCTGTTGATCCTGCAGCAGCCCAGCAATTGCGAACACCTGGCCTTCTCGCATCTCAACGGTCGTATTGACGGTCCGTGATTCCAGGCCAGGAATGTCTCCAACAGCAACCCCGGTTGGACTGCTGAGGGTTGGAGTTACCTGCAACCGAATGCGATCGTTGTCGAGAACGGTCGGGGTGAACTGCAGGCTCGTCCCGTAATCTTTGAAGGTCGTCGTTGCTGCCTGAGCCCCGCCGACGCCAACGACCGTCGGGACAGCGAACTGACCGCCGGAGAGGAAGGTTGCTGACTGTCCGCTGAGCGTCACCAGATTTGGCTCGGCCAGAATTTTCGCGTTGCCGTTGGAGACAAACGCCTGCAGGGCCAGGTCAAAGCTGACGTTCCGGAAGACTCCAGAGAGATCGAGTGAACCTGCAGAAAGGTTGTTGAGTGTGACGACATCATCAGCTCCGCCGTCGCCGATTCGCAGATTCTGAATCTGGGCGCCCAGTGCTCGACCGGCTGTCCGCGACAGCTCCGCAATCCGGACCTTCAGCATCACCTGCTTGGCACCGGGAATGTGCAGCAGATTGACGATCTGGAAGTCGTGCTGAACGATCCTGGCGGATTCATAGAGTCGCGACGGTTGGCCATTGCCCTGAAACAGTTGCTGATTCTGGCCGCCACCGCCGCCACCACCGCCGCCGCTCGCCTGGCCAACGACCAGCATGATCTGGCGGGCTTCTGCCTCGTCACGGGCATCGCCGCGAACGATCAGTTTGTCAGCGATCGGGATCAATTGAATCCGCGAGTCCGGAAACATCTCGTTGATTCGGTCAGCAAGATCGGCGAATTCGCCGCGGTCTTCCTGTTCCAGCGTGGGATCAGGAACAACTCGGACCAGCATGCTCAGAATCTGTGGATTCTGCTCATCTCCCAGCCAGAGCGTGACTGTCGTCGTGCCCCGTCGAACGCCGATCAGCTCGACCTCACGAGTTCCAAAGGCGACGAACTCCAGGATGTTCGGATCGGTGATCGCCGTTCTGAAGATGTCCTGCTTCATTCGCAGGATCTTTGACCGCCGATGCTGAACCTCCAGCTCGACTTCGGCGGCGACGACGGAATCGACAAGTTCGGTGACCTTGCCGGAGACGTCGCCAGCTCCGCCATCCTGTGCTCGAGCTGACGTCGCTGGCGATGCGAGCCCCGCTGCAAACAGACCAAGCATGGCTGCGCGTCGCCAGAACTTTGGTGAAAGGGAAATCTTCATGGCTCCGTCCGTGGAAGAGTTTGATTGCAGATGCCCCGCAGCCGGCGCAATTCCGTCCGGCAGGCATTTCGATCGGCATCTCTGCAACAGAGGGATTAAGCGCGCCGACCGCGAAAGTCCGTCTAACCGGATCCGGGGCCTGTTCCGGAAGCCAGGTAAACTTTGCGGGCGCCACTCAGGCCAGCAGAACAGGAAGCATCACGACAGAGGCGGCCCGATCGAGACAACCGGTAGCGCAGGCAGGCCCATCGCCGGTTGAGCGTCGGCCAGACCCAGACGTCTCATGCGCTGTCGACCTGCGAACCTGCTACTCGGCGGCGGCTTCGATCGCCGAGCTGTCATAGCCCGATGTGTCCAGAACGCCGCCTGGATTGCGAGCTTCCTGCAGGAACGTCTTCAACTGCAGCGCAGGAGGGCCGAGCAGGAGGATAAAGACTGGCGGTGCCAGACAGAGAATCACCGGAAACAGCATCCGGATTGTGGTGCGACCGGCGCGTTCCTCTGCCCGCTGTCGGAACTGTCGCCGAATTCCGTCAGCAAACTCTGTCACCGCGACGGCCACGTTCGTCCCGGTTCGCTCGGTCTGGCTGACCAGCGATGCCAGGGCATTGACATCCGGGGCATTCATTCTGCGGGAAAACTCACGCAGCGCCTTTCCCATCGAATCGATTTCCGCATGCCGGCGGACAACTTCCAGCTCCACGGCCACGTCGGGGTGGAAAAACTCAACTTCCTGAGCGACGCGGTCCAGGCAGTCCCGCAGTGGCAGTCCGCCGGTCAGGCACATCCGGATAATGTCGAGGGCGTCCGGCAATCCGCGTTGGATTCCGTCCAGACGACGTTTCGCCTGAAGATGCAGCACAAATCGCGGAAGGGCATACGCCACAACTGCACTCAGCGCAGCGACAATCAGCAATGGCCGCGGGAGATCTGAACCGGGTTCAGCCGCAACCGCCAGGCCGAGGCCGCCCAACAGCAGGGCGAGCACAACGAAGTTACGCGTCGCTCGAAACTCAACGACTGCCGTCTTGCCATAAAACCCGGCGCGTTTCAGATCCTGCTCAAGCCCTTCGACTTCGCGACCGGGCTGCGGGATGACATCCGCGAGGGCTCGTCGAAACCAGCCGGGACGCCGGGCACGAAACTGACGGTCCACGTCATGAATGTTGCGAACTCGCCGCCGCGCATTCACGACGGAAATACCAAGCACGTAGACAGCCAGAAAGCCAGCTGCAAAGGCAACAATGACAGGTGTTTCAAGTTCCACGCCGCGCCCCACTGATTCCAGTCAACCGTCTTGTGCCGCTTCCGACCTTGTGCCGCTTACGACTCAGACCGCAACAGAGTAAACACCCACGCCAGGCCAACCAGCTCAAGAATCAGAGCCCCCAGCAGCAAGGACCGTCCCAGCGGGTCTTCAAACATGATCTGCAGATGCTGCCTGTGAAAAATAAAGACAGCCAGATAAGCGACGGGAGCAATCACCGCCGTGACGAGTGTCGACGCCCGGCCAGCTGAGGTTGCCGCTCGGATCTGTCGGCGAGCAACCAACCGGTCACGCACGACCGCCGCCATTCGTTCCAGCGTGTCAGACAGATGCCCGCCCGCCTGTCGCTGCACAACCAGCGTTGTGGTCAGGATTCTCAGATCGAGCACGCGGACACGCGTCGCGAGTGACATGATCACTTTGTCGAAGGCGCGTCCCATCGCGAGCTGCCGGGAACAATGGCCGAATTCTTCGCCCAGAATCCCACCGGCTTCATTCGCCACGAGGTCAATTCCCTGTTCGACGCTCTGGCCAGCCCGCGTTGCGCGGGCCAGCATTTCAAGCACTTGAGGGAGTTCGGTCTGGACAGCCTTCACGCGCTGGGCTCGTCGGATGGCGAGCCAGGCAATCGGCAGGACGAATCCTGTCAGGCTGCTGCAGACAATGATCACCGGCTGCTGTTGTCGACTGGCGATCAGCGCGATCCCCCCGCCAAGAATCGCACCGGCGGTACACAGCAGGAACGCACTGGCCGGAACAATCTGCGTGCCGCTTTCAATGACCAGTGCGTCGAACGCACGGTCGATCGCGGATCGTGAGCGGTCGTTGACGCTCGAGGTGGGCGCTATGCGTCGCAGCTTACGTCCGGAGAGCGTTCCGGCACCGGCACCCGGCGAAACAACAATGCCGCGCACGACAAGCCCGACGGCGCCGGTCACCAGTACTCCGGATGCGAACGCCAGCCAGGTGAGTTGCTCGACAGTCATAATTTCCTCAAGTCAGCTTCGACGATGGAATTCGTCCGCTCGCCATCAACAGGCTACTTCTTCACCGGAATCCGACGCTTGTCGAACATCTCATCCGGGAAACGCAGTCCCGCCGCACGCAGCCGTCCCAGACACATTGGACGATATCCCGTGAAGTAGAACTCGCCCTGAGCAATCCCGAGTTCGTCGACGCCCGTCTGTTCGAAGCCGAAGATGTCTTCGAGATGAAAGCCGCCTTCCTTCACACCGACGATTTCCGAAACCTGCATCACTCGTCGGACGCCACCTTTCAAACGTGACAAGTGGACGACGAGTGAGATTCCGGAAGCGATGTACTGACGCACGACGGGAATCGGCAGTTCAAAGCCACTCATCGCGACCATCAGTTCCAGACGGGCGAGTGCGTCGCGCGAGTCGTTCGCGTGGATTGTTGTCAGCGAACCTTCATGCCCGGTATTCATCGCCTGAAGCATGTCGAGCGCTTCGCCGCCCCGGACTTCGCCGATGATGATGCGGTCGGGACGCATGCGGAGGCTGTTTCGCACGAGGGAACGTGGAGTGATCTCGCCCGCCCCTTCGTTGTTCGGGGGCCGCGTTTCCATACGCACCACATGTCGGTGCTGCAGCTGCAGTTCCGCCGAGTCTTCAACAGTGATGACGCGTTCGTCGCCCGGGATGAACCGTGTCAGGGAATTGAGAAGCGTCGTTTTGCCGGCACCGGTTCCCCCGGAAATCAGGAAGCTGACGCGAGCGTCAATCGCTGCAGCCAGAAACTCAACAACGTCCGAATGGATTGATCCGGATTCGATGAGATCATCGACCTGGAGCGGATTCCGACCGAACCGGCGAATGGAAAGAGTGGGACCATCAAGGGCCAGTGGTGGAATGACGGCATTGATTCGGGAACCGTCCGGAAGGCGAGCGTCGACCAGCGGACTGACTTCGTCAATGCGTCGACCGACTCGGGATACGATTCGCTGGATGATTCGAATCAGGTGCGCTTCGTCGGCGAAGACAACGCCGGTTGGTTCAATGCGACCGTGCCGCTCAACGAAAACTTCGTGCGGGTGGTTGACCAGGATGTCGCTGATCGCGTCATCCTGCATCAATCGTTCGAGCGGCCCCAGTCCGAAAGCTTCGTCGAAAATCTCATCAAGCAGACGCTCACGGTTGCTCTCGGAGATCGTCCGCTGCCGACCTTCGTCGACAATGACCTCTGCGGCAATTTCCCGAACCTCAAGTTCGAGTTCCTGCTGAGGAACATGCGCCAGCATCGACAGATCGAGCGAGTCGACCAGCTTCTCGTGGATATCCACCTTCAGCTGCTGGAACTCAAGCTCGTTGGGATCAACACCCGACGGGTCGCTCTCAGGAGCTACCATCAGCGTTCTGGACTGCATGGGAGCCATCACAAAACCTCAACTCTGGTTCTGGGCTCAATCAGGCAATCCGTTGGTGCAGGCCTCAGATTTAATTCCGAACGGACATCCCTCCGCCGGCGATTGGACCGACCGCCATTCGATCGTCCATCAGGTAAAGTGTGTTCGTTCAATCGAGTCGGACAGTATCCCGACGTCGGATCGGCATCTCGACAATCGGCGTGCTGATTCTGCCTCCGCGATGCAGCGTCTCAAGCGTTTCCTCGGATGGCTGCTCGAAGACCTCAATGTTCTTATTGGGGCCTCGAAAAATCTCCATCGTTCGTTCGGTCGGCTCGGAAGGCACACCAAGCAGGTCATTCATCGTGATCCGCTCAGCAGCGTTACCAATAACGCGGTCAACCCCTTCGATGGCTTCCGGGGCTGCTCCGGGAGCAGCAGTCGTATTCGCCGCCGTCCGGGCGTTGTTGAAGTTTTCGAGCCCCGGCGTGCCGGAGACATCAATTCCAATCTTTCCCAGATCCGACAGCGTCCGCTCAAGCGCTGGATCGAAGGGAAGGAACTGGAAGTCGTCATCCGGGTGCCGCAGCATCAGCGACACTTCACCCCGGCCTTCAACGACTTTCAGAACTTTGGCCTGATGAGGGGTGACTGCCAGCGTCACGCTTCCCTGTCCATTCAGGGAGACCCTCGAACCTTCAGCGGCATTCGAGTTGATGGCAAGGACTTTGACGCGCTCACACAACGTCAATGTCACTTCGGGTCGTTTGCCTGACGGTTCGGCACGAAACAGCACGTCAACGTAGGTCCCTGGGCGAGCAAACCCCTGGACGGCTCCGACGTTCTGTACGGGAACAGAGACGGCTCGAAATCCGGCTTCAAGGTTTTCGACGACACCCGGGCCATCGCCCGTGCGGTAGACGTCGTCCATCGTGAAGACGGCTCCCTTCTTCAGTTCGCCTCGCAGGATTCGACCGGCGATCTGACGTGGGTTCGTCAGGTGGGCCGTCTCTGCGTAGTCGCTCTCGTCGTATTCCGATTTCGAGAGACGATGAATCCCGATGTCGTCGATCGAGACGACGTGACCAGCTGGGAGGTCCGTCAACGCGATCGGAACGGCAATTTTCGATTCCGGTGGTTCTGGAAGAACTGGGGCAGCCGATAGTTCAGGCTTCAATTCGTGCCGGACAACAAACGCGCCGCCGAGCCCGATCAGTAAGGCAAACACGACGACTGTCATCGTCCCTGGAGCGATCCTTGACATTCCAGATTCCCCCCGAATCCCAATAAACGTAAACGTTAGGTTTCTTATCTCGCAGCAGCAAAGTGGCCAGCGAACACTGGCAAGTCACTCTCAGCCATTCGAGTCAACGGCGCCACCTGTGGCAGACTCGTCCGTTGCAGGAATGCTCAGGTCGATTCCCGCTGTGGACTGACCTGATGACTGCTCTGTTGGATTGTCGTCTGTTGTGTACCCGAACGACGTTGTTGTCGTACCGCCCGACACCGTCGCAAAGGTCATACTGACTGTGTAGTTCTGCTGGAGGTTTTCGAGGCCAATGCCCACGTCCCCCAACTCCTGAATGACAGCATCCCGCAGGGTGACGAGTCCCACGATTGTCCCGATCGCAACGATCGTTGCCAGCAACACGTAGTCACTTACGGCAACGACGCCGTCTTCGTCCTTGTACAGCCGCCGAAGCAGCTGATTCATCAGATTGTTCAGTTTCACGCCCATTACTGCTCTGCCCTGGCGGTTAAAGAAACCACAGGCTGTCGAATCCCAGACACGCCGGAACCGGTCGACACACAGTGACCGGGCACGGAAAACAACCACCAGAGGAGAGGAAACCCTCTCCTCTGGTGTTCTGTCCGCCGGTTCGGGGGCACGAAGAAGTTCGGCGAACAGCATTCTCAACACATCCGGCAATTAGCCGTTCGTGCTGGCAGTGTTGGTCATGTCAACACACTGACCGCTACCGTCATCGGCACCCTGGCTACCGGTCGTTCCGTTGCCGTTGTCACAGAAGTCTTCGACGTCCGTGAAGGTGGTACCGGAAACAGAGCTTGAGTGGCCCGTAACAGCCGTGAAGCTGTAGGACTGGTTGATCTGGTTGATGGCATCAGCCGTGTCAGCCAGTTCCGAGATGACAGCGTCACGGAGGGTCGACTGACCAACCGTAATGCCGATCACCAGCAGCGTGGCGACGAGAACCAGTTCCGTCGATACGACGAAACCAGCATCATCCTGCCACAGACGTTGTGCAAGATTCCGCATTGAAAATCTCCTTGTGGTTTCCGAATAGAAGGTCTCAAGAGACACATTTGGTCGCTGAAGGTCTGCTGCAGCTTGATCTTCAGCACGCACAGCCGGCGAAGTGCCACTGGCCTATTAGAGCACGCAGCGTGCCGATGTGGTAAAACGGGCAATAAAGGCGGATTCCAGTGCAATCACTGCCGCGGACTGCTTCCGCGCGTTAACACTGTTGCCGTTTGCACGATTACGGACGGATCACCTTCAGCGGTTCCGCCACCGTCGCCAGTTGCCAGCTCTTTGGTTCGAGCCGGTGCCGCGACACGTGCCGAAAAGCGGTTACTTGCGCTGCAGAAGAGGGATGTGTCGCGCGGAAAGATCGATCAGTGACGCATTCTGCCCGGCTGCGACTCAGCCGCGGATCAGGCGGCAGCCAGCCGGACTCACCATCTCGGTCCGACGTAATCGCCCGAGAAGACATCCGTGGTAAAGATCTCAATGCGATCGGCGGATACGTGTCGTCGGGCGTCTTTCGGAGGCGGCATCGTGTCAGCAGCCGCCGTGATGCGAATGCGGTCCAGTTCGAGGCCCCATTGAACGAGCAGGGTCAGGATGCGGTGTCCGCGACGATATGTCAGTTCGACGGGGTCGACTTTCGGCTCGGGCTCCAGGGGAGAGTGAGCAGAGCAGTGCGAGCGAATCTCGATCTTGTTTGGCTTGCCGCTCAGGCGTCTGGCGATCCGTTTCAGTTCAGATTCTGAGTCCTGCGTCAGCGACGTGCCGTCCGCCGAAAAGACCAGAGCTGTTCCGACCTGATGCGGCTCTCCCTCGTTGGTCACTTTGATGCGGAGATCCTCGCCCACCACGGCCTTCGTCTGCACGCCACCGTCGCCCGGATCTTCTTCGGCCTTCGCCCCCATCGTACTTTTTTCACTTGGAACGGCACTGTTCGACGGATGGAATTGCCCTGGCGGAACGACGGGAGCGGTGTGATAGCCGCCGAGGTACTGATCGAGCATTTCGACGACGGCACGGTACTTCTGCTCGGCCACAATCTCGCTGAGCGAAACCAGCATGATGAAGAACGTCAGTAGCAGCGACATCATGTCGCCGTAAGTCACGACCCATTCTGGAACGCCCGGAGGCCCATCGTCTTCCATTGGAAGCTCTCGCAGTTCGCTCGAATCTCAGGAGCATCACCCGTTGTCCGCCCGTTCTCGACTTCGTCTGGAACACGCGACTGCCAGCCACTTGCAAATCCCTCCGGCTTCAGAACCAGGCAGGGGCCGCGTTCTCCGTTGGAAAATCCGGCACAATCAGGAGGATTCCCGACTGCGTGGCGTGACGCTGAGCGACCCGGCATGATCCTGTCAGGTGGTGTGATTCATAAGTTCCCGACTCGTTGTTTAACCCGAAGCCGGAGGCGATGGTGTGTTTTGCGAGTCTGAAACGCCATCGCCTCCGGCTTCGGGTCAAACGAGAACCCTGTGGTGACTTCTGAAACAGACAACTCGACGCAGCATCAATGACGCTGCGGGTCAAAGGCCCGGCGGGTCAAGCGACTTGTGGCAGAGCCATCGCTGTGTTTTCAAACGCCGACGGCCGAGCGTGAATCCAACTGGCAAGCGAACAGCAATCTTCGAATGGGGAGAACGGATCGTGAGCAGCCTTCGAAAACTTGTCGCCCTTGTCGCTCTGGCGACTGCTGGCTCGGTTTCTGGTGCGGAATTCGATCTCGTGATCCGGAACGGTCGCGTCGTCGACGGGACAACAGCTCCCTGGTACATCGCCGATGTCGGGATTCGCGATGGTCGTATCACCAGAATTGGCCGCATCGCTCCGGAAGACGCAGAGCGCAGTCTTGACGCTGAAGGCCTCGTCGTCGCGCCGGGTTTCGTCGACATGATGGGGCAGACCGCAACGCCGTTGATGAAGGACCCGCAGTCAGCCATCAATCTGCTGACGCAGGGGATAACGACGATTAACTGTGGTGAAGGTGCGTCCGCTGCTCCGCTGGGAAAAGATGCTGCCGCGAGGCTCGGCTACTCGACGATGGCCGAGTATTTTCAGCTACTCGAGATGAAAGGCCTGCCGGTTAACGTCGCGCAAACTGTCGGACACACGCAGGTCCGACGGATCGTTCTTGGCGATGTCGACCGTCGTCCCACTGAAGCGGAACTTGAACAGATGCGGGCAATGGTCCGTGAGGCGATGCACAGCGGAGCGATCGGTGTCTCGACCGCTTTGATCTACCCACCAGCGGTCTACGCTCAAACGGAAGAGATCGCGGCCCTGGCTGAAGTCGCCGGGCAGTACGGCGGACGCTACTACACCCACATGCGAAATGAGGGCGATCAGCTCCTCGAAGCGATCGACGAGGCCCTCGAAATCGGTCGGCAGGGCAAGACGCCGGTTCACATCTTTCATCTGAAGGCAGCCGGTCGCCACAACTGGGGCAAGATGCCCCTTGCGATCGCCCGCATCAAAGCGGCACGTTCGACAGGTCAGCAAGTTGCTGCGGACATTTACCCGTACATCAACAACGGTCTCGGGATTGCTGCCCTCATTCATCCGCGGCATTTCGCTGAAGGCCGCGAGAAACTGATCCGGCGTCTCGACGACGAAACACTGCGCGCATCAATTCGTAAGGAGATCGAAACAACCGGCGGCTGGGAAAACTGGTACCGGCACGTCGGCAACGACTGGAGCCGCGTCGTCATCGGCCAAACGGGCGATCCTCGCTACAGCGACCTGACGGGTCAGACCGTTGCCGAAATGGCAACCGCCCGCAACGAGGATCCCTGGGACACGTTCTTCAATCTCGTTCGCAGTGGAGCGTTCGCTTTGCCGCGGAGCATGACGGACGCGAACAAGATTCTCGCGCTGCAGCAGGAGTTCGTCTCATTCTGCACTGACGTCGGTCCGGCGGGCGATTCACGGATCGCGTCTCACCCGCGAGCGTTCGGATCGTTTCCTCGATTGCTTTCCCATTACGTTCGCGATCTCGGAGCCGTCTCGCTGGAACGAGCGATCGCTCAGGCCAGTGCTGTCGCGACGAACGAAATCCTCGCCCGCGATCGCGGTCGAATTGCCGAGGGGCTCGCCGCCGACATTGTCGTCTTTGATTACGAGCAACTGACTGACCGGGCGACATTTGCAAAACCGGACGCTCTCTCGACCGGCATGAAGTACGTCGTTGTCAACGGAGAACTCGTTCTTGATGAGGGGAAGTTCACGGGCAAGCTGCCGGGACGAGTGCTTCGCGGTCCGGGCTGGGATCCAAAGCGATCCCCGGAGCAGGTTTCGACCGGCACCGCTGACCCGCGAATGAGCAGCTACGACCGGATGCTGAGTGACTTCCTGAAAACGCACCGCGTGCCCGGAGCCGCCGTCGCCGTCACCGATCAGGGCCGGCTTGTGTATGCACGCGGCCTCGGCTACGCGGACCTCGCCGCTCGCGAGCAGGTCCAGCCGACGAGCCTGTTCCGCATCGCCAGCCTTTCGAAGCCGATCACTGCGGTCGCCATCCTGCAGCTCGTCGAACACGGCAGGCTGAAGCTCGACGATACTGCCTTCGATATTCTGAAACTTGACGATGAGATCGAAGCTACCGGCGAAAAGTTCGACGCACGTCAGCGACAGATCACGATCCGCCACCTGCTCGAACATCGCGGCGGCTGGGATCGCAACAAGTCATTCGACGCGATGTTTCAGTCGGTCCGCTTTGCCGAGGAACTCGGCGTTCCCGCTCCGGCCGGGCCGCACGACGTCATTAAGGCCATGTTCCGCCAGAAGCTCGACTTCGATCCGGGGCACCGCTACGCCTACTCGAATTACGGCTACTGCCTGCTCGGTCGCGTCATCGAAACGCTGACGGACCAGTCGTACGAGGATTACGTCAGGCAGCACGTACTCGCCCCCCTGGGCATCACGTCGATGCGGATTGGGCGGACGCACCTCGAAGACCGGTCGCCCGGAGAAGTCCGTTTCTACCACCCCGGCACCAGCCAGTCGGTCTTTCAACGAGACCTCAACACCGAGGTCCCATCGCAGTACGGCGGCTGGTACCTCGAAGCGATGGACTCGCACGGCGGCTGGCTCGCGTCGGCAGTCGACCTTGCCCGATTTGCATCGGCGTTCGACGATCCCGACAACT
>Ga0209273_10001745_pt1 | contig 18300 bp, 16 predicted proteins | sample tdAd471_FD_187126 | JGI IMG/M metagenome (GOLD analysis project Ga0209273, IMG submission 187126) | Marine sediment microbial communities from the Atlantic coast under amendment with organic carbon and nitrate - tdAd47.1 (SPAdes)... | ecosystem: Environmental > Aquatic > Marine > Coastal >...
GTTCTCGGCCGATAACTTACGCGACACGTTTAAAGTCATGCTTCAAATGGCCATGGTGCTGACCTACGGGGCCAAGGTGCCCGTGGTAAAGGTTGGCCGGGTCGCCGGACAATTCGCCAAGCCGCGAAGCGCGCCGACCGAGGTTGTGGATGGTGTGGAGCTGCCCTCGTTCCGCGGTGACATCATCAACGATCTGCCGTTCACTGCAGAAGCGCGGATCCCGAACCCGGCCAAGATGTTGCAAGCATATACCCAAGCCGCGGCTTCCTTGAACCTGATCCGGGCGTTTTCGACCGGCGGTTACGCGGATGTGCATCACGTGCATTCCTGGACGCTTGGATTTACCGACCGCGACGAGGCGGAAAAGTACCGCGACATCGCAAACCGCATTCAGGACACGCTGGATTTCATGTCCGCTGCGGGCATGACGGCGGAAACCACGCATGAACTGTCGACCGTCGATTTCTACACCAGCCACGAAGCGCTGTTGCTGGAATACGAAGAGGCGCTGGCCCGCGTGGACTCCACCACCGGCAAATGGCTGGCCGGGTCCGGTCACATGATCTGGATCGGCGACCGGACGCGGCAGCCGGACGGTGCGCATGTCGAATTCGCGCGCGGTGTGCAGAACCCCATTGGCTTCAAATGCGGCCCCTCGATCAGCACCGATGACCTGAAATCGCTGATCTCGATCCTCAACCCCGAGAATGAGGCGGGCCGGATCACCCTGATCAACCGCTTTGGCGCAGGCAGCGTGGGCGATCACCTGCCCAAACTGATCCGCGCGGTCGAAGAAGAGGGCTTCAACGTCCTGTGGTCCTGCGATCCGATGCACGGCAACACGATCAAATCCTCGACCGGGTACAAGACCCGCCCGTTCGATTCGGTCCTGCGCGAGGTGCGCGAATTCTTCGAGATCCACAACGCCGAAGGCAGCATCCCCGGCGGCGTGCATTTCGAGATGACGGGCCAGGACGTGACCGAATGCACCGGCGGCGTACGCGCTGTGACGGATGAAGATCTGTCGGATCGTTATCACACCGCCTGCGATCCGCGTCTGAACGCCTCGCAATCGCTGGAGCTGGCGTTTCTGGTGGCCGAAGCGCTGTCAGAGCGCCGCGCGCCGCGTCGTGCCGAAGCGGTCTGACGTCGGTTCGCAGTCGCACTCCGGTCCGGGCTGACGGCGCGCGCGTCGCAATAATGCGGGCCTGCGCCGTCTGGCGCGGCCCAGCGGCGTTTCAGTCGGTCTTGTCATCGTCCGATACCACCAGCCGCAGATGCGGCCGCCCCGCCCTGCGGGGCGGGGTCGGCGATCTTGGTGCGAAGGGCGCGCTGTCTTCGGCAAATCCGGATACGGCGGGCGGGGCGTTGCGGCGCGGCACGGCAATTGGTGCGGCGGATGTATCGGCAAATCCGGTAAGGGTCCGGCGTTCTTCGGCCACAATGCGAAAATCACGCGGCGGCTTGCCGATCATTCCGTCAAACACCAGACAGCCAAGTGCCCGCGTCACATCCCCCAGATCACTGCGCAGCGGCATCAGTACCATTGCGCCGTGCAGGGCCGGTGCCTCGGACGTGGTCGGGGCGTGTAATGTCAGATGTACGATGGCGGGCTCTGCGAAGACCGCTTCGAGCGATTCTGACAGGCTGACGTAATCGCGTTTGTCGAAAAACGCCGAGATTGGCATGCTGCGGGTTTCCATGCCTTTGAGATCATTCAGACGCATGCCCGCAACACGCAGGCGGGCGAACCCGTTGATCAGACGTTCCAGAATGAACGCGTTGTCCATGGCCGCGCCCAGACCACGGGCCAGAACCTCGCCCCGGTTGGGCATCAGGCGGCCATTGCGCAGACCTTCCCAATAAGCCTCGACCATCTTGATGGGCGCACGCCCGGACATCTGTGGATCGCTCATCTCGTCACCCGCGCGCTGGCAAAAAATTCTCGCAACATGTTGCCCATTCGACACCTTCACCCACTGCATCCGGGGCACGTTGTGACGCTGGAAACGGTCTGTTAACGATTGCCGCAGAAAGATTACTCAAACGTTAATACCACGACCGGCGCCCTGCGTCCGCCAAAAAGGAAACGAAGGTTAATGGCATGACGCACTCGATGACCGGCTTTGCCGCCGCAACAGGGCAACAGGACGATTGGCATTGGAGTTGGGAACTGCGGTCCGTCAACGGGCGCGGCCTTGATTTGCGGCTGCGCATTCCAGACTGGATCGAAGGGCTGGAACCGGCGCTGCGTAGCGCGTTGCAGAAGGCGATTGCGCGCGGTTCTGTCAGCCTGAGCCTGCGGGTCACGCGAGAGGTTGGCAGCGGCGATGCGGCGATTTCGCCCGACGGGTTGGACCGCGCGTTGCGCCAGATTGAGGCGGTAGAAACCGCCGCCATGGACCGGGGCATGACCCTGAAGCCCGCCACAGCCGCCGATATTCTGGCGCTGCGCGGCGCGCAGGAAGTTGGCGGCGAACGTGACGGCGATGTTCCGGCACTGAAATCCGCGCTTCTGGCGGCCCTGCCGGACCTGCTGTCGGCGTTTAACGCAGCCCGCGCCAGCGAAGGTGCAGCCCTGGTCGGGGTGCTGGGCGGACAGTTGGATTCCGTTGAAACACTGGTGAAACAGGCCGCGAAGCAGGCGGCGGAACGCACCGAATCTGCGGCCGACCGGCTGCGCGCCAATGTGGCGCGGGTGATGGAAGCCGCCGATGGTCTGGATGAAGCGCGTCTGACGCAGGAAATCGCCCTGCTGGCCGTGAAATCCGACATCACCGAAGAAATCGACCGCCTGCGGGCCCATGTTACCGCCGGGCGCGATCTGCTGGGCGGGCAGGGGCCGGTTGGGCGCAAACTGGACTTCCTGATTCAGGAGTTCAATCGAGAGGCAAACACCCTGTGTTCCAAGGCACAATCCGCCGCGCTGACTGCCACCGGGCTTGACCTGAAGTCGGTCATAGACCAGATGCGCGAGCAGGTGCAGAACCTGGAGTGACCCCATGGACCGACGCGGCCTTCTGATCATCCTGTCTTCGCCCTCTGGCGCTGGAAAATCCACACTGGCGCGCCGATTGCGTGATTGGGACGCCACGATCCGGTTTTCCGTAAGTGCGACGACCCGCGCGGCGCGCGCGGGTGAGGTTGACGGCACGGATTACCACTTTGTCGATGAGTCTGCGTTCAAAGGCATGGTAAATGATGGTGAAATGCTGGAACATGCCCATGTTTTCGGCAACTTCTATGGCTCTCCTAAAGCGCCGGTTGAAGCGGCGATCAATGACGGGCAGGACGTGTTGTTCGACATCGACTGGCAGGGTGCACAGCAGATCAACGGCTCGGATCTGAATAAACACGTGCTGTCGATCTTTCTGCTGCCGCCCTCAATCTCGGAACTGAAAAACCGGCTGGAATCGCGCGGGCAGGACACGGCAGAAACCATCGAACGGCGGATGCTGAAAAGCTGGGACGAGATCAGCCATTGGGACGCCTATGATTATGTGTTGGTGAACGATGATCTGGCCGCGACCGAGGCGCGCCTGATTAACATCGTCACCAGCGAACGCATGCGCCGCAGCCAGCAGCCGGGGCTGGTCGATCATGTCCGCGCGTTGCAGGCGGAATTTGAGGATCGGCAGTGACACTCTATTCTTTTGAAGGGCTTACGCCGGTTATTGAAGGCGATACCTGGATTGCGCCGGATGCGAATGTCATCGGCAACGTGCTTGTTCAGACCGGGGCGTCCATCTGGTTCGGCTCAACCCTTCGCGGCGACAACGAACCCATCGTGGTGGGGCCGGGATCGAACGTTCAGGAGGGGTGCATCTTTCACACCGACCCGGGATTTCCACTGAGTATCGGGGCGAATTGCACGGTCGGTCACGGGGTGATCCTGCATGGCTGTACGCTGGGTGATCTGGTGCTGGTCGGTATGGGCGCGACGGTGATGAACGGCGCAGTGATTGGCGCAGGCTCTCTGATCGGGGCGGGGGCTTTGGTGACCGAAGGAACCGAGGTTCCGCCAAATTCGCTGGTGCTGGGCGCACCGGGCAAGGTGGTGCGCTGCTTTGATTACTCCGCGATGAACCTGACGTCTGCCAAAGGGTATCATGACAAATCAGCGCGGTTCAGGGATGGCATGAAGGTGGTCGGGTAACCCATGACAGTTAAACCGGAACTTACACGTCGACCCGCATGGCCACAAAGCTCCAGCCGCCCGGTCGTGACGCCGCTGCAACCCTCGGTCGTCTATGCCAGTGCCAGCCCGGACGATCTGGATGCGGCCTATGACGGGGCCAGCCCCGGCTATACCTATTCGCGTGAGGGGCATCCGAACGCCGCCGTTCTGGCCGCCAAGCTGGACGAAATGGAAGGCGCGACGGGTGGGATCATCACCGGTTCGGGCATGGCGGCGGTGACCTGCGCAGTGCTGGGCTTGCTGAAGGCGGGCGACCATGTGATCGGCGGTGATCAGCTTTACGGGCGGTCGCTGCGCTTGCTTGGGCAGGATCTGCAGCGATTGGGAATTGCGACGACGCTGGCGGACCCGACGGATGTATCCTCGGTCGCGATGGCGATCCGGCCTGAAACCCAGATGATCCTGGTTGAGACGGTGTCGAACCCGACGCTGCGAGTGGCCGATATTGCTGGCATCGCGGCATTGTGCCGCGAAAACGGGCTGCTTCTTGCCATCGACAATACGTTCACCACGCCGCGCGCGTTTCGCCCGTTTGATCACGGCGCGGATATCGTCATCCACTCGGTCACCAAGCTGCTGGCCGGGCATTCGGATGCGATGCTGGGTTATGTCGCCGCGCGTGATCCGGCGTTGCGCGAACGCCTGTATGACGCCGCGACCACCTGGGGCCTGTCCCCCAGTCCGTTTGATTGCTGGCTGGCTGAGCGCGGGTTGATGAGCTTTGATCTGCGGTATGACCGGGCCGAGGCGACAGCGGCGCTTCTGGCCGATGCGCTGGCCGAGATGCCGGGCGTGACGCGGGTGCTCTATCCGACGCGGCGCGATCACCCGGACCACAACCGGGCCGTCGCGATGTTGGGCGGGCGCGGGTCGCATATGGTCAGTTTTGAGGTTGCCGGGGGCAGGGCGGCGGCGAATGCCCTGGTGCGTGCGGCCGAGGGGATCAATTTTGCCCCGACCCTTGGGGATATCGGAACAACGCTCAGCCATGCGGCCACATCCTCACACCGCAAGATGACGGCTGAAGAACGTGCGGCACTGGGAATGGGCGAGGGGTTCTTCCGCGTTTCTGTAGGGTGCGAAGATGCTGAAGCGTTGATCGCGCGGTTCCGCGATGCCGTTGCGGCAGCGGCCTTGGTTCGGGACTGATGGTCCGACCGCCCGCGTCATCCCCTGTCTTAGCCATGTCGCGAAACTATCTGAGAATTCAGCGGAAAACCGCCGTTCGATCGGCGGAAAATGTGGCGATATCGCCATAATTCAGCGTGACGTTAGCGGCAAAAAGGCCAAACGGCAGCGAATCATTAACCACACTCTATCCGGGGGGATTCGCGCAGCGTTGATGTCAGAACCTCTGCACGCCAGCGGGCTGTCGCATATAAAGCCCCTTGGCACAGTCGCAATTCAGATCGCGCGCAGCTTTTGTTCTGTCGGCATTTCAAGGATGTCGAAGTCCAGTCCGGGACACATGGTGCGGATTTCATTGCGCACGATCGCCGGATCGGGAAGCACGCGTGCCATCGCCCGGAATTGTCCGCGAAACCCGCTCATGTACAGGGCCTGGGCCAGGTCGATGCAATCGAATCCCTTTGCCAATAAGGGCGAAACGACCAATTCAGGCTCCATCGTCTCAATCAGTTCGCGCGAAATTTCGACGAACTCGACAAAGGCCATACGGTTGCCGGTGGGCAGAGCATTGCCGCCTTCGCGCCATGCGTCGACGTCGCCGACGGCCAGCACATTCGGCTTTTGGTCGGTGGACGCAACTACCCGAAGGTGTGCCCGATTGTTCAGCCCTTCGGCCATTAGCAGCAGTCCCTCAATTGGGGGCGTAAAACACAACGCCGACACGAACTCATACCGACTAATGCAATAATAGGATGCGCGATCCGTTTCGCAATCCGTTCTAAGCTTGAACTGTGACATCGACGTGGCAAGGAATTGGTTAACAATAGCCACTATATGTGATGAAAGTTTCGCAGCGGTCGGCGGTAGCCCCGGACGGGAAGAGCGGCAGGATGAATGATCTAAAGGCGGTTCTGGCGGCTATGCCGATCCCGGTTCTGGCCATTGACCCGTCGGGGCGGATCTGTTCGGCGAACAGGCGGGCCGCGGATCTTCTGGGCAATGACATGACGGGCCGGCACTTTGCAACGGCCCTGCGTCAGCCCGCCATCATCGCGGCGATCGAGGCGGCGCAATCAGGGGCGGGCGGGCAAGAAGCGCCCTTCGTCAGCAGTGATCATGGCGTTGAAATGCAATGGCGCGCAATGATCAGCAAGGCGGTGCTGTCGGACGAAGTCGTAATCGTCAGCTTTCTTGACGAAACCTCGCAAGCTGATGCCGATACCATGCGCCGGGATTTTGTGGCCAATGTCAGCCATGAACTGAAGACACCACTGACCGCGTTGCTGGGGTTCATCGAAACGCTGCAGGGACCGGCGCGGAACGATCCGGCGGCGCGCGACACGTTCTTGGAGATCATGGCACGTGAGGCGGGGCGAATGGACCGGCTGACGCAGGATCTGCTGTCCCTCAGCCGGGTGGAGCGGGACGAACGTCGCCGCCCGGACGGCCGGGTCCCGCTGGGGGCGTTGGTTGCCACATCCGTTCAGGCCATGACCCCGGTGGCCGACGGGCATGGGGTGACAATCGAATTCCATGAACAGCGCGGGTTGGACGATATCCCCGGCGACGCCGATCAACTGGCGCAGGTGTTGTCGAACCTGATCGAGAACGCGATCAAATACGGGCGCAAGGACGAGGCGAAGAACGGGGCGAAAAACGGGGCGAAAAACGGTCGGGACAGCGGGGTGATTTCGGTCACTTTGGCTGGCAGTGACAGTGACCCGCGTTTGCAATGCCAGGTTCAGCGGGTCGACGTGACCGATCACGGTGAGGGGATCGAGGCGCATCACCTGGCGCGATTGACGGAGCGTTTTTATCGCGTCGATTCGCATCGCTCTCGTGCAGTGGGTGGCACGGGGTTGGGGCTGGCCATCGCAAAACACATCGTGAATCGCCATCGCGGCCGGCTAGAGGTTGCCAGCACGCCGGGTGAAGGCAGCATATTTTCCATAATATTGCCAGCGCGTTAGAGGATATATCCGCGTCCGTTGCCGCCTGTCATGCGGCTGTTACACAAGCGTCACAAAACCATTGCCAACCGGGCATAGGCAGGCCGCAGGGTGCGGACTGCTTCGCACCTGAACCGAATTCAGGAGACTTGTGATGACATTCACCAAACTGACCGTAACCGCGTTAAGCCTTGCTGTCGCAGCGACGGGTGCCTTCGCCCAGTCACGCGATGAAATCCGCATCGTCGGATCGTCGACCGTATTCCCGTTCTCGACCGCTGTGGCCGAACAATTCGGGCGCTCGACCGATTTCGCGACGCCGGTTGTGGAAAGCACCGGGTCGGGCGGGGGCCTCAAGCTGTTTTGTGCCGGTGTCGGCACCCAGCACCCCGACATCACCAATTCGTCGCGCCGCATCAAGGAAAGCGAGCTGAAGCTGTGCATGGACAATGGCGTCACCGAGGTCACCGAGGCGATGATCGGCTTTGACGGGATTGTCGTCGCGAACGCGAAAGATGGCGAAACCTTCGAACTGACGCGCGAGATGCTGGTGCTGGCGCTGGCCGAACAGGGCGACAAGCCGATGACCTGGGACGAGGTTGATCCCGGCCTGCCGCCGGTGAAGATCGAAGTTCTGGGCCCGCCACCGTCATCTGGCACGCGCGACGCTTTCGAAGAACTGGTGATGCACGAAGGCTGCGAAGGTGCGTTCATTGAATGCGAGGGGATCTCGATCCGGCAGGACGGTGTCTGGGTTGATGCGGGTGAAAATGACAACCTTATCGTCAGCAAGCTGGAGGCGAACCCCGGTGCGCTTGGCGTCTTCGGCTTTTCGTTCCTTGATCAGAACGCTGACGCCCTGAAAGGGGCGATTGTTGACGGGGTCGAGCCGACGTTCGACAATATCGCCGACGGGGCCTATCCGGTGTCGCGTTCGCTGTTCTTCTATATCAAGAACGCCCATGTGGACGTCGTGCCCGGCATCCAGGAATACGCGACCGAGTTTCTTTCGGACGCGGCCACCGGCGAGGATGGTTATCTGGTCGATTTCGGCCTGATCCCGGCACCGGAAGATCAGCACGACGCGATCAAGGCAGCAGTCGAGGGGCTGAGCCCGTTGAGCCTTGATGATCTGAAGTAAGACCAGAATGAAACGGCGGGGCCACGTCTGGCCCCGCTGACCTTTGTTTGGATAGCCAACCATGATCGCCACCACGTTCCTTGCCGTGTTCGCCATTGCAGCGCTGGCATTTCTGGTCAGTCGGCGCCGCGCCGTGATGATTGGCGGCGACACGCCCGCGCAGTTGCATTCGCGCCCCTCGCAGCACGGATCGTTGGCCGCGATGTGGGCACTGATCGCCGGTTGGGGGGTGCTGATCCTGGGGATCACGCTGTGGGTTGCGGTTGAAAATGCGACCCTTGCCGGGTTGATCAGCGACCGCGCGCCAGAGCTGAACGCGATCGAACGAGAGTTGGTGTTGTCGGACGCCCGTGCCCTGGCGTCGGGCGGGATCACCAGCCGCAGCGGCGATTTGCGTACCGAGGTTGCGGCCGCCGTTGTCGCCCAGGAAACCATTCGGGTGCGCACGACAGTCGTATTGGCGCTGGTTCTGTCGGTGCTGGCGGGATGGAACATCTATCGCCAGATCGCCAAGCCGTTTCGGGCGCGCAACCGGTCTGAACGGCTGATCACCTATGTCCTGATGGCCGCCGCCGCAGTGGCGATCGTGACCACAGTCGGCATCGTGCTGAGCCTGATTTCCGAGACGCTGGGCTTCTTCGCCAACCTCGATTGGCGGATCGACAAGTTTCTGTTCGGGGCAAACTGGACCCCGCTGTCCGGCATTCATGATGGTGTCATCGACCCGGATCGCGTCGGCGCGCTGCCGCTGTTTATCGGCACGCTGCTGATCACGTTGATTGCGATGCTGGTGGCGGTGCCTGTTGGGCTGTTCTCGGCGATCTACCTGTCGGATTTTGCCGGACCGCGATTGCGGGCGACGGCGAAACCGATGCTGGAAATCCTCGCCGGGATTCCAACGGTGGTCTATGGCTTCTTCGCCGCCATCACCGTTGCCCCCTGGCTGCGGCGGATGGGAGAGGCGACAGGGATCGACATTGCTTCGGAAAGCGCGCTGGCGGCGGGGATCGTGATGGGGATCATGATTATTCCGTTCATCAGTTCGCTGTCGGACGACGTGATCAACGCGGTGCCCCAGTCGCTGCGCGATGGATCCTATGCGCTTGGCGCGACAAAGGCCGAGACTGTGCGCCAGGTGGTGCTGCCCGCGGCGCTGCCCGGCATTGTGTCGGCGGTTCTGCTGGGGATCAGCCGCGCTGTGGGTGAGACGATGATCGTCGTTATGGCCGCCGGGCAGGGCGCGAACCTGACGGTGAACCCGTTAGAGGCGGTCACGACGGTAACCGTGCAGATCGTCATGCTGATCACCGGCGATACCGAAGCGACGGTGGCCGCTGGCCCCGCATTCGCGCTTGGCTTTTCACTGTTCTGCATGACGCTGGGCATGAACATCATCGCGCAGCGTGTGGTGCGCAAGTATCGGGAACAATATGACTGACGCTGTCGCTTCCTCCGGGTTTGCCGGGTCCGATCCCGCGCGCCTGAAACGCCGCCACCGCGCCGAGGTGCGCCTGCGCGCCTATGGGATCGCGGCGCTGGTGTTTGCCGGATTGTCGCTGATCGCGCTGATGGGCTCGGTCGTCCTCAGCGCCAGTGAGGCATTGCGCGAAACCTATGTCACGCTGCCCGTCGAATTGTCGGCCGAGGTCATTGATCCGGATGGAACGGGCGATCCCAACATCATCCGGCGCGCCGATTTCAATGGCCTGACCCGTGACGCCCTGCGCACGCGCTTTCCCAATGCAACGGGCCGGACCGAACGGCGGGCATTGAACGAATTGCTGTCGGTCGGGGCGAGTTTTGAACTGGCCGATCAGGCAGCGGCAAACCCGTCGATGATCGGGCAGACCATGCCGGTTCGGATGCTGGCGTCGGACACGTTGGACCTGTACCTCAAAGGGGCGTTCGGCGGGCTGGACAGCCGGCAGGTGGACGGAACACTCAGCGTTACGGTTGACGATGACACGGCGGTCCTGACCTCGGACGCCGATGATTTTGCCAGCCTTCTGGCGCAGGCGCGATCATCGCTGCGTGCGCAATCCGACGAACTGCGCCATCAGGCCAGCCTGCAAAACAACGGCGTCGAGGAATTTGCGCGCCGTGCTGAAGCTGCCGAGAATGAGGGCGCGAAGACGCGCGCGCTCAAGCAGGTTGAAGCGCGGACCGCCAAGCGGGACGGGCTGCTGGCCGAAGCGGACGCCTTGCTGGCGCGCGCAGACAGCACCGAAGGGTTTGAACCGTTGGGTGAAAACAACGCCTCGGCCTTGATCCGGGCCGGTGGCGGCTGGTTCAAACTGACCGAGGTGGCGCGCGACCGCGTGAGCGCGGATATCCTGGTCGCACCGACCGGGGCCATTTCGGACTGGTCGCTGCTGATCAATGAAACGCCCGAGGCGAACCGCAAACTGACGGACACTCAGATTGTCTGGGCCGAGGATCTGCGCGATGCTGGTGAACTGGAAACAGTGTTCAACACGCGCTTTTTCACGGCATCAGACAGCCGCGAACCGGAACTTGCCGGGATCTGGGGCGCGGCGGTAGGATCCTTCTGGACCATGCTGGTGACCTTTGCGCTGGCGTTCCCGATTGGTGTCCTCAGCGCGATTTATCTTGAGGAATTCGCCCCCAAGAACCGCCTGACCGCGTTGATCGAGGTGAATATCAACAATCTGGCGGCGGTGCCGTCGATCATCTTCGGCCTGCTTGGGCTGGCGGTTATCATCGGCTTTTTCGGTGTGCCACGCTCGGCCCCGCTGGCGGGGGGGATCGTGCTGGCGCTGATGACACTGCCGACGATCATCATCGCCTCGCGCGTGTCAATCGCTGCCGTGCCGCCGTCGATCCGCGAAGCGGCTTTGGGGGTCGGTGCTTCGCGCCTGCAAGTGGCGTTTCACCACGTGCTGCCCTTGTCGATGCCCGGCATCCTGACCGGCGCGATCATCGGCATGGCGCGCGCACTTGGCGAAACCGCGCCGTTGATCATGATCGGTATGGTGGCCTTCATCGTCGACGTACCCGACGGCGTCACCGACAACGCCACGGTCCTGCCGGTACAGGTGTTCCGCTGGGCCGACTTCCCCGAACGCGCGTTTGAATCCCGAACCGCGCTGGCGATCTGCGTGCTGCTGGTCTTCCTGATCGTGATGAACGCTCTGGCGGTATTCCTGCGAAAACGGTTCGAGCGGCGCTGGTAAGAAAGGTCTGATATGAATGATGTAACGATGATGGAGCGCCCGGTGACTGAGGCTGCTGAAATGACCAAACCGCCGAAGATTTCGGCCAGCGACGTGCAAGTTTATTATGGCGACAACCACGCCATCAAGGATGTGAACGTCGAGATCGAGGATCACACCGTGACGGCCTTCATCGGCCCGTCAGGCTGTGGCAAGTCAACGTTCCTGCGCTGTATCAACCGGATGAACGACACGATTGATATTGCCCGGATGGAAGGCACGATCCTGATTGACGGTCACGATATCTATGCCCGCGATGTCGATCCGGTGCAGCTGCGCGCCCGTGTCGGGATGGTGTTTCAAAAGCCGAACCCGTTTCCGAAGTCGATTTATGACAACGTCGCCTATGGCCCCCGGATTCACGGGCTGGCCAAGACCAAGGCCGATCTGGATGTGATTGTGGAAAAATCTCTGCGTCGTGGCGCGATCTGGGACGAGGTCAAGGATCGCCTGCATGCACCGGGCACCGGGTTGTCGGGCGGTCAGCAGCAGCGTCTGTGCATCGCGCGGGCCGTTGCGACCGAGCCTGAGGTTCTGTTGATGGATGAACCCTGCAGCGCGCTGGACCCGATCGCGACCGAGATGATCGAGAACCTGATCAGTGAGCTACGAGCGAATTTCGCGGTCATCATCGTGACGCACTCGATGCAGCAGGCGGCGCGGGTCAGCCAGAAGACGGCCTATTTCCATCTGGGCAATCTGGTGGAGTATGATGACACCGACCGGATTTTTACCAATCCGCAGGACCCGCGGACGGAAAACTATATCACCGGACGGATCGGGTAGGGGACGGACATGAATGACACGCATATATCGAATGCCTTTGACCGTGACCTTGAGGGGATTCAGGCACTGGTGATGAAAATGGGCGGCCTGGTCGAGGCCGCGATTCACGGCGCCAGCCGCGCGCTGGAAGACGGGGACGAGGATCGCGCCGCCACCATCAAGGCCGCCGACAAGGCGATTGATGCGCTGGAAGAACAGATCAACACAGAAGCTGCGCGGCTGATTGCGCTGCGCGCCCCGGCGGCCAGTGATCTGCGCACGGTGCTGACGGTGATGAAGATCTCGGGCAATCTGGAACGCTGTGGCGACTATGCCAAGAACCTGGCCAAGCGGACCAGCGTGCTGGTGCAGATGCCCCCTGTTGATGATTCCGCCGCCAGCCTGCGCCGGATGGCGCGCGAGGTGGAGTTGATGCTGAAAGATGCGCTCGACAGTTATGTCCGTCGCGACATTGCCCTGGCCGAAAGTGTGCGGCAGCGCGATGAGGACGTGGACAACATGTACAACGGGCTGTTCCGCGAGTTTCTGACCCACATGATGGAAGACCCGCGCACGATCACCGCCTGCATCCACATGCATTTCATCGCCAAGAATATTGAGAGGATGGGCGATCACGTAACCTCGATCGCGGATCAGGTGATTTATCTGGTGACCGGCTCGATGCCAGATGAGTCCCGGCCCAAAAGCGACAAGACTCCTTATGTTGCAGAAAGTGAGCTGGGCTGATGGCGGCGCGCGTTCTGCTGGTTGAAGATGAACCGGCGCAGCGCGAAGTCCTGGCCTATAACCTGGCGGCCGAAGGGTACGCGGTGGACCAGGCCCCTGACGGGGACGAGGCGTTGCTGCTGGTCGCCGAGGGGGCGCCCGATATCATCGTGCTGGATTGGATGCTGCCGGGTGTGTCAGGGATCGAAATCTGCCGCCGCCTGAAATCAAGTGTCGAAACCCGCGCGATCCCGATCATCATGCTGTCGGCCCGTGCCGAGGAGGTTGACCGGGTAAGGGGCCTGGAAACCGGGGCCGATGATTATGTCATCAAGCCCTATTCGGTGTCGGAATTGATGGCGCGGGTACGCACGCAATTGCGCCGGGTTCGACCCGCCTCGGTCGGTGAACGGCTGCAATTTGAAGATGTCGTCATGGATTCCGAAACCCACCGCGTGACCCGTGGCGGCACCGTCGTTCAATTGGGCCCGACCGAGTTCCGGCTGCTGGCCACCTTTCTGGAACGCCCCGGCCGCGTCTGGAGCCGTGAGCAATTGTTATCGCGGGTCTGGGATCGCGACACGGATCTGGATACGCGAACTGTTGATGTGCATGTCGGTCGATTGCGAAAGGCCCTTGGTGGCCCCGATCTGATCCGCACGGTGCGCGGTGCCGGGTATGCGTTGGGCTAGCGCGATCTGGCCGATAATCGCACAGCCTGTTCCAGGTAACTCGCAAAATACCGCCGAACATCCGGGATCGTTTCCAGCAATCAAACGTTCCGCCACTTGATCCGCTAGGGACTGCGTTGACAGTGTGTGTCGCGGCGGGATCAGGGAAAACATGGCAGGACCATGCTTTGTTGACTTGCCGGTCAAAACACGGCGAGGGACATAAATGGTGATACTGGGGCGGGACAGCTCAAAACCGCTGGAAGTTCTGGTTCTGGACCGGAACCCGATTCTGGGCGTTGGGCTTTGCAGATTGCTGTCCGAGGACAGTGATCTTGTGGCCACGTCACGCAGCGCGATTACGACGGCCGAACTTGGGCTGCAACGCACCGAGAGGCCGGACGTCATTGTCATTGACCCTGAACAGATTGATTTGCTTGCCAGCGATCTGGTATCGCGCCTGACCTTCGGTCATGAGGGCGTGACCCTGATCGGATATTCCGCCAGCACATCCGTCGAATTGGCCCGCGCCTGTTTCAAGGCCGGATTTCGCGGGTTTCTGCCAAAGACCACGAATATCGAAACCATGCGGCGGGCCATTCTGGTTATTGCAAATGGCGGCGTCTATCTGGATGACGCATATGCCGTTGCGATGTCGGGTGCGAAGGACGCCAAACGCGCCGAGTCAGACGGCACGTTGTCCAATCGGGAATTATATGTTTTGAAATTGGTGGCGCATGGAAAAACGCTGAAAGAAATTGCCAGCGAAATGAATCTTAGCGCGAAAACTGTCGATACTTATAAATCGCGCGGCGCGTCAAAATTGAATTTGGGAAGCCGGCAGGAAATTGTTCAATATGCAATCAAGCACGGTTGGATGCAGTTGCAGCATTAGCGGCGACAATTCGCCGAATTGCACAAATCCAATCGGCGTAAAACACCCGCATAGGGCGATCAATTTCTCTGAAAAACCCTACAACATATCCTAAAATACAGTTGAAATGCGACGTAATCGCCGGTTTTCCTGACAGCGCTGTACCGATCCCCTACACAATCTGCGGGTAATTCTGACTTCCAAGTCTGGTCGCGAAAACATTACCGTTCTGCAACAACCGGGCGCAACTCGTGATCCGGAGAAATAAAAGCGGGACATTTGCGGGATGGCGAAAATATCGGTTTTTGGAATTGGCTACGTCGGCGTGGTTTCAGCGGCATGCCTGGCGCGGGACGGGCACGACGTTATTGCGGTGGATATTGATCCCTTCCGGGTTCAGGCGCTGAATAATGGCCTGTCTCCGATTGTGGAAAACGGGCTTGATGAACTGATTTCGGAAACGGTTGAAAATGGTCGGTTGAAGGCAACCACCGATGCCAAACAGGCAGTTCTGGACTCCGAGGCTTCGTTTATCTGTGTCGGAACACCCAGCGATCCGGACGGCTCAGTGGGATTGAAATATGTCACCGCAGTTTGCGACGAAATCGGCAACGCCATTCGCGATAAATCCGAGTATCATTCGGTTATTGTCCGGTCCACAATTGTGCCGGGAACGATGGAGCAAATCTGCATACCAACGTTGGAAGCCGCATCTGATCTGATCGCCGGTCTTGATTTTGGCGTCGGCTATTACCCCGAGTTTTTGCGCGAAAGCACAGCAATTGCGGATTATTATGATCCGGGCCTGATTGTATTTGGCGCATTGGAAGAACGTACCCAAAAACTGCTGTCAGACCTTAATTCCGATCTTCCGTGTCAAATTCACAAAGTCGATCTGCGCACGGCGGAAATGGTGAAATACACCTCTAATTCCTGGCGTGCGGTCAAGGTTACTTTCGCCAATGAGATTGGAAATATCGCAAAGGCCAATGGGTTGGATGGGCAATTGGTCATGGGCATTCTGTGTTCGGATCAGAAGGTCAATATCTCGTCCCATTTCATGCGTCCCGGATTTGCTTTTGGCGGCTCATGCCTGCCCAAGGACGTGCGCGCATTACGTCAGGTGGCGCGGGCCAAAGACGTCGCATCGCCCATGCTGGACGCCGTGATCGAGGCAAACCGTGCCCAGATCGAACGTGCCGAGGCCATGGTGGAAATGACCGATGCAGCAACTGTCGGAATGGTCGGGATCAGTTTCAAACCGGGCACCGATGACCTGCGTGAAAGTCCGTTGGCGGAATTGGCATCGCGGCTGATTGGGCGCGGAATTGACGTGCGGGTTTATGACCCCTTCGTGAATTCCGCCTATGCCAAAGATCAGGCGGCGGCGGGGCGTGGGAACGATTATGTGCCCGATCTGCAAAGCCGGTTGGAACCGACAATTGAAGGGCTGATTGACCGTTCTGAAATTCTGTTGGTCGGCAATAGATACTCGGAAACGCTGGCGCCCCTCAATGCCGCGATTGGCAGTCGCAAGCTGATCGATCTGGCGCGGCTGGACCCAAATCTGACCAGCAATGGCCAGTACCAGGGTATCTGCTGGTGATCACGGTCGCCCAACATGCGGCCTATCTGGCGGTCTGTGCGATGCTGGCGTTCAGCCTGCCGCATTCGGCGCTTGGCAATGCGCAGGGTGTGCTGGTGGTGATCGGGGTGATTGGCATCTGGCGCTATGGCTGGGCGACGACGAATTTTCTGCGCGCGGCGTTGTTTCTGAACGTGGTCTATCCGCGCCGCCGCGCCCGGGCCGAGGGGGCATATAACGCGCGGACCCATCCCGCCCATGCCTATTTCCTGACCACAAGTTACAAGATCGAGGCGGAAACAACGCGCCGCGTCTATCGCTCGATATTTCAGGCGGCGCTGAACTCTCCCGGTGGGGCGACCATTGTTGCCTCGGTGGTCGAAACGGCAGATGCGCGGCTGATCCAGCGGATATTCGACACGATGCCGATGGCAGGGTCGGGGGTCACGCTGATCCTGGACCAGATACCGGGGACGGGTAAGCGCGATGCGCTGGCACGTTCGCTGCGCCTGATTTCGCGTCAGTCGCCGTCGCGCCGCGATGTGGTGATTTTCGTCGATGGCGACAGCTGTGTGCCAGAGGACATCGTGGCGCGCACTGCACCGTTCTTCACCGACCCGCGCGTCGGGGCACTTACCACGGATGAACGGGTCGAGATTGCGAACGCCCCGATGTTCCGCGACTGGTTCGCGCTGCGTTTCACCCAGCGGCAGATGATGATGTCGTCGATGGGCCTGTCCGAGCGTGTCTTGACCCTGACGGGCCGGATGTCGGTGTTTCGCGCCGACCTGGCGACCACGCCGGACTTCATCCGCCTGATCCAGCACGATTTCATTGAACATTGGCGTCTGGGTCGCGTCGATTTCCTGACCGGGGATGACAAATCGACGTGGTTCTGGCTGCTGCGCGCGGGCTATCGGATGGTGTACCTGCCCGATGTCGCCTCGGTCTCGATGGAGACTCAGCCGCGGCCGGGGTTCGTGGACAGCGCGGTCACCCTGATGATCCGCTGGTTTGGCAACATGCTGCGCACCAACGGACGGGCGCTGGCGCTTCCGGCGCGCGATATCGGCTATTTCACCTGGTGGTCACTGATGGATCAGCGACTGGCGATCTGGACCACGCTGGCCGGGCCGATTGGTGTTCTGCTGACGGCGCTGTTCATCGAACCCTGGGTGCTGCCGGCCTATGCGGCATGGGTGATGTTCACCCGCTATGTGTTCTGCGCGGTGCTGTCGCTGTTCCGTGGCGGAGGCTTTCCGATCACCTATCCTTTCCTGCTGTATTTCGGCCAGATCGTCGGGGCCAGCGTCAAAAGCTATGTGCTGTTCCGGCTGGATCGCCAGCGTTGGACGCGCCAGTCGGGCGGGCGTTCCGGCGGTTTTGCGACCGCTATCGGGGCGCGCATGCGCGGGGCATCGTCGCTGTTCGCGCATTGCCTGGCGCTTGGCTGGCTGACCTTCGGGATCTTCTTTCTCACCGGCATTCTGTGACGACCAATCGAGGGACAAAAGAATGGACAAATCCACATCAACCGCCGCGCAGCAGCCGCCCGATCTGGGGGCTGCGAATGACCACCCGATGTTCGACATTCCATTCACGGCGGATGTTGACGGGCGCAGGTTTCAGGGCACCGGGATATCACTGGTGGAGGCCTTCGCCACCGGCCTGCTGGATCCCCAGCTTGCCGGGGAAAGCCGGTTGGTCAAACTCGCCTTCGCGTTTTCGGGCTTCAGCGTCGGCCTTCTGGTCAATGCCACGGTCAGCGAGGCGGACGGGGGCCAAGGCAAGGTGCGGATCGCGTATGCGGACCCGACCGGCGCGCATCTGCCACAGCTGCGCCATATCCTGAATTCCTATGTCGCGGGCGATCTGATCTCGCTTGGGGGTACGATTGGTGTGGCGTCGACGGCGGGCAGCGGTGACAAACCCGCCTCGGCCGCGAACCCGGCGGCTGCGCGCAAGCGCAAGCAACTGGGCACCGCCGCCACGATTGCGGCCAGCGTCGCGCTGGTCATCGGGGCGACCAG
>Ga0209273_10001746_pt1 | contig 18287 bp, 17 predicted proteins | sample tdAd471_FD_187126 | JGI IMG/M metagenome (GOLD analysis project Ga0209273, IMG submission 187126) | Marine sediment microbial communities from the Atlantic coast under amendment with organic carbon and nitrate - tdAd47.1 (SPAdes)... | ecosystem: Environmental > Aquatic > Marine > Coastal >...
TACCGACTCATGATGCAGGGCGAGATCGTCGATGAAAACGACTGTGCTTGCATTGTGATATTCCGCCAGCTTGCGTGCTGGCGGGCCTTTGCCGCCCTGATTCCAGTGTACATCATGGGTCACGCCGAGCCGGCCCAATTGCGCAATGCGGTCAGCATGGGCGGATTCGCCAATATTGGTCAGGACGACGATAGTGGCAATGCCGGAGAGGCGTGCAAGCGTTTCAAGAGCACCCTCTATCGGCTGTTGCCGGTGCATTTCCGTCTTGAAAAAGCCGGTGAGCATATCCCAGACTTCTCCCTGCTCCAGCACGGTGTTACAGGCCTTGCGTCGCAGTCCGTTGACGAAATTATGGTTTGAAAAGTCGAAATGAATATCATGCACTTCGTCCAGCCATTGCCGAAACGGTACGACCATATGCAGCAAGACTTCATCACAATCGGTAATAATAAGTGGACGGGTCAACGCGCAAGCTCCTGTGAAGCGAGGATCAGCATTTCCGGGCTGAGTTCCAGCGCATCGGCGCAGGCGAGCAGGTCTGGCTCATGCCTGCTCAGAAACTCCAGGGTAGCCGCCAGCAGAACAGGGTCGCCCGCTCCGGCGCGCAGCTGCCCGGCATCAAGGCCGGTGAGGTCCAGAAAACGATGCGCACGATTTTCATCGGACAATATCCATCCCAGTGCGAGCAATGCTACGACATCGGGTGATGATATGTCCTGCGTGTGGCCATTGCCATTTTGTGCCAAGGGGCGCATTACTATTCTCCAGTGTGACGGAATATGGGGTTGTACAGCAGAAATGCGGAGTGACAGGTGACGAAACGCATTCTGGTTGTCGAGGACAATGCGCTGAACCTCAAGCTTTTTTGTGACCTGCTCAAGGCACATGGCCATGAGACGCGCGCTGTATCTGATGGCCGTGAGGTGTTGCAGGAAGCGCGCAGTTTTGTGCCGGACCTTATCATCATGGATATTCACCTGCCGCATATCAGCGGGTTAGACCTCATCCTGGCGCTGAAGGCGGACGATGGACTGAAACATGTGCCGGTTATGGCAGTCACGGCCTATGCAGGCAAAGGGGATGAAGACCGTATTCGCGCTGCTGGCGCTGAGGCTTATGTCTCCAAGCCTATTTCCGTGATGAAATTTGTCGAGGTTGTTGGTTCGTTGCTTTAAAGATAATAGTGGTGCCTGTTACCGCTATCTGAAGCCTGTTCAAACAGGCATGAAGAAAGCCCGTACCTTGCGGCCGGGCTCCGTTCATCATCAGCGGTGCACATGCAGGACGCAGTGCAGCCTGATTATTTGATTTTGGCTTCCTTGAAATCGACATGCTTGCGTACGACCGGATCATATTTACGCATGCTCATCTTTTCCGTCAGCGTACGGGGGTTCTTCTTTGTTACATAGAAGAAGCCTGTGTCAGCGCTGCTTACAAGCCGGATTTTAACTGTGGCTGGCTTCGCCATGGCACGTTCCTTAAGAGACTCTGTTCAAAAAATAAGGCGGCCCTTACAAGCCGCCGCTTTCAGCGGGCGCTCATGAGGCAGTTTTCGGTTCTTGTCAATATGTCGATGCGCTTGTGACTCTGGCGCAAGAAAAAACTTTGCAAAATTAACGCAGGTTTACGGGCTTTTAAGGCTTTGGGCGCATCTTTTCTTACAAGGGACAGGGAGAAGTAATATGCATTATGATGCGATGGGGACTGTCCGCTCGGGGCTAAAAAGCCGAATCGATGCGATCGCTGCCGAGCAAGGCCATATCAGCCTGCCGCGAATTTGCGAGCAGCTGGACCGTATCCGCCATGACGCCCGAATCCATGGGCTGGGTCCGGTAGAACGACTTGCCTCCACATTGGAAAGCGCTTTGGCGACAGACAGTCTTGGCCCGGTTCTCCTGTCCTATCTCGACCTGATGCGCGATGCGGTGGAATGTGACGATAGCAGCCCGGAAGCCAGTACGGCCTATCTGGCGGCGCTCTCGCTTCGTATCGGCCACTGATCTTTCAGCCTTTCATAGCGGTTGATGCGGCGCATATTGTGCATGTCACAGGCCTAAGTGGTGGATTTGAAATTCGCCACATTGAAACGGCCAGGTGCAGAGCGAATTTCAAATCCTTAAACCACACTAGATTCATATAGTTGCCAGTGACCCTTATGAATCTGAAGTTCGTTTAGCCCTATCCCAATAATGTGACGAACTTCAGATTCGGGTCACTAGCATCACCAGAATGCGTGACGCGCGCTGCAAAATAATGAATATACGCACCCATGGATGCTTTTCTTCTTGCCCTCTTCTTGTCACTGATCCTGGCAAGTGGTGGAAAAGGGCCATTGGTAGTGCAGGCATTACGCGCCCGATTTGATAATGAAGCTGCGATTTTTTCTGCCGTTCTCATCGCTCTTGCCGCCAATGTTACCCTGTCTCTGGTGGGCGGTGCGTTTATCGCGCGCATGCTGACGCCTGAAGCACGCAACCTCTTTTTTGCCATGGCTTTAGGGGCAGGAGGAGCAGGATTGCTGATCACAGCCAGGCCGTTCTCTATACCGGCACACAAGCCTAGAGGTAGCAAACTGGGAGCTTTCTTTTTGAGCGGCTTTGCTATTTTCAGACATAGCCTTGGTGATGGCGCGCAGTTTTTGATTGCCGGTCTGGCGGCCTCGCGTGCGATTCCCGGTCTGGCTGGAGCAGGGGGCTGGATAGGGTGTGTGCTTGCTTGCCTGTTTCTGCCAGCCCTGTTTCAGGGCACATTGCCTTTGACCCTTATCAAAGCATTGCGGATCGGCGCTGCTATAGTGCTGATGCTGTTTGGCTTCGTTGTTGCGATGCATGCGTTGCGGCTGGCCTGATCGATAAAATCGATCAGTCAGACCAAGTTTATCTGCAAGGCCGATGGCACAAAATATGCCATCATGTGTTCATCAGGCATATCACAAAGGAGGATTTATGGCACCGAAGAAGCAGAAGCCTGCGGATCAGAAACTGAAAACGCCCACAGATCTTGCGAGCAATGAGGTCAAGACAGTAGCACAGGCGTTGAACGGCCTGCTGGCGGATAGCTATGCGCTGTATCTCAAGACCAAAAATTTCCACTGGCATGTTTCTGGCCCACATTTCCGCGACTATCATTTGCTCTTTGATGAGCAGGCGGCGCAGATTCTGGCGACGACGGACCTGATAGCCGAGCGCGTGCGCAAGACAGGCAATGTCACACTCCGCTCGATAGGCGATATATCACGGCACCAGACGCTCACCGACAATGATGCTGACTTTGTGAGCGCCAAGGATATGCTCACAGAGCTGCGCGAGGACAATCTGGCGCTGGTGCAAATATTGCGCGCTGTGAAAGAGGCGGCAACTGCGGCGGGTGACAATGCGACTGAAGGGCTGGTCGATGACTGGACTGATCAGGCCGAGCAGCGCGCGTGGTTCTTGTTCGAATCCGGGCGTGGCGCCTGATTGTCAGGCCTGACAATCAGGATGGCCGCTTTTTGTCAAAAAATCACACGAAAACAAAGAGTCTGGAGCGGGCTTTGATTCATTCAAATGGCATCCCGCTCTAAAAGCTGAAGGATAAGAAAAGAGCCGGAGTTGCTGTGAACTCCGGCTCTTTTTCATGAAGCTTGTAACGCTGCTGGCAACGTCAGTCAGACTTGGGCTGCAGATTGACGGCGGCATATTTGCCACGACGATCAACCTCAATATCAAAATCGAGACGATCACCTTCATTGAGGTTTGTCAGGCCAGCTCGTTCTACAGCGCTGATATGTACGAAAGCATCGGGCTGACCATCGTCACGCTGAATAAAGCCGAAGCCTTTCATTGCGTTGAAGAATTTGACCGTACCGCTGGCATGTTCGCCGGTGAGCTGGCGCTGTGGGCCGCCGCCAAACCCGCCTTCGCGTGGTTCGCGTGGGCGTTCAACAACTGGCAGAGGTTCACCTTCAATTTTCAGGTCAGTGGCGGAAATTTTGCCGCCACGGTCTACCAAAGTGAAACCAAGCGGCTGTCCTTCAGCAAGGCCGGTAAGGCCCGCCTGCTCTACAGCGCTGATATGTACGAAAACATCTTCTTCACCATCGTCACGGACAACAAAGCCGAAGCCTTTTTGCCCGTTGAAGAATTTTACGACACCGGTGCCTTCGCCGACAACCTGTGCAGGCATACCGCCGCGGCCACCACCGCCAGCGCCGCCGCCAAATCCGCCGCGACCACCGCCGAACCCGCCACGGTCGCCACCGCCACGGTCGCCAAAACCACCGCGATCACCGAAGCCGCCGCCGCGATCACCAAAACCGCCACGATCGCCGAACCCGCCGCCGCGATCACCAAAGCCACCGCCCTGTTCTGGGAAACCACCAAAATCGTCGCCGCCGAAACTGTCGCGCTTGTCCCTGCCGCGTCCGCGGCGACCTCTATCAAAACTCATGCCCTGTTAGTCACTTTCGCTTCGTCCCAAAACTATTCGGATGAACATGTCGGACGAAGAACATGCAAAATCCGCCGTATAATTATAATACGGTCAGAGAATCACTATAAACAAGTTTATACGAGAGCGCGACTGTTTTTCTTCTTGGGCGTTAGAGTCGTCGGCAAGTTGATTATGCTCTGGTTTGGCCAGAGCCGCGTACAATCCATTTATAGGTGGTAAGTCCTTCCAGAGCGACCGGCCCACGGGCATGCAAACGCCCTGTAGAAATGCCGATTTCAGCCCCTAAACCGAATTCCCCGCCATCAGCAAACTGGGTCGAAGCATTCAGCATCACGATGGCGCTGTCCACACCATTGAAAAAGCGTTCAATTGCCTCTTCATCTTCGGCAATAATGGCATCGGTATGGCCGCTGGAATGCGCAGAGATATGATTGAGCGCCGAGTCGATATCATCGACCTGTGCTATCGAAACCACAGCGTCGAGATATTCCGTGTCCCAGTCTTCGTCTTTGGCTGCCGTTACACGTGCGTCAATCGCCTGTATGGCTTCGTCGCCGCGCACAGCGCATCCTGCATCGAGCAAGGCTGCGATAACCTGATGCTTTGCCGTGAAACCTTTGTCGAACAATATGGTTTCTGTGGCTCCGCAAATTCCGGTGCGGCGCATTTTGGAATTGACGACGAGCTCACGCGCCATGTCGGGGTTAGCCGAACTGTGCACATAGCTGGTGTTCATACCGTCGAGATGGGCGAGCACGGGTACCCGCGCCTCGTCCTGCACGCGCGCCACCAGTGATTTGCCGCCGCGTGGCACGATGAGGTCGATCAGGCCGGCCGCGCGCAGCATGGCGCCGACAGCGGCCCGGTCTGTGGTCGGGACGAGCTGGATGGTGTCGCCAGGCAGACCGGCGGCTTCAAGGCCTTCGACCATGGCCGCATGAATGGCGCGGTTGCTCTCAATCGCTTCACTGCCGCCACGCAATATTGCGGCATTGCCTGCGCGCATGCACAATGCGGCAGCATCTGCCGTCACATTGGGGCGGCTTTCGTAGATGATACCGATCACACCAAGCGGGACGCGCTTGCGCTGTAAAATCATGCCATTGGGACGGGTGGATTCATCAATGATCTCGCCCAGGGGATTGGGGAGGTGCGCCACTTGCTCAACGCCAGCGGCGGTGCCTTCGATACGGCCTGTGTCGAGTCGCAGCCGGTCGAGCAGTGCAGCGGACAGGCCGTTGGAGGCGGCATTGTCCATATCCTGCCCATTGGCACGGCAGATAGCATCTGTATGATCACGCAACGCTTGCGCGGCGAGTTCCAGCCCGCGCGCCTTTTGGTTGTCGCCAACCTGCATGAGCCGGGCGCAGGCAGCGCGTGCTTTGGCAGCCATGGCGGAGATCAGCATCTCGGGGGACTGGGTCATATCATTCATGATGTGCTCGATGTTTCCGTTATTATATTCATTACCGGGTCATATCATCTCTAGCATGATGTTTCGCAAGCCGAAAGCAAGGCTGTATCCAAACCTGAAAGCTAATCCCTGTAAGCTAAACATTGTCTAACATGGCCTGGCTCGATAAGGGAACGCAATGACAGTCTATTTTCATGAAGAAGACCTCCCGGCTGATGTGCTGGCCGATGGTCCTATCGCCATCGATACCGAAACCATGGGGCTTATCACCCCGCGTGACAGATTATGCGTGGTGCAGATCAGCGACGGCCAGGGGGATGAGCATCTCGTGCGCTTCAATCCGGGCAGCAGCTATGATGCGCCTAATCTCAGAGCGGTCATAGCGGACCCGGGGCGCCTGAAGCTGTTTCACTTTGGCCGTTTCGATATTGCGGCTCTCCAGCATTATCTCGGTGTGCTGGCGACACCTGTTTATTGCACCAAAATCGCCTCCCGTCTTGTGCGCACCTATACGGATCGTCATGGCCTGAAGGAACTGGTGCGTGAACTGTTGAATCAGGAGATCAGCAAGCAGCAGCAAAGCTCGGACTGGGGCGGCCCTGTGCTCAGCGAAGCCCAGCGCGATTATGCGGCGTCCGATGTGCGATATCTGCATGCGCTGCGTGAAGAACTGAACAAAAGGCTGGAGCGGGAAAGCCGTATGGACTTGGCGCAGGCCTGTTTTGACTTTTTACCGCATCGTGCCTTGCTCGATATCGCCGGTTGGCCGGAAACCGATATTTTCGCTCATATGTGAACCGAACAGGAGCCCGGCAACACCATCATGTCTCGTCTCGCCGACACCCAGCGTACAGCACGCCAGCATTGGGCTTTGCCCGGCGGGTCGCATGACCGGCTGATCCGGGTTTTGAAAGCCGTGCTTCCTATGGCGGTTGGGGTGTTGGCAGCATTTCTGGCGGTGACTCCGTTCACCCTGCAGGGCGAGGTCAGCTTCGTGCTCGACAAGAATGAGGTGGATATAGCGAGCGAGCGCATGCGTGTACGCGAAGCGCTGTATCGTGGCGAAGATAGCAAGGGCCGCCCCTTTTCTTTGCGCGCTGGTTCTGCAGTCCAGAAAAGCTCAAGGGATCCGGTGGTGGAAATGCGGGATCTTTCTGCCCGCCTGCTGATGAACGATGGCGCGGCCGTGCTGACCGCGCAGCAAGGACGCTATAATATGGAAAGTGAGCAGGTGCGCGTGGACGGGCCGGTGCAATTTTCTTCGGCCCAAGGCTATCGGCTCACGACACGCGATGTGAATATCGACCTTAAGGCGCGGCGCATGCATAGCGATGAACGTGTCTATGGCCGCCTGCCCATTGGTACATTTGATGCGGACCATATCAATGCAGATCTCGAAGCGCAAAGCGTCACGCTTAAGGGCAATGCGCGCTTGCGTATTGAGCAAAATGCGATCAAAGGGCCTTGATATGAGACGATCCTGTTTTCTTGCTTCTCTTTCGCTGCTGATCGGAGCAGGTGCAGCCTTCCTCTATGGGTCTGTTGGCACCGCCGCGCAGGCACAATTGTTGCGGGGGCATGATAGCAATGCGCCGGTTAATTTTGCCGCAGACCGTATCGAAGTGCAGGATCGGGCGGACAGGGTTGTAGTTGCTGGCAATGTGCACGTGACGCAGGGCAGTCTGACGCTTGATTCCACGCGTATGACGGTGGCCTATCGCAACACAGGCGGGATAGAGATTGATCGTATCGATGCGTCGGGCAATGTTCGCGTATCACGCGGCAATGAGCGGGCGCGTGGTGATCTTGCTATTTATGATCTCAACAATCGTCTCATCACAATGCTTGGCAATGTCGAGCTGACACAAGGTGCGAATCGTCTGACCGGTGGACGTTTGGTGATGGACCTGCAAAGCGGGCGCTCTACCGTGGATGGCCGTGCTGCCGCGCCGGGTGTTAGCGGGAGCGCAGGTGGACGGGTAACCGGCACATTTACGGTTCCTGATCGAAATTAATCACATTTGCCTATTCTTCCGAATAGCTGAAACACAGGGCAAAACATGCATGTTCATGGCATATGGCGTTGCACACGCGGTATAGTCGTGCATATGGTCATGCATGAATCTTGCCAGTTTTCATGGCAGAGGCAGATTTTTAGTTTTTCTTAACCATATTCATGCCAGACAGAGACATATTATGGATGACCTTGCAATAATGGATCAAAGCGCTCAGCAAGGCGCAGACAGCGCTGAAGCGCTGGCCCGCAATGGCGGGCTGGAGGTCGTTTCCATTGCCAAGAGCTATGACAAGCGCCCGGTGCTTACCGATGTTTCGTTGACGGTCGCCAAGGGCGAAGTTGTTGGGTTACTCGGCCCTAATGGCGCGGGCAAGACAACCTGTTTCTATTCTATCATGGGCCTGGTGAAACCGGATAGTGGACGCATTGCGCTCGATGGCCATGATATAACCGGCCTGCCCATGTATCGCCGCGCGATCCTTGGTATTGGGTATTTGCCACAGGAAACCTCGATTTTTCGCGGCATGACAGTAGAACAGAACATATTGGCGGTGTTGGAGCTGGCTGAGCCTGATGTCGATGCGCGGGAGAAGCGGCTGGAAGAGCTGCTCGAAGAATTTGGCCTTGCGCGCCTGCGCGACAGCTCTGCAATGGCGCTGTCGGGCGGCGAGCGCCGTCGGTGCGAGATTGCCCGTGCGCTGGCGGCCAATCCATCTATCGTTCTGCTTGATGAACCCTTTGCCGGTATTGACCCGCTTTCCATCTCCGACATTCGTGACCTGGTGAAACAGCTGCGTACGCGCGGTATCGGGGTACTTATTACAGACCATAATGTCCGCGAAACGCTGGAAATTGTTGATCGTGCCTGCATTATTTATGATGGGCAGGTCTTGTTTGCCGGCAGCCCGGCTGAGCTGGTGGTCAATTCCGAAGTGCGTCGCCTTTACCTGGGCGAGAGCTTTTCGCTGTGACATGAGCGAGCGCGCATAATCATGGCATTGGGGCCGCGCCTTGATCTGCGACAAAGCCAGTCGTTGGTAATGACGCCGCAATTGCAGCAGGCAATCCGCTTGCTGGCGCTCTCCAATGTTGAAATCGAGACCTATATCGCAGGCGAGCTGGAGAAAAACCCTCTGCTGGAAATGGCGCGCGACGATGCGTCAGGCGAAGGTGAAGAGCGTAATAGCGCTACATCGGAGCAGGGCGAACATGATGCGTCGGGAGAGAGCACTGCACCGATACCAAATGAAGCAACGCACGAAACGGCCAGTGATGCAATGATGCGCGACAGCAGTCTGGTTTCGGACAGCGCGCTTGATACCAGTAGCACGAGCGATGCAAATGGGGATAGCGATGATGGCGCCTCGGGCGCTGTGCGCGGCGAAGGGTTGAGCGGTGCTGGCGGCGTATCAGGCAATTATGCCGAAGCAGGCGGCTATCGGGATGACGGTCCGGATTTTGACAGCTTTGCGGCAAGCGAAATTGGCTTGCATGAACATCTGATGGATCAGGCCCGAATGCGCTTGTCAGGCATGCAACTGCTCATCGCCAGCCAGCTGATTGGGCAGATTGACGAGGCGGGCTATCTTGAAACGGACCTGCTCCAGCTCGCTTATGCCCTCAAGATTTCACATGCCGATGTCGAGGCGGTGCTCACGATCGTGCAGAGCTTCGACCCTGTAGGTGTGGGCGCACGCAGCCTGTCAGAATGTCTCGCTTTGCAGGCGCGCGAGGTGGATCGTTATGATCCCGCCATGGCCGCGTTAATTGCCAATCTTGACTTGTTGGCAAAAGGCGCTTTGCCACAGCTGCGGCGTATTTGCGGTATCGATGAAGAAGATCTGGCAGATATGATCCGCGAGCTGCGCGGTTATGATCCCAAGCCGGGTCTGCGCTTTTCCAGCGATGATAACCAGACCATAATTCCTGACATTTTCGTGACACCGCAGGGGGAGGGTGAAAATGAGGGCTGGGGTATTGAGATTAATAGCGCAACCCTGCCGCGTGTGTTGGTCAATCGTGTCTATTATACCGAACTGGCAGGTGGGGTACAGGACAAGGACAGCAAGGCATGGCTGTCGGAGTGTCTCGCCAATGCCAATTGGCTGATCAAGGCGCTGGACCAGCGGCAGAAGACAATCGTCAAGGTCGCGACCGAGATTGTGAAGCAGCAGGAAGATTTCTTTCGCAAGGGTGTCGCCTATCTTAAGCCAATGACGCTCAGGTCGGTGGCCGAAGCCATCGATATGCATGAATCGACCGTCAGCCGGGTTACCAGCAACAAATATCTTACCTGCCCGCGCGGATTGTATGAACTCAAATATTTCTTCACCAGCGGCATTGCCTCATCTGATGGCGGTGAAGCCGTATCCGCGCACTCAGTGAAAAGTCGCATCAAGACGCTGATCGCAGCAGAAGATCCGCGCAAGATCCTCTCGGATGATACGCTGGTTGATATGCTCCGGGCTGAAGGCTTTGATATTGCCCGGCGCACGGTCGCCAAATATCGCGAAAGCCTGAGCATCGGTTCTTCTGTGCAACGGCGGCGACAAAAGACGCTGGCCGGCTAAGCGAAGAGGATATGCCAGCTAAGAGCGGGTGTGGCTGAAGCAAACATGAAGTGAGTTTCCGTACATCCGGTGCTTGCCAGCAGCGGTTTCACCCGTTAGACGCGCCCTTTCCAGAGCAGACGGAGCGGTGGCCGAGTGGTCGAAGGCGCACGCCTGGAAAGTGTGTAAGGGTTAATAGCTCTTCGTGGGTTCGAATCCCACCCGCTCCGCCATTGACTGTTTGCGCGATGCCGTCCGACACTCCTCTCACACCCACCTCATAACCCTCTCGCCAACCCATTGCATATTGCCCCGGAATCAGCAGGTGCCGGGGTTTAAACAATTCAGCAGCAAGGCTATTATCGTCAGGGTATCACGCAGATTTTGCAGAATATGCATTGTCTGCAAAGCGTGCAATGACCCCATTTATACGAAGCGCCAGCTCATCAGGCATGAATGGCTTGGTTATATAATCTGCAGCGCCCGCCCGCAAAGCAGTCACAATATCATCTTGTGATTTGCGTGCGGTCAGCATGATGATCGGCATGTTGGCCGTGGTTGGATCAGACTTGAGGGCTTGCAATACCTGTGGGCCAGCAAGCACAGGCATCATGCTGTCGAGCACAAGCACATCCGGCAGAGATTTCTGGATTTCAGCAAGAGCCGCACCGCCATCAGCAACAACTGTGACTTCATGCCCTATAGCTTCCAGTTTTAAACTGACGAGCTCGCACAACAGCTCATCATCATCAGCGACCAATATATTGGGCATTATAGACCTCCTTATATTATCTGCAAAATATGATGAGCAACGATGAGTAATTCGTTAATTCTTGGCTCTGTTCGTCGCATTTACACCGGGGGGTGCGCATAAACAGGGGACTGTCAGTGCAATCATTATGATAGACTGCGTACATTCATGAATTTGTTGGGATTTTGGTATGGAAATAAGGCTGTCTCGCCTTTTGGCCCTCTGGCGAAATTTAATCTATTGCAAAGGATTTTCGGCAAGAATGGAACATAAGAAGCGTTGTGAGAGGATCAAACATGTCTCATGAAGAAGACGAAAATAACCGTATCCAGGCGTTAAGGGGCTATGATCTGCTCGATACACCGCCGGAAGCGGAGTTTGATTCATTGGTAGCAGAGGCAGCGAATCTGTTTTCGGTGCCTATTGCGCTAATGTCTCTGGTCGATGAAAACCGGCAGTGGTTCAAGGCTGCCAGTGGGCTGGATGCCAAAGAAACTCCACGTTCCGTTTCTTTTTGCGCGCATGCCATTTGCTCGGACGAGATATTTAGCGTGTCCGACACCAAAAATGACCCGCGCTTTGCCGACAACCCCTTGGTGACCGGAGAGCCGAATATCCGCTTTTATGCAGGTGCACCATTACAAACGCTGCAAGGGGAGCGTATAGGCACGATATGCATTATTGACAGAAAGCCTCATACCAATTTTTCGAACAAGGAAGAACATCTGCTGCGTTCTCTGGCCAGTAGAGCGATGGAGACACTTGAGCGTCGCAAGCTTCTGTTAAACAGCGACATGCGGCACTAGCTCAATAATGCTCGATATCCCGTCTCTGCATAATGAGGCAGAAGAGCCTGCCACACGCACTACACCGCTCATGCGATCAGTAGGCTATATACTGCCGCTGGCTATGCTTTATGGTATTGGCGGCTGGCTCGGCCTGCAACTTGCCGTGCCGCCCGGATATGCCACCATGATCTGGCCGGCATCCGGGATCGCTGTTGCTGCGCTGCTCATATTTGGCCGGGCGCTATGGCCGGGCGTGATGATCGGTGCTTTGGTGGTGAACCTGATAGCAGGCGGAGCTATCTCCGCAGGTACGGTTGACACTCTAGCTGTGATCAATGCGGTGATTATTGCTGCGGGTTCTACCGCTCAAGCGATATTTGCGGCGACGATTGTGCGGCGGCGTTTCGGCGTCCCGCTTGATATACGCAACGGGCAGGCGTTGCTGGAACTGGTGCTGCTTTGTGGACCGGTAGCCTGTCTTATTTCTGCGTCTGTTGGTGTCGCCACGCTCACGGTCAATGGCGTCATTCCGCCTGCGGCCGCTTTTGATAATTGGCTGACATGGTGGTTTGGTAATATATTGGGCATCGCAATTGTGCTGCCTATCGCGTTGCTCAGCCCATGGCGTCACTGGTCCATGCATTGGCGTGGCAATCCAATCGCCAGCCTCACGGCAACTATGGTTGCGGGACTTTTCATTCTATTGGGCACTACATTGGTTGCATGGAAAACCACCAGCCTTGCTACCTATCAACATAATCAGGAGGCCTTTGCAGCGCTGGCAGCAGAGAGCGAAAAGGCGCTGCGCTATCGGCTGGAATCCTATAAACAGAGCCTGGATAGCGGAGCTGCGCTTTTTGGCGCTTCCAATCATGTCTCCACAGATGAGTGGCAAACCTTTGTCGAGACGCTGAATATTGGCAGCACATTGCCCGGGATTAATGGTCTGGGCTATATTGTACCCGTCAAAAAGGACGGTCTGGACCAGTATCAGAGGAAATTAGTCTATGATGGCGTGACGGATCTTGAAATTCATCCCGTGACGAAGCGCGATGAGTTTTTTGTTATTACCTATATCGAGCCTATCGCGACGAACCGCGAGGCTGTGGGCCTTGATATTGCGTTTGAGCATAATCGGCGGGAGGCGGCTGTTCGTGCACGTGACAGCGGCAAGGCCACCGTCACGAAACGCATCTTTCTTGTTCAGGACCACAACCGTACCCCGGGTTTCCTGCTGCTGCGGCCCATTTATGCGACACGGCATATTCCCCATAGCGTCGCGGCCCGGCGCGCGGCCTTTAAAGGCTGGGTATATGCGCCATTTATTGCCAATCGTTTCATGGAAGGCATGACGGACAGTCAAGGCAAGACACTGGACATCCGCATAGTCGATGGCGCGTCTGCAATATCAGATGAGCTGATATATTCCAGCGACCAGCAGGGCGGAAAAACCGCGGAATATTCTGTCAGCAAAACCGTTAGTCTGATGCAACAGCAATGGACAATCACATGGACCAGTACAGAATTGTTCGAGCAGTCTGCGCTCAACAAGGAGCCATGGCTGGTGCTTGGCAGCGGTCTGGCCATCACTCTGATCTTCGGTATTTTGTTGCTCTCCTATACGCGACAGGAAGCCTATGTCCGCAGGCAAGTGGGCATCAAGACACGCGACCTGATCGATCGTGAGCATGGCCTGACTGAAGCATTGGCAGCTCTGGAGAAAAGCGAACGACGCTTCAGCGCTCTGGCGGGCCTTTCTCCCGCCGGCATATTTCGTACCGATGGTTATGGGTTCTGCAACTTTGTCAATGATGCCTGGCTTGAAGCAACAGGGCTCAAGGTCAATGAGGTAATGGGAGCAGGGTGGATCAGCGCGGTTCATATCGATGACCGTGACCGTGTTCACCGTGCCTGGCTTTCGACCATCGCCTCAGGCAAAAAGCTGCGCATCGAATTCCGGTTTAGTACCCGTAACAATGCCATCAACTGGATTGACTTCATGTGCGGGCCGGAAACTGATGATGACGGTGAGGTCATAGGTTTTATCGGTGTTGGAGTGAATATCAGCGATCGCAAACATCTTGAAGAAGAGATGGAGGCTGCGCGTGACCGCGCCGAGCAGGCCACCAGAACCAAGTCGAATTTCCTTGCTAATATGAGCCATGAAATCAGGACCCCGATGAACGGTGTGACCGGTTTTGCAGAGCTCCTTCTGCAGGATGACCTTACGGCTGACCAACGTAATAAGCTCGACCTCATTCTTGATTCCAGCAATTCCATGATGCGTTTGCTGAACGATATTCTTGACTTTTCGAAAATCGAAGCCGGGCAGATGAGGATCGCAGCAGCACCGCTGAATCTTGAAGCAAAGCTACGGAAATGTGTGCGCGCCCTTGAGCCACTGGCCCAGAAGAAAAACCTCGATATCTTCGTCGGGATTGCGCCAGACCTTCCGCAATGGATATCGGCAGACCCGCTCAGGCTCCGCCAGATCATCATGAATTTGCTTGGCAACGCTATCAAATTCACTGACGAAGGCCAGATAAGCGTGCGCGCGACACAGGATAGCAATGACAATCTGCTGATTGAGGTGCAGGACAGCGGCATTGGTATTGCGGTTGATCGCCAATCCGCGATATTTGAGCAATTTGTACAAGCTGATGATTCCTCGGCCCGCAAACATGGCGGATCCGGGCTGGGACTGGCGATCAGCTATCAGCTGGCACGGCTTATGGGTGGAGGGCTGTCATTGAAAAGCCAGACAAACATAGGCACCACGCTTAGTCTGACCCTCCCCCTCATTGCGAGTGCTGCTGCCGAGCAGTTACCCCCTGCAGCATCAACGCCCCAGCCGATAGCTGACGTGCCTGCCCGGATATTGCTGGCCGAAGATCATGATATCAACCAGATCCTGCTGCGCGATATGCTGGCGCGCTTTGGCTATAGCGCTGACCTTGCATGCAATGGCAAAGAAGCGGTGGACATGGTGCTACAGGCACGCGCCGAGGGTAATGGCTATGATCTGGTGTTGATGGACATTCAGATGCCATTGGTAGATGGTCTCGAAGCAACACGCCAAATTCGCGCCGCTGCTATTGAGCCTGAAGAACTTCCTATTGTTGCTTTAAGCGCCAATGCCTATCCCGAAGATGTGGAACAATGCCTGCAGGCCGGGATGCAGGCGCATGTTGCCAAGCCAGTCAGGGTAGACGATTTTGGTCCAATGCTGAATCGATGGCTTGTCAAACGGGCGCCTGCGAATGCGAATGGCCCGGCTGCAAATATGGTAGCAAATACCAATATGATGGACACTCTGCAGCGCAAATATGAACAACGCAAACAGGATATATTCACCTATATTGCAGAAATAATGGGGCAGAGCAGTGTGGAGGCGGAGCACATCCAGCAGCTTCGCACGATGTTGCACAAGCTGGCCGGCACTGCGGCGATGTTTGGTGATGAAGAACTGGGCCAATGTGCCAGCGCAATCGAGCATGACATGGCAACATGGAAGCCAGAGGACCGGGTCAGGCGGGTTCAGGAGGCGCGGCAAAAAATGATGGCTTGCCAGAAACCGATTGATGACGCTGATAGCGTTAGGGTCAGGACCCTAAACGGTCTGCGTGATCTGCCATCATAACAGCCGCCAGATATTATATATAATCCGGCGCATGCAGATATTCGCGGCCTGAAGTCCTGGCCTGTCCCTCACGCAAGGCTCTCTATATTACGGCAGTTAACCAGTTGAAAACTAACAGTGTATACATATGCCTCCATGTCCCGAGCGCATGTTCATGATCCGGCTATTGGCCTCGCATTCCATGCCTATATAACCCCACTTGTTGTGGGGTTGCTGTATTTTGTTGGCGCAGTCGGTACCTCTGCCCTGACAGCTGCAGGCCATGGTATAGTGGCGTTGTGGCCAGCCAATGCTGTTCTTCTGGCCTTTTTATTGCACCTTCGCCGCGGACATTGGGGGTCTGTGCTGCTCGCAGGTCTTGGCGCGGATATGCTGGCGAATATGGCCATCGACCAGAATATTATGGCTTCGCTACCCTATGGTCTCATCACTATGGCCGAAGTGTTTCTGGCCGCTTCCATATTACGCAAGAGAGTCAACATAGGCGAAATATTAGGCAGCTATCATAACGCTGCGCAGTTTTTCCTCTGGGTTGGCCTGGTGGTGCCTGCACTGGGTACGTTTGCCACAACGCTTTTGTCTGAACAGGCCTTTGGCACGCTTTTTCTCTCCCGATTTGCCGCTGACGCGCTCGGCCTGTTGATTTTCACCCCATTTTTGCTCGCGTTGCTCGGCGGTCATTTTCGGCATTTTTATGACAAGAAAAGCTGGCCGAGGCGGCTGGAAATATTGGTGCTTCTGTTGCTGACCGGAGTCATTAGCGCCGCTGTTTTCAGTATATCTCATCTCTCAGTGCTGTTTCTGATTGCTGTTCCGGTCACGGCGGTAACAATCAGATTTGGCTGGTTGTTCACAAAGGTCGCCTTGGTGATTGTAGGCGGTACTGGCGCCTTGGAACTGGCACTTGGTCTGGGGGCTGTTCCCGTACTTTATGACGAAATCGTCCGTGAGACATTATATTTTCAATTATTCCTCGCCTCGCTTCAGTTCACCCAATGGCCATTAGCCATCGCATTTGAGGCGCGTAAGCATCTTTTTCGGCAAATGCAGAATAGCGAACGGTCCTTGCGAGAGCTGGCTGAGCATTCTTCGATCCTGATGCTCACTTTTGACCTGCAAGGCGTGTGTATAAAAGCAGCAGGGTCCTCAGCCTTGTTGTTGGGGCGTGCCGCGGAAACATTGCCTGGACTGGGCTTTGCTGACCTCACAATCGACAGAGGCCATGGGCTGAGCGCGGCGCATAATCTGGCCATGGACATGCCTAATGAACTGCATCTTGCCGAGTTTGAAGTCCCCGGCAAAAAAGGAATATGGCTGGAAGCAAAATTTGGGGCCCTTACCGATGATGATGGACGCTGCCTTGGAACATTGGCGACGGTGCATAATATTTCAGTTCGTAAGCATCACGAAGCCGAACTGGTCCGCTTGTCGACTACAGACAGTCTGACAGGACTGCTCAACCGTGCGGGCTTCCTCAGCCGGCTGAAACAGGAGCTGAACAATGACCGCAGGGGGGTTCTTAGCCTTGCGATGATCGATGTTGACCGGTTTAAACTGATCAACGACAATTGTGGGCATCAGACCGGCGATATCGTGCTACAGGAAATCGCAAGGAGAATCTCTTTCGAGGTACGCTCCAGTGATGCTGTCGGCAGGCTGGGTGGTGACGAATTTGTTGTTCTGCTTTCAACAACAAGTCTGGAGCAGGCAGAGCATGTATGCGAGCGTGTTGTCGCCTCTATCAGTACGGCTCCAGTCAAACTTCCTTCTGGCGAAACCATGCATACGGCGATCAGCTGCGGTTTGAGCAAATATGTTCCGGGTATTTCAGCCGAAGATCTGCTCCATGAAGCAGATCTGGCCCTATATACCGCAAAACGGGGTGGGCGTAATCAGTTCGTATCGGCATGACATGATGCCCGCTGGCGTGGCAGCGTCACCCTATTCGCCCATCAACCCAATGGTTCATATGATTCCGTGTCTCTAGCCCGCAAGCACTTGTCTGATTGCGGTTTGCCAGGCGCGTTGCCGGTTAATGCGCTGTGTTGTATCAATTTCCGGATGGAATGTGACCAGCTGGCCTGACGCTTCGGCAGGCCCCATTTTGTCTGGCCACATGCCAACAGCCATTCCGGCGAGCATGGCCGCGCCCAATGCCGTGGTTTCATGATTGGCGGGTCGTTCAACCGGCAGCCCGATCACATCCGCAAGGCACTGGGCGAACCAGTCGTTTGTGGCCATACCGCCATCAATACGGATCAGGGATGGTGGCGAAACATCATCGGCCATAATGGCATCGAGCAATTCGCCTGTCTGGAACGCAGCGGCTTCCAGTGCGGCGCGTGCAAAATGGGCAGGGCCAGTGTCCAGCGTCATGCCAGTGATTGCCGCTCTTGCCTCATCGCGCCAATGAGGCGCGCCTAGGCCGACGAATGCCGGAACAAGATGCACGCCATGGCCATCCGGCACGCTCGCCGCCAGTCGCGCCGTATCTTCGGCACTGGCAATGAGGCCCAGCGTATCCCGCAGCCATTTGATCGCAGCGCCCGCCACAAAGATAGACCCTTCGAGTGCATAAGCGGCATCATCACCTATCCGATAGGCGGGTGAAGTCAGCAGCCGGTTTGAGGACAGGACCGGCTCCGTGCCAATATTGGCCAGCAAAAAGCAGCCCGTACCATAGGTTGATTTGATCAT
>Ga0209273_10001756_pt1 | contig 18196 bp, 12 predicted proteins | sample tdAd471_FD_187126 | JGI IMG/M metagenome (GOLD analysis project Ga0209273, IMG submission 187126) | Marine sediment microbial communities from the Atlantic coast under amendment with organic carbon and nitrate - tdAd47.1 (SPAdes)... | ecosystem: Environmental > Aquatic > Marine > Coastal >...
CCCTGATCTGTGCCAAGACCGTCATCGGTTACGGTGCGCCCAACCTGTGCGGGAGCCATGATTGTCACGGCGCCCCGCTGGGTGACGACGAAATCAAGGCCACGCGTGAAAACCTGGGCTGGAATCATGCAGCGTTCGAAATTCCTTCGGACATCTACGCTGGCTGGGACGCCAAGGAGAAGGGTGGCAGCGCTGAACAGGCGTGGAACGAGAAGTTCGCAGCCTATAAGAGTGCACATCCGCAGCTGGCGGCTGAATTCGAACGCCGCATGTCCGGTGAACTGCCGGCCAACTGGGCAGACGATGCAGCGGCGTTTATCGCGTCAGTGAACGACAAGGCCGAGACCATTGCCTCGCGCAAGGCTTCACAGAATTCGCTGAACGGTTTTGGTCCACTGCTGCCGGAATTCCTGGGCGGCTCTGCCGACCTGGCGGGCTCCAACCTGACTATCTGGTCCGGTTCAAAAGGAATCAGCAACACCGTGTCCGACGGTAATTACCTCTATTACGGTGTGCGCGAATTCGGGATGTCGGCCATTATGAACGGCATCACCCTGCACAGCGGCTTCATTCCCTACGGCGCCACCTTTCTGATGTTTTCCGAATATGCGCGTAACGCTCTGCGTATGGCCGCGCTGATGAAGGTGCAGAGTATCTTCGTCTATACGCACGATTCCATCGGTCTGGGAGAAGACGGTCCGACTCATCAGCCGGTCGAACAGACCGCGACCCTGCGTATGATCCCGAATATGGCGGTCTGGCGTCCCTGTGACGCGGTTGAGTCCGCTGTGTCCTGGAAGGCCGCGATCGAGCGTAAAACCGGCCCGAGCAGCCTGATCTTTTCGCGCCAGAATCTGGCCCACCAGAGTCGTAATGCCGGGCAGATTGCCGACATCGAGCGCGGCGGTTACGTCCTCAAGGATTGCGACGGTACACCGGATGCCATCATCATCGCCACTGGTTCTGAAGTGGACCTGGCCATGCAGGCAGCCGACCAGCTCAGCGGCAAGAAGATTCGCGTGGTCTCTATGCCATCCACCAATGTGTTCGATGTCCAGGATGAGGCCTACCGCGAGTCGGTGCTACCGTCTTCCGTGAAGGCACGCGTGGCGGTAGAAGCCGGTGTGACCGATGGCTGGATCAAATATGTAGGCCTGGACGGCAAGGTTATCGGTATCAATACCTTCGGTGAGTCTGCGCCAGCCGGCGATCTGTTCAAGCACTTCGGCTTTACCACCGAGAACGTGGTAAAGGCAGTGGAAGCCGTGCTGTAGACATTCGCAACACCCGATTTATTTTTCAGTTCACAGCAAGAGAATTACGGAGAGAGAAACATGACAATCAAAGTCGGTATCAATGGTTTTGGCCGTATCGGCCGTATGGCGTTCCGCGCGATCAGCAAGGACTTCAGCGATATTGAAGTCGTTGGTATAAACGATCTGCTGGACGCTGATTACCTGGCTTATATGCTGAAGTACGACTCGGTACACGGCAATTTCGACGGAGATATCGCTGTTGACGGCAACAACCTGGTCGTGAATGGCAAGACCATCCGCTTGACCGCCGAACGCGATCCCGCCAACCTGAAGTGGGGCGACATCGGTGCCGACCTGATTATCGAGTGCACCGGCTTTTTCCTCACCGAAGAGACCTGCCAGAAGCACATCGACGCCGGCGCCAAAAAGGTTGTGCAGAGCGCACCTTCCAAGGATGGCACACCGATGTTTGTTTACGGTGTCAACCACGAAACCTATGCCGGCCAGGCCATTGTTTCCGCTGCTTCCTGCACCACTAACTGCCTGGCGCCGATTGCCAAGGTGCTGAATGATAAGTGGGGCATCAAGCGCGGCCTGATGACCACCGTGCACGCAGCTACTGCGACCCAGAAAACCGTTGACGGCCCGTCCATGAAAGACTGGCGCGGTGGCCGCGGTATTCTGGAAAACGTCATTCCGTCTTCCACCGGTGCGGCCAAGGCTGTGGGTGTGGTTCTGCCGGAGCTGAACGGTAAACTGACCGGTATGGCCTTCCGCGTGCCGACCTCCGACGTGTCAGTGGTTGATTTGACCTGCGAGCTTGTAAAAGAAGCTTCGTATGACGAAATCTGTGCTGCCATGAAAGCGGCTTCTGAAAGCGGCGACATCAGCAAGACCCTGAGCTACACCGACGAGAAGGTGGTTTCCACCGACTTCCGTGGCTGCGGCTTCTCCTCCATCTTCGATGCCGGCGCCGGTATCGCGCTGGACGCCACCTTCGTGAAGCTCGTTTCCTGGTACGACAACGAGTACGGTTACACCTGCAATATGCTGCGTTTCGTGCAGCACGTTGCGGCCAACTAATCGGCTCTGAGTATAGAGGCGGGTTGTGCGCGATCGCGCATGACCCGCCCTTTATGTCTTTAGAGTAAGTGCCAGAGGCTTTTGCTAAACACGATGCTTAGCAAAAGTTTTTGAAAATTATGGAGTGCCTACAATGTCTTTTATCAAGCTGACCGATCTTGATCTTGCCGGCAAACGCGTTCTGATCCGCGCCGACCTCAACGTGCCCGTCAAGGACGGCAAGGTGACCTCCGACGCCCGCATCACGGCGTCCATGCCCACCGTCGAACACTGCATGAAGGCTGGCGCCAAAGTGATGGTTATGTCCCACCGCGGCCGTCCGGAAGAGGGCAGGGCCGATGAAGAAAACTCCATGGCCCCCATCGTCGCGGATATGTCTGCCAAACTGGGCAAGGACGTGCGCCTGATAAAGGATTACCTCGACGGTGGTTTCGACATCGCTGAAGGTGAAGTGGTTCTGCTGGAAAATGTTCGTTTCAACGCCGGCGAGAAGAAGGATGACGAGGCGCTGGCGAAAAAATACGCCGCCCTGTGTGATGTCTTTGTGATGGATGCCTTCGGTACCGCGCACCGCGCGCAGTCCTCCACCCACGGCGTCGGTAAATTCGCCCCCACCGCCTGCGCCGGCCTGCTGCTCTCTGACGAGCTGGATAATCTGTCCAAAGCTTTGGCCGCTCCGGCACGACCGATGGTCGCCATCGTGGGCGGTTCCAAGGTGTCCACCAAGTTGACCGTGCTGGAAGCACTGTCGGAAAAGGTCGACCAGCTGGTAGTCGGCGGCGGCATCGCCAACACCTTCCTCAAGGCTACCGGCAAGAACGTCGGCAAGTCGCTGTGCGAGGACGATCTGGTGGATACCGCCAAGGCACTCATGGAAAAAATGAATGCGCGCGGCGCCAGCATACCGATTGCGGTCGATGTGGTGTGCGGCAAGCAGTTCGACGAAAACGAACCGGCGGTTCTGAAAGACCCGGGTGCGGTGGAAGACGATGACATGATCTTCGACATCGGCCCGAAATCCGCGCAGGAGCTGGCGGATATCATTAGCAAGGCAGGTACCATCGTCTGGAACGGTCCGGTCGGTGTCTTTGAATTCGACCAGTTCGGCGAAGGCACGAAAACGGTATCGATGGCGATTGCCAACGCTGACGGCTTCAGCCTGGCGGGTGGTGGCGACACCATTGCGGCCATCCAGAAGTATGATATATACGACAAGGTGTCCTACATATCCACAGCCGGTGGCGCCTTCCTGGAATACCTGGAAGGCAAGACACTGCCGGCCGTAGCGATGCTGGAAGAACGCGCCAGGTAATCATTTCATACCTCTATCATAGCCACTCAGGACATGCAGCTTGCAAAACGGCATGATGGGTCCGATTCTCTCCGGCGGGATTTTTCCACCGGATAAAAGCAGCGGAACATGCAGCGAAGAACCAAGATAGTCGCGACCCTTGGTCCGGCTACCGACGATCCCAAGGTACTGGATGCCATGATCCAGGCTGGCGTGGATGTCGTACGCGTGAACTTCTCTCACGGCACCAGTGAGGAACATCTGCGGCGCGCTGAAAACGTGCGTAACCGCGCACGTGCACACGGTCGTCAGGTCGGGGTGTTAGCCGACCTGCAAGGCCCCAAGATTCGCATCGCCAGATTCACGGACGGAAAGATTGTACTGCAGGAAGGTGCGCGTTTCGTTCTGGATGCATCGCTGGATGTCGATACCGGCAACCAGGAACGGGTGGGGCTGACATACAAGGCGTTGACGGACGACGTCAAGCGCGGTGATACCTTGTTGCTTGATGACGGTGCCGTCGTGCTCTGGGTCGAGGAAGTCACAGGCTCGGAAATTGAAACCCGTGTCGTTGTTGGCGGTACACTATCCAATAACAAAGGCATTAATCTGCAAGGTGGAGGCTTGTCGGCACAGGCACTTACCGAAAAGGACCGTGCCGATATCAGGGTGGCCGCTGAAATGCAGGCTGACTATGTTGCCGTATCATTTCCGCGCCGAGCCGATGATGTCAATGAAGCGCGCGAGTTGCTTTACCGGGCGGGAGGGCACAGCGGTATCGTTTCCAAGATTGAACGCGCTGAAGCCATGGAGGCGCTCAACGAAATCATTGAAGCCAGTGACGCGGTCATGATCGCGCGCGGTGATCTGGGCGTTGAAATCGGCGATGCAGAGTTGCCCGCCGTACAGAAGCGCATCATACATATCGCGCGCACCCTGGACCGCGTGGTGATAACCGCTACACAGATGATGCAGTCGATGATCGAAAATCCAATCCCTACACGGGCTGAGGTTTTCGACGTTGCCAACGCCGTCATTGATGGTACCGACGCCGTTATGCTCTCCGCAGAAACCGCTACCGGTAAGCATGTGGCCAAGGTCATCGAAGCTATGGACCGTGTCTGCCGTGGCGCCGAACGCCAGCGTATGGAGATGGCTCATGAGCGGCGCAGCGCCACTCATTTTAAGCAAGTCGACGAGGCGATTGCCAAGGCTGCTATTTATACGGCTAACCATACAGGTGTTAAGGCTATTGCGGCGTTGACAGAGTCCGGTGCGACACCGTTATGGATGTCGCGTATAAGTTCCGGAATCCCGATCTACGCCTTGACGCGCCATGTGGAGACGCGTAGAAAGGTAACCCTTTATCGGGGTGTTTACCCCGTGAGCTTCGACGTTACCACCAGCAGTCATCCGCAGCTGAATCGCGAAGCCATCGAAGAATTGGTGAGGCGAGGCGCGGTACGCGATGGTGACCTCGTTATTATCACCAAAGGTGACTTGATGGGTGTGCACGGTGGTACTAACGCAATGAAGATTATTCGCGTGGGCGAACACATCATCGAAGTGGAATGATGCCCGGTCCCGCAAATACACTATATCCATAGACACTTAATTACAGATAATTCCTGAGGAGACCATCATGGCCTTGATATCCATGCGTCAATTGCTCGATTATGCAGCTGAAAACAGTTTCGGCATGCCCGCTTTCAACGTCAACAACATGGAGCAGGTGCACGCCATCATGCAGGCTGCCGATGAAACCGACAGCCCGGTCATCATGCAGGGTTCGGCGGGTGCGCGTTCCTATGCCGGTGAACCCTTCCTGCGTCACCTGATTACGGCGGCGACTGAAATGTATCCGCATATTCCGATTGTCATGCACCAGGACCACGGTTCCGAGCCCGCTGTTTGCCTGCGTTCCATCCAGTCCGGTTTTTCGTCGGTGATGATGGATGGCTCCCTGATGTCCGATATGAAAACGCCCGCCACCTTCGAATATAACGTTGATGTTACCCGTACTGTTGTCCAAATGGCCCATGCCGGTGGTGTTTCCGTTGAAGGCGAACTGGGTTGCCTGGGTTCGCTGGAAACCGGCGAGATGGGTGAAGAGGATGGTCATGGTGCGGAAGGTAAACTGTCCATGGACCAGTTGCTGACCGATCCGGAAGAAGCCGCCACTTTTGTCAAGGAGACCGGCGTCGATGCCTTGGCGATCGCCATCGGCACCAGCCACGGAGCCTACAAGTTTACCCGTCCGCCGACCGGTGACATCCTGGCGATCAATCGCATCAAGGAAATCCATGCGCGGCTGCCCAACACCCATCTGGTCATGCACGGCTCCTCCTCGGTACCGCAGGACTGGCTCAAGATCATCAACGATTACGGTGGTGATATGGGTGAAACCTATGGTGTGCCGGTAGAAGAAATCTGCGAGGGAATCAAGCACGGGGTGCGCAAGGTCAATATCGATACCGACTTGCGTATGGCCTCCACCGGCTCGATTCGCAAGTTCATGGCCGAGAACAAGTCAAACTTCGATCCGCGCAAATTCCTCAAGGCTTCGACGGCGGCCATGAAGGATATCTGCAAGGCGCGTTACGAGTCGTTTGGTTGCGCGGGCCATGCGTCCAAGATCAATCCGATCAGCCTGGAAGACATGTACAAGCGTTACGAATCAGGTGAGCTGGATGCGCGTGTAAACTGACGCTACGTCCGAAAGGAAGAACAGAGGCGGCCCTTGTGGCCGCCTTTTTTTGGTGAGTTGAAACAGATTGCTGTCTTACTGATTTTATCAATTGCCATCTTCGGTAAAAAAGGCCGTTGATCGGGTTAAGTCGATAAATCCGCTTTGATATTTATTGACTTGCTCGCCTAATGTCCGCGCTTCCGGGGTTTCGTACAAGGCCGATAGCTGATGTGCGTTGTCCCAGTAGTATTCGATAATGCCGTCATAGGGTTCACCCATACCACGATCGCTGATCAGTTTCTGACCCATTTCAACTCTAAGGGTCAGATTCTTGGCGTAGCGTACGGTCTGGTAAAAAGCTGCGATTCTTTCGATCAGCTCATTGTATTCCGCGCCATTCCAGTATTCGCGGAATTCTTCCGCAGAAACATCTGATTTTTTTCGAAAGCAGTTGATGTAACGAATCATGCGCCTGATCCTCGTCGATCGTGATGAGTGTAGTGTAGAGCGAATGCTTTTATAACAGAAGAACGAGGCGTTGTTAAAGAATCGAGGGGTTATTCAGTGCCGCAGCCTGTTCGCGCAGGCTGAGGATATGTTCTTCCCAGTAGCGTGGTGAACTGAACCAGGGAAAGGCAATCGGAAAGGCAGGATCCTGCCAGCGCCGCGCTATCCAGGCCGCGTAGTGAAGTATGCGCAGGGTGCGCAAGGCTTCTATCAGCATTACGCTGGAATAATCGAAATCGAAAAAGGTCCGGTAGCCTTCCAGGAGGTCTTCGAGCTGAATGCGCATTTCCTCAGCTTCGCCGGATAGCAGCATCCAGATATCCTGAATGGCTGGTCCGCTGCAGCTGTCGTCGAGATCAACAAAGTGGGGACCCTTCTCAGTCCACAAAATATTGCCTTTATGGCAGTCTCCGTGCAGGCGGATATGAGCAACAGAACCGGCAGCTTCAAACATGACTCTGATTTGCTTTAGCAGGTCATCGCTGAGCGTGGCATAGGCCTCCAGCAAATAGTCAGGAACAAACTTATGTTCGAGCACAAAGCGGCGCGAGGCATCGCCGAGCGTTTCGATATCGAGTCTGTTGCGGTGCTGGAAATGCCGCGTAGCACCAACCGCGTGCATACGGCCGAGAAAGCGGCCCATCTGCTGGCGTTGTTGTGTGTTGTCCAGATCAGGCCAGCGGCCACCGCAGCGTGGATAGGCTGCAAACAGGAAACCCTCCAGTTCGTGCAAGCTCTCTCCATGATTGTCCGTGATTGGAGCCACGACGGGGATTTCCTGTGCCGCCAGCTCTTGCGAGAAGGCGTGTTCTTCCAGGATTGTTTTTTTCGACCAGCGGCCAGGCCGGTAGAATTTGGCGATGACGGGTGTCTCATCTTCTATGCCGATCTGGTAGACACGGTTCTCGTAACTGTTCAATGCCAGCAGGCGCCCGTCGCAGACAAAACCCACCGATTCCAGGGCCCGCAGGATCAGATCGGGTGTCAGACGTGCATAGGGGTGGTTGCTCTGTACGGGTTCCATAACCGAATCATAACGGATATTCTCCGTACGAATGTGTCTAAGTGACCTGTTGTGCGGTTATGGCTTGAATTGAAAAGGCGTGCGGAAGTCAGCCGGCACAAGCTTTTGGGACCGTCGGCCGCATGGACGCGGCCGTCGAGCTTACAGGGATGTATCCACAGCGTGTCCCGAAAGCTTGTGCCGGCTGACTTCCTTACTCACTTGTATCAGTTGCCAAAAAAAGCCCCTCAAAGAGGGGCTTTACGTCCGGAACAGTCTCGGCGACAGATTTAAAATCTGTCCCCGTCCAGTGAGACCCTATTTACCGGCAATATCTTCCAATTGTTTTACGCGGATGATCTGCCCGTCGAGAGCGGCTTCCTTGGCAGATTTTCCATAGGCTACGCTCATCAGTGTGCTGTAGTAGACCACGGGCATCTTGAACTTGGTGCCGTACTTGGCATTGATCTGGTCCTGGTACACCTCGGTGTTCATCTGGCACACGGGGCACGGTGTGACGATCATGTCGGCACCGTTATCGTAGGCCGATTCGATGATGTCCTTGATCAGGGCCTGGCTTTTTTCCGGTTCGGAGAAGGCCAGCGCACCGCCGCAGCAGGATACTTTCTTTTCGTAGTTGTCACAGGCTTCGGCGCCGACAGTCTCGATCAGCTTGTCGAGATACTTCGGGTTTTCGAAGGATTCGCCATCGATGCCGAACGGGCGGTTGGTCTGACAGCCGACGTAACCGGCGATCTTCAGGCCTTCCAGCGGCTTCTTGACGTGCTTGCCCAGTTCCTCGTAGCCAATGTCTTCGATAAGCACTTCCACCATGTGGCGGATGTTCTTGTCGTTATTCAGGGTCAGACCGGCTTCGGCCAGTGCGGTGTTGGTTTCCGCCATCAGGTCGCTGTTGTCGTTGAGGCGCTCCTGGGTTTCCTTGGTGGACAACCAGCAGGCCGCGCAGGTGGCGACGATGTCCTGGTCAGGGTGGGCCTGTTCGGACAGGGCCATGTTGCGTGCCGACAGGGCCAGGCGCGGCAGCTCACCGCCGCCGGCGTAGCCGATGGAGGCGGAGCAGCAGTTCCAGTCCGGAATCTCATTCAGCTCGATGTCCAGTTCGTTGCACATGGTATCGACCGATACCTGGTAGTTGGACGAAGATGCGGCCTTCTGCGAGGAACAACCGGGGTAAAAGGAATAGGATTTCTTTGCCATGTCAGTTCTCCTCAGCTCCCGCTCTTGCTGATGCGGGCGTTTTCGAGCTCTTCGGCTTTCTTCAGAATAGCCTGCAGGCCCTTGGCGTCTTTACAGCCGTGGCCGCCGAAGTATTCCATCGGGCTCATGCGTTTGGTTTTCATCATGCCCAGACCGATGTCTTTCATTTTCAGCGCGGTTTTTATGCCTTCGCCGAAGCCGTTCATGAAGTACAGCGACAGGCCGAGCTTCAGTTCGTTGACGCGGCCTGTTTTGACCAGGTTGTCCCAGAACAGCTGCGCAAACTTGGCGGTCGGCTGCTGCTGCGGGGCCAGGCCCAGGCGCTTGGAGTAAGTCGCGAGACCGTGCATGATATGGGTAATCGGCAGACCGCGCGGGCAACGCGCGATGCAGTTGTAGCAGGAGGTACACATCCACATGGAAGTGGATTCCAGCACTTCCTCGCGCTTGTTGGCGCGGATCATCATGAAGATCTCCTGCGGCGGGTGATCCCAGTGTGGGCCCAAAGGACAGGAACCGGAACAGACGCCACACTGCATGCACATCTTGACCCAGTCGCCTTCTTCGACGTTGTCCGTGACTTCCTTGAGGAAGTTGCCTCGGTACTTTTCGACCATTTCGTTGTTGTAGCTCATGACTGCTCCTAGAACTTGAATGGGCTCATGCCCATTTTCTCAACCGCTTCGGCCATGTCGTTGATCAACCGGGGAGCGCGCTCTATATCGGTGATGGCAACCTCGTAGGTTTCCACACGTTCTTTTTCAAGACTCAGGGTTTCCAGCGTATCGTCAACCTTGCTCATGCGAACGCTGGCCATTTCCGAGCCCTTGACGAAGTGGCACTGGTAGTCGTCACCTTTCTGGCAACCCATCAGGACGATGCCGTCATACCCCGAGTTCAATGCGTCGGTCACCCAGATGGTGTTGACCGAACCCAGGCAGCGCACCGGAATCACGCGGGCAAACTGGCTGTAGCTGTTGCCCTGCTGGGCGGCCATGTCGAGCGCCGGGTAGGCATCGTTCTCACAGGCCAGCACCAGGATGCGCGGTTTCTCGTCGAATTCGTCCGGCATATCGACGTTCTTCAACTGCTGACCGACGCTGTCCACCGAGTAGTTTTCGAAGGAGATAACACGTACCGGGCAGGCGCCCATGCAGGTGCCGCAACGGCGGCAACGGCTTTCGTTGAAGATTGGAAAGCGGGCTTCGTCTTCGTCGATGGCGCCGAACGGGCATTCCACTGTGCAGCGCTTGCACTGGGTGCAACCTTCCTTGCGGAAGATCGGATACGACAGGTCACCCGAGCGCGGATGCGCGGCACGGCCGATCTTGGCACTTTCCAGCGCCTGGATGGCCTTCAGCGTGGCACCGGTGGCGTCCTCGATCGCCTGCTGGGTATCCATCGGCCGGCGCACCGGACCGCAGGTGTAGATACCGGTACGGCGGGTTTCATACGGGAAGCAGATGAAGTGCGAATCGTTGAAACCGTATTTCAGGTGCGGCAGGTCCTTGCCCTGGCGGTAGTTCAGGTTGAGGATGGAGTCGACGCTGACTTCCCACTCGCCGGGTTCGTTCTGCGGTGTTTCATCGATATCGACACCGGAATTGGCGACCATACCAGTAGCCAGTACCACCAGGTCGGCTCCCTCTTCCAGGTCTTCGTCGAGGATCAGATCCTTGAACTTGACCAGCGGGCCGTTGTTGCCGGCCACCACTTCGCTGACCTTGCCCTTGCGGAAGCTGACCAGCTTGTTCTGGCCGCTACGGTAGAAGTCTTCACCCGGAGCGCCCGGGGTGCGCAGGTCGTCGTACAGGATTTCGGTTTCGATCTCCGGGTTCTGATCCTTGAAGTACATGGCCTGTTTGATGGAGGTCAGGCAACAGTCACCGGAGCAGTAGTTCAGGTGGCCTTCCTTGTCGCTGCGCTGGCCGGCGCACTGCACGAACGTGACTTTCTTCACTTCCTTGCCATCGGACGGGCGCTTGATCGGGCCACCGTTGGCGGCGATCGCCAGCTCTTCCAGTTCCCTGCGGTCGACCACGTCCTTGCTCTTGCCGTAGCCGAGTTCAGGCAGCTTATTGGCATCGTAAGGTGTGGCACCGGAAGCCTGGATGATGGCGCCGAAGTTCTCGGTGTTTGTCGCACCGGATTCGGTGCTGATGTCAGCCGAGAAACGGCCCGGCGCACCGGAGGTCTTGGTGACGGTGGAGTTAAGGTGCACCGTAATCTTATCGCTGCTCTCGATCTCGGCTACCATCGCCGCCACCCGGGTGTCGACCGGATCGGTGTAAGGCGTGTGCATCGGCACGTCCTTCCACATCTTGGCAACGGCGCCGCCGAGTTCTCCGGTTTTTTCGACCAGGTGCACCGGGTAGCCGGTCTTGGCGGCTTCAATCGCAGCGGTCATACCGGTGATACCACCGCCGACCACCAGGATGGTGTCGTTGCTGCCCTTTTCCTGCCCGGATGCGGGCGGCGTCGAGAACTTGGCTTCGGCACAACCCATGCGAACGTAGTCCGCGGCCATCTCCTGGGTGGTCTCGCGCATGTCGTCCTCGTCCGGACGGATCCAGATGACGCCCTCGCGCAGGTTGGCGCGCGAAATGGTCACGCCCTGGAAGTTGAAGGCCTCGTTCTTGGCGCGGCGCGAGCAGGCAGCGATGACCACGCGGTTGACACCTTCATTGTCGATGTCGCTCTGGATCATTTTTATGCCGTTTTCCGAGCACAGAAAGTCATGTTGTTGCACGACCTGGGCCTTGCCGTCGCGCTGGGCGATGGTGGCCAGTTCGTCGCAGTCCAGGCGTTCGCCCAGGCCGCAACCCTTACACACATAGGCACCGATTTTCATGTCAGCCACGATCTAACCCTCCGCTCGTGCTACTTTGTTGACAACCTGGATGGCGCGCAGTGCGCTGGCGGTTGCGCTCTGCACCGCACGGTTGACGTCCAGCGCATCCGACGAGCAGCCGGCGGCGAAAAATGCGCCATTGGCTTCATCCAGTTCCACAAAACCTTCCTCGTTCAGTACAACTTCCATGGGGAAGCCATCCGCCGGGACGCTGGGTTCCATCCCTACCGCCAGCACCACCAGTTCGTGCGGATTGGCGTAGCGGTGGTAACCCTCGGTATCCACACCGTGCAGGACCGGGTTGCCGGTTTCCCGGTCTTCGGTAATGGAGGCGACCTTGGATTTGGTGAAGGTGATGTTGGCATCCTCCTGCACCGACTGGTAGAAGTCGTCGATACGGTCGATGGCGCGGATGTCGATGTAGTACACCGTGCCCTTGGCGTCGTCACCGTACTGTTCGCGCAGGTAGGTGGTCTGTTTCAGGCTGGCCATGCAGCAGATGCGTGAACAGTGCTTGAGGTGGTTCTGGTCACGCGAACCGGCACACTGAATGAAGGCCACGTCTTTGGCTTCCTTGCCGTCGCCCGGGCGCAGGATTTTTCCGCCGGTCGGACCGTGCGGGTCGAGCATGCGCTCGAATTCGACACTGGTGATGACATTGGCGAAGCGGTCATAGCCGTAGGGCTGAATTCTGGCGGCATCGTAAGGTTTCCAGCCGGTGGCCCAGATGACAGCGCCGACGGTGATGGTGGTTTCTTCTTCCTGCATATCCAGGTCGATGGCGTCGTATTTGCAGGCTGCCTTCGCCTTGTCCGCGTCGGCCGTGCCGATCATGCGTGAATCCAGCACAAAGCGCTCCGGATAGGCCTGGTTGAACGGGCGGTAGGCACCCTTGCGTTTGCTCAGGCCGTAGTTGTATGCGTCGTCAAACTCAGCTTCGACGGCGTCGCTGCAGGCACCGCAGTTGGTGCAGTTTTCATTGACGTAACGCGGGCTGGTTTTCAACGTAACGCTGTAATTGCCGGCTTCGCCATTAATGTTGGTGACTTCCGTCATGGCCATAACGCGCAGATTACGGTTACTCTTGATACGACGGAGGTTGATCTCCAGTCCGCACTTGGGATGGCAGAGCTTGGGGAAATATTTGTATAACTGGCTTACGCGGCCGCCGATCGATGGATTTTTTTCCACCAAAATCACCTGCTTGCCGCATTCAGCGGCCTCCAGGGCGGCTGTCATACCGCTGATGCCGCCACCTACCACCAGAATGGACTGGTTGGTTGCGATAACCTCTGACATGGATACTCCTCCGCAGGGTCACTGTGACTGAAAAACCAGAGCCGATCGGGAACCGGACCGGGGCTAAAAATCAGGGGGCCAACGATACTCCTCCCCCCATGGCGGCGCTAGAGGATGTATATATAAAGAGCATCGAATCTTTCGATAACAAAATAGAACGCATATATAACACCCTGTATCTGTGGGCTTTGTTGATGGCGGGGCGGAGACAGGGTACCTTTGTGCAAGATCAGACAGGAAGATGTTAATGACAGCGCAAGTCCTCAAACCAGAAGAATATTTTATTACCGAACAGCCCTATTACGAACCGGTAGGCAACGAAATCGAGGTCTTTGAAGCCGCCTACCGGAATCAGTTACCGGTACTTTTAAAGGGGCCAACGGGCTGCGGCAAGACCCGCTTCATGGAGCACATGGCCTGGCTCCTGAAGCGGCCGTTAATCACCGTATCCTGCCACGACGATCTGACGGCATCCGATCTGGTGGGGCGTTTCCTGATCAGTGGCGGCGAAACCGTGTGGGTCGATGGGCCTCTGGCCAGGGCCGTACGCTCGGGCGGTATCTGTTACCTGGATGAGATCGTCGAAGCGCGTAAGGACACCACGGTGGTTATCCACCCGCTGGCCGATGACCGGCGGCTGTTGCCCATGGAAAAGCTCGGTGAGTTGCTGGAAGCCGGTTCCGACTTCTGTCTGGCTATTTCATACAATCCGGGCTATCAGAGCGTGCTCAAGGATTTGAAGCAGAGCACGCGGCAGCGTTTCGTGGCGCTGGAGTTCGATTATCCCGCGGCGGAGCTGGAAGCAAAAATTGTCGCCAATGAAGGCGGCATCGAGCCTGACATGGCGGGGCAGCTGGTGAAATTTGCCCACATGACACGCAATCTCAAAGGCAGCGGCCTGGAGGAGGGCGCCAGCACCCGTTTACTGGTGCACGCTGCAAAACTGGTAAAAAGTGGTGTTCAGCCGGTTGTGGCGTGCCGTGCCAGTATTGCCCAGGCGCTCACCGATGATGAGGAAATGCTTATTGCAGTCAATGAGTTGAGTGCCTCTGTGTTCTAATGGTCCAGCTCCCGACCCTTCCTGAATCCGCCACCCGGGGCGCAGTGGTGGAAACACCGCTTGATGATTACGAACTGATTGACTTTGGCCGTGGCCGCAAGCTGGAACGCTGGGGTCAGTATGTCATCGAGACTCTGGACCGCCACGCTGCCGGGGAGCCCGGCAATGAGTCGTGGCAGGCCGACTGGATTTATGTCGATGAAGTCGCTCAAAGCGGTCACTGGCAGCCGACCCGCAGCGGGCTCGACAGGCAATGGACGGCGCAGCTGGGAGAGGTGACCGTAGTCTGCCGCCTTGAACCCCGGGGCCGGGTTGGCCTGCGCGGGCGGGATATTCTGTGTGGCAGCTGGATTCGCCAACGCATCGAAGGTTGCTATGACCTCGAAGAACTGACTGTCCTGAATCTGTTCGCCGGCAACGGTTATGTGACGGCGCAGGCGCTGGCGGCGGGGGCCACTGTGGTGCACGTCGAGGCCGATGGCGACATGCTGGCGCTGGCGCAGCTGCAGGCCGGTCGGCAAAACGTGGAGTACGTACAGGACAATGTCATGGATTTTGTCGAAGCGCTGCTACGTCGCCAGCAGCGCTTCGATGTGATCGTGTTACCGTCACCGGATCTTGGGCACGGCCCGAAGGGACAGCTTTGGGATCGTGAAGTGGACTTGTCCAGACTGGTGAAACACTTGCCCAGACTGGTGACCGACGATTGCCTGGGGATCTGGTTATCGACCGACGGCGGGGCCATCACCTGGAAAGCGGAAAGCCTCGGCCAGTTGCTGCAGGAGGTCCTGCCCGGCCGCACCATAGAGCCTCGGAACCTGGGTGTGATGACAGCGGATGGCCGGATATTGCCGGCCGGTGTCGCGGCGCGCTGGTATGACGAAACCGGGTTTCTGCAAACCGGTGGTATAGCGTTGACAGCGGCTCAGCTCGAAGAACGCCTCGATACACATATGGTATCCCTGGGTGCTGCGGAAGAGCCGGCACGGGCACTGGCCGGCTATTCGCGCCAACAGCAGGATTTCGTATTGCGTTGTGCAGGCATGGTGGCGCGTACCAGTTCCGGTATGGCGTTCAACTTTGTGGCGCATGTCTGTGGCGCGCTGCCTCTCATGGATGAAGCGGGTGTGGAAGCCTGGCTGCTGCACTGCATGGATATCTACGACACCAAGGGTTTGCATCCTGCTGTCGCTGCCTTCAAAGACGTTGACAATTTCGCCCGCGCGCACCGGGAGCGCACGACCGGACTGGCGTTGGATGAGGTCGTAAATGTACTCGAAGCCTTTGTGCATGGCCTGAACGGCCGCCGCCTGAAGGTGGAATCCGGCGAGCATGTCTTTACCGATAGCGAATCCCTGTTTCTGCCGAATGCTATCAGTCGATTCAGCCAACGCGATAAAAACTTTCAGTTATATAAAGCAATGGTGGTGCACCAGTGGGCACAGACCTGGTACGGCACCTGGCGCGTCGATATCAGCGAGGCATTACGACGTTATCCGGACTATCAGTTGGCGCTGAAGTGTTTTCACGCTCTGGAGACCTTACGCCTGGATGCGCGTGTCAGACAGATGTTGCCGGGCGTTTATCGCCATATGCAGGAATTCCGCCAGGCAACGGATGCCGCAATGGATGAAGCCTGGCAGCAGGCGGCGCGGCGATTGGGCTGCGCTGATGCGACCGTCCAGGACAGTCTGAGTCTTATAGATACAACCATTGACCGCGCTTTGCCGTCAGCACCGCCTTACCAGGGTGTGCTTTGTCCAGACGAGGTCAGCAAGGTGCGCAAGGCGCGTATGGAAGCGGACAGGCAGGCCTTCCGTATTGGCCTGTTGAAAATGCAGAATGATTTAAAGCGCCGGCAAGGGGAGCAGAACGAGGACGATACACAGCAAGAAAACACAGCGGCAGCGAGCGACGATGACAAGCCGGCATTCGGCCTTCGCAAAGTCGAAGCGGAAGAGACGGTGGACGGATTTGCCTTTGAAATCGAGCTGGATGGCAGACCGCTGCCGGTGCCGGATAATGTCAAGAGTACCATGGCATCCATCCTCCAGGATCTGGGCGATATTCCCGAAGAGTATCTGTATGCGGCGGGTGATGGGGCCTACTTTGCCGGCGATATCGGCGAGCGTCGGGCTGACGATGTATGGAAGGGTACCTATCACGAGGAGGGTGCGTTTCTCTATAACGAGTGGGATTATGAGCGCCAGAATTACCGCAAGAACTGGGCGGTGTTGCGCGAAATGGATGTGCATCCGACACACGATCATTTCATTGACAGGACCCTGCACAAGTATCGTGGCCTGGCTATGGATCTTCGTCGTACCTTTGAAGCCCTGCGTGGCGAGGACAAGCTGTTAAAGAAACAGCCGTATGGGGATGACGTTGATATCGACGCGCTCGTCGAAGCGGTAGCGGATACACAGCACGGCGAGGAAATGACAGATCGCCTGTTTGTTAAACTGCACAAGCTGGAACGCAATATCGCTGTGATGTTTATGGTGGACATGAGTGGTTCCACCAAGGGCTGGATCAATGATGCGGAGCGCGAGGCGCTGGCGTTGTTGTGCGAAGCGCTGGAAACGCTGGGTGATCGCTATGCGATTTACGGATTTTCCGGTATGACGCGCAAGCGCTGCGAAGTCTACCGCGTCAAGAGTTTTGACGATCCCTACGATGATGATGCCAGGGCGCGTATCAGTGGTATTCGCCCCAAGGATTATACCCGCATGGGTGTGACCATCAGGCACCTGACATATCTGCTCAACCAGGTCGAGGCGCGCACCAAGCTGTTGATCACCCTGTCTGATGGAAAACCCGATGATTACGATACCTACCGTGGCGCTTACGGTATTGAAGATACCCGTATGGCGCTGATCGAAGCCAAACGCAGCGGCATTCATCCTTTTTGCATTACCATCGACAACGAGGCGCGCGACTACCTGCCACACATGTATGGTGCAGTTAACTATGCGGTGATTGATGAAGTTCGCAAGTTGCCCCTTAAGGTGTCAGACATCTATCGCCGCTTGACGACATGAGCGCTTTCGCATCTTTTCGCGAGTTTTTGGCGATACTTCGGTAACAAGTCGCCGTATATCAGTACCACAATATATAGTGTTTTTCTGTTCGAGGTGCTTTTCCCGCTATAAGCCCGATTTCACTTCCGGTGGTCGCTCAATGTAAAATTATAACTATATGAAATATAAATAAAAAATAAATATTGATAATTTTTGGATTTCGGCTTGACAGGTGCACGGGTGGCGCCTAATCTTACCAACTGTACATACAACATCTTGTGGTTGTTCCAAAAATAATAGCGATATGTCGGGGGTCGGACCTGGAAACGGCAACAACTGCGGTAAAATCCATTACAAGGAGTCAGGAGACGCAATGAAATCAGTTCAGCTGAAGTCTGTTTCGAGCGGTGTGGCCGATATCCCGCTGCAGGACGCATCTTTGGATATCTGGGACAAGAAATACCGTCTGAAGCGCAAGGACGGTGTCGCCGTCGACGAATCCATCGATGATAGCTATAAGCGTATAGCGCGGGCGCTGGCCGACGTGGAAGCAAGCCCCGAGAAGCAGGCACACTGGAATGAAGAGTTTTTATGGGCGCTTCGCCACGGCGCCATTCCTGCCGGGCGTATCACTTCCAACGCCGGGGCGCAGGAGCACAAACCCGCGACATCAACGATTAACTGCACCGTATCCGGCACTATCCACGATTCGATGGATAATATTCTTGAGCGCGTCCACGAAGCCGGGCTGACGCTGAAAGCCGGTTGCGGTATCGGTTACGAGTTTTCGACACTGCGTCCCAAGGGGGCTTATGTGTGCGGGGCCGGTGCCTACACCTCCGGGCCACTGTCCTTCATGGATATCTACGACAAGATGTGTTTCACCGTGTCTTCCGCCGGCGGTCGTCGCGGTGCGCAG
>Ga0209273_10001757_pt1 | contig 18196 bp, 17 predicted proteins | sample tdAd471_FD_187126 | JGI IMG/M metagenome (GOLD analysis project Ga0209273, IMG submission 187126) | Marine sediment microbial communities from the Atlantic coast under amendment with organic carbon and nitrate - tdAd47.1 (SPAdes)... | ecosystem: Environmental > Aquatic > Marine > Coastal >...
CGGAAATTCCTAACTGTCACCTTCAGTCTTGGCCAGCGTCGGGCCTCTCCCCCGTGATTCCCCAAATGAGTTGCGAGAATGGATCCGGAGTGCCTCTCCGAAAGTCGACCCAGGTGAATTGGCTGAGGAAGAGTGGGAGCGCCGGCACACTAGGGCAGTCAGCAAGGATCACTGGCATAACCGGACAACGGCGCCGAACAAACTCGCTCAGGAAAGCGCGAAGCTCAGCATTCTGCCAGGGGCCAAGCCCACTAGGCCCGACGAAGATAGCTGCGGTACTGATCTGTGAGATTTGGTCTTCGAGGAGCTCCTGCCAAAGGCGACCCGGCGGCAGCTCGTCCTCGTCGAACCAAGTCCGAACTCCAGCGGATCGCAGGCGCGAGTTCATTTCTCTGACAAACGGCTTGTCATCGCTGCTGTGACACATGAAAACATCGAACGTATCACCGTCAGTCCTCTCTCGTGGCTGCGAGCTCAAGCGAGTTGGCCAGTAGTCGCAAATGTCACGCTCATCGCGTGAGGCAGCCGCCACGTCGGTTAGGATCCTGCGAATGTCATCTAGCAAGGGAGCGTAGTCCCTATTGCCTCGCTTCCCGTAGTCACCGAGGCAAACCGCGCAAAGGGCCCCGGTCCTCATCCCTAGATCTATTCCGGTCTTATCCATCCAGAAGTCATTGAGACATCCCGTGTTGGCATCGTGCCTTACCCCAATATCCAACGCCTGCGCCAAGACCGAGCAGAGGAAAAATACCGCACCATTGTTTTCTGGGATCGCCGTGAGGCGCTCCCAGCCCGCAAACGAAATAATCGACTGACTTGCTGACTCAATCCAGAAGTAGTTGTTGTCATACGGAAGTCTCGTGAACAGCAACACCCAGTCGGAGTCCACGCTTTCGTCACGAATATCCCGAGAGAGCTCTTCATACGACTTCGGCAAGGATACAAAGCTTCCCTCCAAACGGAAGAGCACCCGCCCCGTTGACACCTTCACGGTTGGAGCGATACGAGACACATTCTCTGCTATCGAGTCCAAGTCTAGATCTAGCGTGTCGTCGCAGTAGAGCTTGATATCCATGTATTTCTTAGAGCGTTCTTAGTGTTCACGAAGTCGAGAAGTGACGGAAGGGCATCAGCTTGAGCTGAGCACAAGACCCCAACATTATGCCAAATCGCCGGAAGTGACAATCGCCGGAAGTGACATCCATGATAGAGGCCGGAGGTGAGCCGGAGGTGACAGCCTTCGATCGACTTAACCGTATTCCACACAACACTTTACAGAAACCCCAATACAAGCTAATCTAACCCCAGTTCCATCAAGAAAATGCCCCGCCAACCGCGGGTCGTGGCGGTCGACGTACCGCACCACATCACCCAGCGCGGCAACAACCGCCAAACCGTATTCCATACCGACGCCGATCGGCTCTTCTACCTCGATCTCCTCCGCAACAAGGCGAACGAGCAACGGTCTCTCCATCCTCGGCGCAAAAGGGGAGAGTCAAAGAGTCCCATATCCGCGCGGCTGCGGCCTAGATGAGAGCACGCGTCTCAGAGTTACGGTACTTGCGGAGCCGTCTAAGTCAGCCTACGGTGCTGCTGGAGCCGCACCAACGGCGACCAACAGGCCCGGACTGGCTTCGCCGCCGACCGTCACGACCACCTCATGGTCGCCGGGAGCAAGCGCGGGAACCAAAACGTTGATCTGAGTCAGCCCCGCAAAGCCAGGCGTCGCCCCGGCGAACAGTAGATCGGCCGGCTCGCCCCCAACGGTCACGCTCGTAGGAAGCGCCAGGACGGCCAACGGGCCGGAGGGCGCCAGTTGTCCGGTGGGAATCGGCGGATCCGTTGGACCGGTCCCAGTCAAGTAGAGGATCAGCGCCTCGCCGGGAGCGGCGGGGTCGTCCGGAACGTTGATAGCGAAGTCTTGGTTCTGCGCCACGGCCCGGCCCGGCCCGGCAATGCTCGCCGGAAGCGGAAACATGGCGGGCGCAGACGCCACGATCGGGAAAGTGACCAGGTCGCTCGGCACGCCGTTGACGGTCACCATCAACGAAGCGAGCCCGGGCTCAAGTTCCGACGGTACGAGGAAGTTGACTTGGCCCTCGCCGGCGAAGAAGAGCGGCACGGCTACACCGTTGATCCACACTTGGACACCGTTGAGTTCAGTCGGGATCCCCCCGCCCTGCTGAGCGATTCGCTCCTCCGTTATCTCGCCGCTGATCGCTTGACGAAAGACGCCGAAGACCGTGCCGATCGCCCCTCCGGTGAGCTTCTGATCAAGGAAGCTGGCGGCGTTGACGATCCTTTCGCGAAGGGTCTGCGGCGGGGCGAACTCCCCGTTCTTCACCTCGTCAGTGACCGACTCGGACCACGCGAAGCGGACCTCGTCCATGGTCGAGCCGAAGTTCGGCGTGCCGTCGTTGTCGAGATCCTCCATGTAGACCTGGACGGTCTCGAGTCCCGCTGAATCGTCGGACTGAGTCCTATCGTGGAGGTAGCGGACCCACGGTCTCCCGTTCGTCTTGCCGCAGCCGTACACACGCACTGCGTGTCCACCGCCCGGCCAATCGTAGGCCAGTTCGACGTCTTCGCCCGCCTTGATCTGGTCGCAGACCCAGTCCCACGTGACCGTCGCTCCGTCGTCGGTCGACGTCACCTGGAAGAAGGCGCCTACGCTGACGTCGCCGTCCGCGAGCGGCTGAGTCCCGAAACCACGGCCCTGGTGGCGCATGACAAGGGCGTCTTCCAGGTCGTTGTCGTCGATGTACTCGAGCTTGCCCGTCATCATCGCCCGGAACGGAGTGCCGGAGCCGTTGCGCCGATCCGTCACGGGACGGCCGGACCGCTGATCAAGCACTCCGACGAGAGTTTCGTCGCCTTTGAGGCCCGGGCCGTGGTCGTTCGGAACAGGAAGGCCGTAACGCGCTTCGAGGTATTGAAGACTGTTCGCGATGGACATGGGGAGGCACTGTCCGCTGGCCGCCTGCACGTTGATCGCGTTTGGCAGAAAATGCGACTCGGTCACCCCGGTCATGGATCCGCCGGTTACGGGCGGCGGCGGAGTGGGCAGCGTAAACACGGGCTCCACCGTGCAACCTCCCGACGACCATGTCGCGGTGTGCGGGACCTGGAAGTTGATCTGCGCTTCCAAGGGAGGCGGCACAATAGCCGGCGCAATTCCGGCGTAAGTGACTCTAGCGGGCACCTCATCGACCGGCGTTGTGTGGTCGTTCGGATCGCGCAACTCGAAGTACGCCGTGATCGGATCCGTCGAGATGAGCCGCTCCTGGCAGTCAACCAAGAGATTCTGAACCACCCAGCCGCGGTCCGTTTCGACGTTGATGTAGCCGCGCGACATCGGGGCACGCTCGCAGAACGTACTCGGCCTGATCCAGAGACCGCCCCAGGCGGAGTATGGGTACGCGAATCCGCCGCCAAAGTCGAAGCCAACTTGGTCGAAACTGATTCCGTCTTCTGGGCCAAGAGGATAGGTCTGGGCCGAAAGCGACGGAGCCGATGCCAGCAGGGCTGCGCAGACCGCTAAACGCAAGAACAGAGGGCGATTCATAGGTATCTCCAGCGCCAGTATACGGGAGCCCGACGGGCCCCGATAGCTATCCGTCAAGGCAAACCCGCGGAGGCCGCATCCCCAGCGCGGCAACAACCGCCAAACCGTATTTCATGCCGACGCCCTGTCGGCTGAGCACCGGGCTCAGCTTCCCGTCTCGCAGTGCTGCCGGATGTCAGGTTTATTTCATGGTACTGACGGTACCCTGCTTGTAAGCTGCTGATTCTATTGGTTGTGAGATTGGGGGCGTGTCAGGCTTTGACACGGCTGCAGGGCGTAAGTCTCTTGTTTTCAGTGCTTGTTGCTCTGTCCGTTCGGCTGTTTTTTGGGCGGTGCGGTTGGGGTCGGCGTACATCGTTGATTTTGGGTTGTTTGTTTGCCTCCTCGCTGTGGACGTGAATGTCAGGTGTGCCAAGGAGGCCGGCGATTTGGGTCGGCGGCCTCCTTGGCGGGGTGTTCCCTGGAATGTGATCGCGCCCAGGGAACGGTGAAACACTCGGACCGGTCTACGTTGTCCTGGCCTTCGCTCAACGCCCCTTTTGAAAAGGGCGACGAGCGGGGTCGGACATGCTTCGTTTACGCGTGGCCTGGTTATCGAAGCGATTGCTTCGCCGGGTCCAAGCCCACCCATTGGGAGTCGATTCTGATTCTCGAGAACGCCCCGGGGCTCACGTCTCCATTCGGCCGTCGGGACTTGTGTTCAGGGTAGCGGGCGGGGCAAGCGTGGCGGCGGAGAAGGGGGGCTAGAGTACTGAAACGGTTGGACTGGAGGCGCTGTGACTGGAAGCGCCTTGGCTGGAGGCGCTGTGACTAGAGGGTAGGCCGGGTTCCTTCCTTCAGCCTCGCCGCGCGTCAAAGTATTCCTTGACTCGTCGCCGAACCTCCGCAGGCTCGCCGGACCAATCCCAAACGCCTTCCTCGGTCAGACGCAGATGCTCCCCAGGGGCAAAGCCCAACCGAGCGAAATCCTCGTATCGGCCTCGGTAACGGCGGTTCCGCAGGTCCCCGTGCCACAGGTGGAAAACCCGCCCCGGCACGTCGCCGACCCGTCCGGCAACCTCTCGCTCAAACGGGCGAGCCCAATCCAAGTAATGCCTCGCCTGCTCCGGACTCATATCCCTCGACGCAGGAAATGCATCCGCATGCCCGCAGGCTGCACACACAATCCCCTTGTCTCCGCCGCCCAGAATCATCGCGTCGTAGAGACCATGACGGTCCAGCAGCTCTCGCCGAGCGGCCCAGACGAACCCGCCCGCGATCCGTAGGTCGGGTCCCACCGTGCTCGATTGAAACGCCTCCGGCGGCACAAGCCCGGCCGCGAAACAGTAGCCGAAGGATCTCCAGTCCTCTCTCTCGGGCGCCTCTTCGGTCGTCTCCGGAAATTCGCCGTCTCGCAGCAGGCGGATCGTCCGGAAGGGCTGGACCACCGGCGTCTCTTGCAAGGCCTCTCCTAACGCCTGCGGCCAGTTGTCGCGCTCGAACACCATGTCGCAGTCGATCCACACCACGCTGTCGCATGCGGCAGGCAGGTGCTCCAAGCCGAGATTGAGGAGACGCTCCTTCTGCCACAGCATGGCCCCTCCGCTGCGCTGGATGAGGACCTCCGCATCTCCTTCTTGCAGGTCGAAGTTACCGTCCGGCGCATGCTCCACCGTCACCAGCGGGACCTGCAATCGCTCGCGAAATCGGCGATAGGTCTGCAACCTCCGTTTCGTGCCGGGCGGGTCGTCAAACGCGAAGTAACTCGTTACGGCCCAAACAGGGGATCGCATGGAACGGGGAGACCTCAACTTGTGGACGTTTAGCTTCAAGGGAACTGAGAATTCCATAGTACGTCTGTGACGAAGATGTCGGCGGCGCCGCCTATGGCATGCTGGGAACCGCTCCGTGCCCGCACGACTCGCCAGCCCTCGGATCGCCTTCTACACCACCGCGGGCTACTCGGCGGGGCATCACCAGTGCCTCGCGAATATCGCCCGGGCCGTCGTCGACAGGGACCCGAACGCGTGCATCCATCTCGTCCAGCCGGAGGTCTACGGCGGCGTTCGCTTCCGCCCCACCGACGACCTCCCACAGTGCACGACGGTGGAACTGCCGAGCGCGACGCCCGGCCGCCTCAATCCAAACGAAGTTCCCACGGCGGAGGAAGAGCGCGGGCGTCACGAGCCCGGCTCCGAAGTGGCAGCCCGCCGTCGCCGCGTCCTGGAGCAAGCCCTCGCCGGACTCGCCTTCGACGTACTGGTCATTGAGTCCTTCCCCTTTTTGACTCAGCAGGAGAAGGGCGAGGTCGAGCACTTACTCGCCGTCGTGCGAGGCTCGTCGCCGCACGTTCGGATACTGGCGTCGGTCCGCGACGTTCTCTTTGGCCGGCGCGCCGACGTCTTCGACCCGCAAACCAGACGTTACGCGGAAGAGTTTGTGCTGCGCGAAACCGACAAGCTGCTTGTCCACGCCGATCCCTCCGTGACGCCGTTTGAAGCCAGCTACGGCGACGCCTCCGGCCTCGCGACGCATCTGGTCTACACTGGCGTGATCGGACGCCGCACCGGGCCGCAGGGGCCGCGCGGGCCGCGCGGTTCCCACGTCGTTTGCAGCCTCGGCGGCGGACGCAAGTGGCGTATTCCCACCGTCGCCTTTGTGGAGGCTTGGGGAAGACTTGCCCAAGCGAACCGGCTGCCGATCGACACGCACGGCTATGTCTTTTGCGGCCTCGAAGGCCCTGAAGAGGAGCTGCTGCAACTCCTTGAGGACTACGCCCGCCGAAGCGAGTCGGAGAGGTTTCCACTCTCTCTCGGCGCATGGGAAGACTTCACCGAGTTCGCCGCCACGGCGGCCTGCTCGGTATCGATGTGCGGCTACAACACCGCTTATGAGCTGCTGGCCTGGCGGACACCGGCCGTCTTCTCTCCCCGCGAGCACAACGGTCCGGGGCCGCACCCGCTCGGCGAGCAGGGCCTACGGGCCCAAATACTCGCCGACAAAGGTTGGGCCGCCGTCGCTCCGTCGCCCGAGGGAATGGCCGACGAAATCGAACAGCGGGTGCGCGCGCCGCGATCCGTCGACTTGAAGATGGACTTTCGCGGCGCCGAGACCACCGCGCGTATCCTCCTCGAAACGGCGGCATCGTAGCCGCCTTGCTATCGAGGCCGAAACAGCAGACCTTCCAGTTTGCGCGAATCCGGAGCCGGGAACGCGAGACTTGCCGTGAGGCCCGCAGCAACGGTTGAAACGGAAGTAATCGCTCCGTACCACCAATGCGAGAGATCGGTCTGCATCGCCCATGCAAGCGCCAGGAGCCCCACGAGCAATCCGAGCAGGGCTCCGGGGGCGTTCGATCGACTCGACAAGACGCCGAGCGCGAACAATCCGAGCAGCGGCCCGAACAGCGCTCCGCCCAGACGCATGACGACGTCGAAGACGTTCGAGCCGAGCACGGGTACGGCTAGTGCGGTCACGACGGCGGCCGCCCCGAAGAGCGCGCAGAGGAGTCGGCTGTTTCGGACCGAGAGGTCGCGTCCGCTCAGCCAGTCCGAGGTCGCAACGGCGGTGAGATTGTTGACGCCGCTATCGATGCTGCTCATCATCGCCGTGAAAAGACCGGCCAACAGCAGTCCCAGGAGCCCCGGGAAGGCCAGCGCTTTGCGGACAAAGTGGGTCGCAATCTGATCTTGCTTGGCGAGTTCCGGCAGCGGCTGTCCGGCAGAGACGGGATGGACTTGGTAGTAGACGAAGATCGTCGTTCCTAACAGGAAGAACAGGGCGCTGATGACCGCGACCATCCAGCCATGCAGCACGAGCGCCCGCCGTGCGGACGGCACATCGGGCGTCGCGGCGTAGCGCTGGACGTAGCTCTGCGAGACCGCGTGGTGCGCCAGGTAGACGAAGATTCCGTAGGCGCAGGCGGAATAGAAATTGGAGCGAGCGGCGAAGTCGAACCGCAGATCGAACATCTCCAGCTTGCCCTGCTCGAGTCCTACGCTCCAGACCGTCGCCAGTCCTCCGTCGATTCGATTGACCGCGAGAAGGAGGATGGCCGCCACCGCGCCGCCCAGCACCAACGTCTGAGAGACGTCGGTCCAGATGATCGCCCGAACGCCGCCCGCCGCCGCGTAGGCCGTGGTGAAGAGCCCGACCAACACGACTGCCCAAACGAGCTGCGAGTCCGAGAGATCGAGCGACGACTGAAGGAGCAGAGCGGACGCATAGAGCATGGTTCCCATCCAGCCAAGCGTGTAAGCGGAAAAGAAGAAGCTGCCGCAAAGACGCACTCGGCGGTCAAATCGTCGTTCTAGGTATTCGTAGGCGCTGATGAGCTGCAATCTCTGAAACACCGGGATGAACACCCAGGCGACAAGGGGAACGACGATGGCCGGTACGAGGAATTTCGCCAGCAGAAGGTGATAGTCCTCATAGACCGCCTCGCGCAGCAAGCCCACGAAAGAAAGCGCGCTGAAATTGGTCGCGAACAAGGAGACGCCGACGATTGGCCAACCCATGCGGCGACGCCCGACGAAATACTCTTCGTTGGAGTCCTGCCGTCCGGCGAACCACCACGCTTGGACGGCGACCAGCAGCAAGTACCCGCCGCAGATACTCCAGTCGAGAAAGGTCATCTTTTGGGCGAGGCGCCGGCCGTTGAATCAGCAACGCGCCGGCTGGGCCAAGCGCGCTATCCAGGAATCGACAAGAGACGCATCCACCACGCCGGCTCTTCTTTCGGGTCCCGCCGGATCGACTCCATGCTCAACTCCGCTCGGATCGCGTCCTCCAGCTCTTCGGGCTCAAAGCCGAACGGCCCGGGATCGCCCTTGTAGACAATCACGCCGTCCTTGTCCACCAAATAGAGCCGCTCCGGCCAAGCCGTGTATTCCGCCTCAACCGGAAAATCCATTCGATCCACCACGGTTGGAAACTCAATATCCAGTTTGCGCACGCACATGTCCGCGTACTCGTCCTTCTCCTCGTACGTCCGGGCCAGCGGCACCTCGAATCCCTCTTTCTTGTTGACTTCCAGAGCCCAGGCGTCGCCCGCGTGCGCCTCGCGAACGTAGACCAGCACGAACTCTACGTCGTCCCCGTACTCGCGATACATCTCGTTGAGGGCCGGAACCTCCGACCGAAACGGCGGTCAAGTGTAGCTGCCGAAGACCAGCGCGACCGGCCGGTCCCCGCGAAAAGCCGATAGCTGCACCCTCTCCTCGGACTTCTTAAACTTCAGATCGAAATCCGGCGCCGCATCCCCCACCGAGAGCCGCCCCTCGCCGTGCCCCATCTCCGCCGACCAGAAGGTCATCTCCTGGTAGAAGCTGTAGGCTCGATAGCCGCGCACGGCGGCGAATCCAAGAACAAGCAGACCAACCAGCATCAATACTCTGCGCTTCATGAGGTTGTGCTCCAGACTTCGAACTCGGTCGGTCGGCCGGTCGCTGCCAGCATAGACGATACCCGGACACACTGCAATTTCCGCCGGAAAGGAAACCGTCGAAGCCTCTCGCTCCTTCAGCGACTCAGCGACTCCGCAATTCGGCGAAGCGCGTCCTCGCGTCTGATCTCCCCCGCCAGGTGGGCCCGCCAATGGGGCAGAGCGACCCCATACAGATCCCGCATTCTGCCCCGAGTTACGATCTCTTCCTCAAACGATTGGAACCCTTCGCGCGCAACTCTTGGCAGGCGCGTCCGCATCAACTCCACGGGCGTGATGAACTGCAAGGTATGCGAGAGCAGCCGCGGCGCCTTCCCGCCCGTCGGTACAAACGCCGCCTCCAAATCCCGCTCCAGCGGCTCTTGTAGAAACCACGCATGCGAGACCTCGTGAAAGATCATCTCGAGCCCCCGCAACCCAGGGAAACTGCGCCCCTCCAACGTCAACACCGTCGGATCGTTCGACGTATATCCGCCCGCCCAGTTTCCGTAGAAGCCAACGTCGATCCGCAGCCTTTCTTCCGGCCAAACGCCGCCGTAGGTCGCCGCCAGCCCCTCGGCCAATACGTCCCCGTGCAGCTCCAGCAATCCGACCTGCTCCGCAATCCAGACTCGGTTCGCCCGGTCATGACCGGCCCACCAATGCGCCCGATAGATCGGCATCGTCGCGCTCAGCGCGGCCCGAACTTCCGGTTCGATCTCGGCCGTTCCTTCCAGATCGCCGTCACACTCCAGAGCGATCAGGCGGTTCCGAAAACCTTCCAGCCAGTCGTTGAACAGTAGATTCCCGGACGCCAACTCGGCCCGGTAGAAACCGATGGCCTCCGTCCAAGCCGCACGCTCCTTGGCGGAAAGCCCGGCCAACTCTCCCGCCTCCAGGATCCGCGTGGGCGCGCGACGATCTCCGTCCAGCCCCTCCGGCAAATTCCGAGCCCACTGGAAGAGGAAGTGGTGCAGATTGACCCAAGGGTCGCTGTAGAACACAAACCGCTCGGACTCCGCTGCGCGGCACGGAGGTGCGTGGGTCGCCGAGACGTCCGGCGCCTGCGCGAACACGCCGTTCACCATACAAAGAGCAAGACCCACCCTCACTACCCATGGCTTCATGGGAAGTAGAAACGTAAGCTACGTCCTGAGAGTTCCCTCCAAACCGCCGCCGCGGCCGCCCAGGCTTAGAACACGGAGTTGAGTACGCGGCGACTAGCCCTTCATGACGTGAAGAGTATACGGAGTCGGGCTTGCGGGCGACTACAATTTGGCACGCGACCGTCGACCGCCCGGACGGCAGAGTCGCCTGACACGACCGAGGGGTACACGGAGGCCCACCGCGCTTAGAAAATAATTGAAGAGATGGTGCGCAAGAGAGGACTTGAACCTCCACGAGATATAAATCTCACTAGGACCTGAACCTAGCGCGTCTGCCAATTCCGCCACTTGCGCACACAAGTGGGCTCTAGATAGAGCAAGCGCGACGTAAACGCCGCGCTTCTTCGTAGGATAGCACGGTTCAGGCGCTATTGCTTGGTGTTTCCGCGACCGAGCATTTTTGCGCCGATACCGCCGCCGAGCGCGGCAAGGGCGAGGGTCAGTACGACGACGAAGGCCAGGAGGAACAGTACGAGCGTGGTGAGCGCCGCCGGGTCGGAGACGACGGATGCGATGAGGTCGGCTTGCTCTGCTTGTCCCTGCTCGCGCAGTTGGTCCGGGAGTTCCCGGAAGCGCGCTCCAGGGTCCTCGGCGGAAATCGCAACGATGGCGCTCATCAACAGAGTGAGCGCCGAGATCATGACTCCGGTCATCGCCCCTAGGCGACAACCTTGCTCAAACGTAAGAGCCACGCCGGTTCGCCGCAGGTAGGCGAATACCGAGAAGAATCCGGCGGCGGACGCCCAGAAGGCGGTGAGCAGCGGGCTGCCGATCAAGTTGCCGAAGAAGGCCGCGATGGCGGCGTTCCAGTAGCTCGAGCGCAGAGCTTCGCGGTTGCGGAAGGAGACGGGTTGGACTTCCGGCAGCTCCTCTTCCGGCTCGATCCGGAGCGGTAGAGCGTTTGCAGCACGCTCACGCGCGAGGGCTTCGGCGGTCACGGGACGCCCGCACCCGGGGCAGTACTGCGCCTCCCCGGGGACCACGAAACCACAACTGCAGCGTGAGTCGGCCAATTACGTAGTGTAGAGAAGCCCCGGGTAGACTGGGAACGAATCGCCTATGGCTGAGGAACCACGTCCCGAACTCATCATCGTGTGCGGCGCCGCCCGAAGCGGGACGACGCTGCTGCACGGCATCGTCGGAGGTCATCCAAAGATCCACGGTGCAGCAACGGAATGGTTCGGTTGGGGATACCACCGGCCCAAGATTGCACTTGCGGCCGGGGTTCCGGCGCCCGACTCGCCGGAGCGAATGCGGCGCATGCTGACGGTCGGCCTGACCAAGACGCCGATGAAGAAGACGGGCGCCGATCTAGACGTCGCTCTTTCGTTGGTCGACTCGTATCCGCACGATTGGGACCACTTCATGCTGATCGCGGTGGAGGCGATGCGGCGCACTTCAGGTCTGGAGAGAGTGGCGGTGAAGACGCCGTCGATCGAAATGGAGTTGCTCTACCTGGACGATTTCTTCACGGCCAACGGATGGAACGTGCGCTGGATCTACTCCGTCCGGCATCCGTTTGATGCGTATCTGTCCTTCCGCAAGATCTCGGCCAAGTGGCGGAGGGAGCTCCTCCATTCCGACGTGCTGCGCTGGTCCGCACGCTGGATTGATTCCGGAGCGGAGGCCCTCGAAGCGGTCGCCGCACTCGGCAAGGAACGGGTACACATCCACCGGTTTGAGAGTCTCCTGGAGGACCCCTTAGGGACATCCCGGGGACTCTGCGAATGGATGGGGCTCGAAGACGCTTCCGGCGAGATGGTCCTAGCGCAGGGACGAAAGCCGAATACGAGCTTCAGTGATCGCGAGGCGCCGACGACCGCCGGCGCAGTTCGGGATCTGCGCCAGAGACCACGGGTCGGGCTTAGCAAGAGGGAAGAGGAGGCGTTGCGCATCGTCTGTGGGAGTCGCGCGCGGGCCTTCGGCTATGACCTCGGGCCGCTCAAAGCGGCGGAGGACTTACCCCTGCACATGTCGCAGACGCTCAGGATGGCGCAGCTGTCGGCATCGGACTATGCCCGATTTCTCCCACGGGAGCTGGCTCGCAGAGCGATGCGCGCGACTAAGGCAGCGTACTCGCTGATCACGGGACGAGCGACGACGAGCGCGAGATTCTAGGCGTTCCGGCGAGCGACTCAAGAGTTCGTCCGCGTGCGCAGGTCGCCGATCTCCGTGCGCAAGGCGCCGCTGTAGAGCGCGATGTCCGTTTTCCAGGAAATGACGTTGAATCCGACGTCCAGCCAGCGTTCCGCCGAAGCCATGTTGCTGGGTTGGATGCCGGCCGACTTGCCGTGCTTTCTGGCCGCGGCGACCACTTGGTCGAGAGCTTCTAGGAAGCGCGGATCGTCGAATTGGCCGGGGATGCCCATCGACTGGGTGAGATCGAAGTGGCCGACCCAGACGCAATCGACGCCGTCGAGAGCCGCGATGGCGTCGACATTCTCAACGCCGGTGGTGGATTCGATCTGGCAGATGACGGTAGTGTTTCCGTTGGCTTCCTCAAAATAGTCGAGTGGATCGGGGCCGCGGTACTCGGTGTGCGCGCCGCCCAGACCGACTCCGCGCTTGCCAAGCGGGGCGTACTTCACTGCGTCAACCACTTGCCGGGCGGTCTCGACTGTCTCGACGTTGGGGACCATCACGCCCAGGGCACCAGCGTCCATGGTGCGTGAGATGTAACTGTACTGAGTTTCCGGTATGCGCACAAAGGGCGCGATTTCAGTGGCCTGGAACCAGGCCATCAGATCCGCGACTTGGGGCGGGTTGATCGCGCTGTGCTCCATGTCGACCACGACGAAATCGAGATCGACATTGGCGAGCATCCGGGCGATGCCGCGTGTGCCGAACTCCCAAATCATGTGGCCGACGGGAATGCCGCCCGAGGCGAGAACTTCTTTCAAGCGATTCTTCTTCATGAGTAGCCTTCCCTATGTTCTGCGTCGCTGAGCCAGCTTGGCCTGGAATCCCGGGCGGTTGAGAACCTCGCGGTTGACGATGCCGGGGGGATGCTCGCCGCGGAAGACAGCGAGGATGTTGTCGCACGCTTCGAGGCCGTTGTCGCGGACGATTTCATCGGTCCAGGCGAGAGCGTGCGGGGCGACGAGGACGTTGTCGAGTTCGAAGAGGGGGTTGTCCTTGGCGGGCGGCTCTTGCTCGAAGACGTCGATGCCGGCGCCGGCGATCTTTCCGGCTTGCATGGTGCGGATGAGGGCGGCCTCGTCGACGATGGGTCCGCGGGCGGTGTTGATGAAGTAGGCGGAGGGCTTCATCCGGTCGAACTGCGCTTGGCCGACTAGGCCGCGTGTCTTCTCATTGAGGAGGGTATTGACGGCGACGTAGTCGCTTTCAGCAAAGAGCGTATCGAGCGAGACGAGCTCGACGCCGAGGTCCCGGACGCTTGCCGGATCGACGTAGGGATCATAGGCGAGGAAGCGCTCGAAGCCGAGCGATTGTGCGAGACGGAAGAGTTCCTGGCCGATGTTCCCGCAGCCGACCGAGCCGAGCGTCTTGCCTCCGATGCAGACGCCCATCGAGGGTAGTTGGGCACGCCAGCCGCCGGCTCGAGTGACCTGATCCTGCGTGCGGACGTTCTTGGACAGGGCGAAGACGAAGGCGAGGATCGCTTCGGCGACGGGGCGCCGGACGGCGTTAGGCGTGATGGCGAGAGCGATGTCGGCTTGAGTGAGAGCCTCGGTGTCAATGGTGTCGTAGCCGACGCCCCAACGGGCGATGACGGCGGTGCGATCGACGCTGCGCAACGAGGCTTCATCGACGCGGAGCGAGAGACAGAAGATTGCGTCGAACTGGTTGAGCGCCTCCGCCGTCGCTTGCTTGCCGGGCTGCGGCGGCATGGAGCCGTACTCAAGCCCTGAGACGCCGTCGAGCTTCTGAGCGAGGGCCTGTTCAAAGCGGCCTTCTGCGTCGACGTAGAAATCGGGCGTGACGCCTACTTGGAACGGGGCGAGTGAGGACATAGATAGAAACGAAGAGTATACCCGCCGCGTCGGTCGAGGATGCGGCTCTTACTATGGATGTTCGTTGCGGCGGCTTCGCTCGGAGCGCAAGAGGCGTTCGAATACGACGTGAACGAGCTGCTGTTGCCCGAGGTGGTCGGCGAGAGCGAGCGCGACGGCGTGAAGATTCTCGATATGACGTATCGCGGGCGCAACGGAGAGCGCGTCCCGGCGTACTTGGTCTTGCCGCCGATCGACGGGCCGTTGCCGGCGATTGTGTGGGGCCATTGGGGGATGAAAGGCTCGCCGCTGCGTAACCGGGGGGAGTTTTTGGAAGAGGCGATCGTGATGGCACGAGCGGGGACCATCAGTCTATTGCCGGATGCGCCGTTCAATCGACGCGGACACGTGGAGGACAACTCGCCCGAGGCCGGCGTTGCGATGCAGGCGAGGCAAGTGGCCGATGTGCGGCGGGGAGTCGACTATCTGCTCAGCCGAGATGACGTGGATTCGGAGCGGTTGGCGTACGTTGGGCACAGTTTCGGAGCCGGCGTGGGGGCGATCCTCTCGGGCGTGGAGCCGCGGCTGCAGTGGTTCGTGCTGATGACGCACTTGCTGCAGACGAGGGAGTTCTTGCTGTCGGATGCTCCCGGCGCGGTCGCTGCACGCGAGCAGCACGGAGACGATTTCGAGCGGTTGCTGGAAGAACTCGATTGGGCGGACCCGGCGCATTACGTGGCGCGGACCAAGGCTCAAGGCATTCTTGTCCAACTCGGCGACGACGATGAGTTGATCCCGCTGGGGCATGCGCTGGCGGGCTACCGGAACGTCGCGGCCCCGAAGAGTTTGGGCGTCTATCCCGGGGCTGGGCATGCGCTGGATGGGCGGGCTCGGCGGGACCGAGCGGCGTGGCTGGTGGAGGAACTGAAGATCAGCGAGCCGGATTGGGCGGCGTTGGGGCGGATTGAGACGCTGCGGTAGGTTCGCTTTAGCCCTGCTCCAGGCGTTCGACGTCGGCGAGGTCCTGGAGTCTGCCTGAGGCGCGCTTGTTCTGAATGAGGTGCTCGCGGGAGAGGACGGGGATTTGGAGTCCGTCGAGTTCCACTTTTGTGCGGCCGCTCTACGCGTCGTCGAACTCTAGTCCGTCTACCGCCGTCTTAATGTCGATACGTTCGGGATCGACGCCGATCTGGAATACGGTTCCGACGACGGTGAGATCTTCGGCGGTCAGACCCTGCAGCGGAGCGCCAAAGCTGACCAGAGCCTCGACGACTTGGCGGGAATTGGTATCCGTGGGGCGAATCCAGAGATCGATGTCTTTGGTGGCTCTGGTATGGCCATGCACGGCCAACGCGTGAGCGCCGACAAGAAGGAATTCAACCTCGCGGGCGCAGAACTCGTGTAATAGATCTTTGAAATTGGGGCTCACTGCCGCTCCCTTTTCTCCACGCCGCGGATAGCTTGGTGAGTTCCCAGACCCCCGCTATACGCTCCTCAGGGGTCGAGTCGCTCCAATGGCCGCCGTCGGGAGCCTTCTCTCCGGGACGGTAGAGTGCGGTCGTGATCTTACGCGACTTAGGCACTGGTCCTATTATCGCATCGCGACAGCAATCGCTCTAGCGGAACCGGTAGGGCGTCTTCTTGGCCCACTCGCTGTTGGGGTGGCGGTGGAGAAGGAGGGCGAAGGCGGCTTTGGAGACTGTGCTCTTGTCCTCGGAGGTGCAGCAGCGGCGGGTCCTGGGCTCAATCGTCAAGGTTGGTCGGCAGATCACCGATTCCAGACCGTGCCGCGGTACTCTCCTCCGATTCATTCGCTCAGCGCCCGGAAGCGGAATAGGAACGAAGATAGAGGTTGGGCACGTAGTGTTCATCCGGTTTCGCTTTGCAGTCGTCCCGAACCCTTGTTTGCGGATACGCGTGCGCGGAACTGGTCGATACTGCGAGACACTAGAGGCAGAGGGCCATGACTGCACGCTCGAAGATCCTGATCGGCGGACTGCTTGTTGCGGCGGCGGGCGTGGCGTACCTGGCAAGCGGCGCGCTGGAAGCGAAGGGCGTACTTGTCCAGACGGAGCCGGTCGAGCGTCAGCCGCTGGTCCAAGTCGTGACGGCCTCCGGCGAGATCACGCCGGTCAACTACGTCAACGTAGGCGCGGAGCAGATGGGCCGGATCACTGAAATCCTGGTGGCCGAGGGCGATCCCGTCCGCCGCGGGCAACTGCTGGCGCGTCTGGAAGCCGTCCAGCCCCGCGCGGACGTGGACGCGCAGCAGGCATCCCTCGAGCAGCTCCGATCCGATCTCCGCGGAGCCTCGGCGGCAATCGAAGCCAGCAACGCCGCCGAAGACGCCTTGAAGGCGTCCCTCAAGCGAGCGCAGGCCGAGCAGGAGCGGGCGGACCTACTCTACAGCCGGGCGGCGAAGCTGGTAGAAGAAGGGCTGATCGCTCGGGATGAGTACGATCGCCGCCGCGCGGACGCCGGAGCCGCGGATGCCTACGTCGTTGAAGCGAAGGCCAACATCGTTCGGCTGCAGGTCGAGCGGAAAGAGCTCATGGCTCGGGAGGACGGGGCGCGCAGGCGCATCGAGCAGGCCGAGGCTCAGCTGCGGCGAGTGCGCGACGTGCTGCGGCGTCATTCCTATCTCTCGCCGATTGACGGCGTCGTGACCAATCTGCCCGTGAAGACGGGCGAGACGGTGGTGCCCGGCATCCAGAACTCGCCGGCCAGTCTACTGATGACGATCGCGGACCTTAGCATCATTACGGCGGAGGCACTGGTGGATGAGACGGACGTCGTACACGTCGAGCTTGGCCAGGTAGCGGAGGTGACCATCGACGCCCTTCCCGACCAGGCGTTCTCCGGGCGCGTCACTGAGATTGGCAATACGGCGATTCTGCGGTCCAGCGGGCTTTCGGCGTCACAGTCAGTCGCTTCGACGCAGGAGGCGCGCGATTTTGAGGCGACGGTGGCTCTGGACGACCCGGCGGCAGCTCTGCGGCCAGGGATGAGTTGCACCGTCCGAATCACCACCGCGACTCGGGAGTCCGCCCTGACGATCCCGATTCAGGCGTTGGCTGTCAGGACGATCGACGACGCGGACTCCGAGGGCGTCTTCGTGGTGGGAGAAGACCGCAGAGCACGCTTCGTACCGGTGCGGACGGGCATCAGCGGAGGCGGATCGATCGAGGTCACGGCCGGGCTCGACGAGGGCGACGAGATCGTTATCGGCGGCTACGAAGCGCTTCGAACGCTTGAAGCTGAAACCTTGTTGCGCGTTGCGACGCCCTGATATCAGCGGTCGCTCGCAAGAAGATATCCATATGGCTACGGCAACAGCGGAAGAAACCCGGGTCGGCGAAGACCTTCTTCGCCAAAACATCATCATCCAGACGTACAACTTGCGAAAGACGTACGTGATGGGCGATCAACAGATCCACGCCGTCAACGGCGTCGATCTGACCATCAAGAAGGGCGAATATGTCGCGCTGATGGGGCCTTCGGGCTCGGGCAAGTCGACGCTGATGAACATGATCGGCGCGCTCGATACGCCGAGTTCGGGCGATTACTACATTCGCGGACACCTGGTGAGCAAGATGTCGGACGACGACCTTGCTCACATTCGCAACCGGGAGATCGGGTTCGTCTTCCAGACCTTCAACCTGCTGCCTCGGTTGACCGCACTGCAAAACGTCGAGTTGCCGCTGATCTATTCCGGCATGACCACGAATGAGCGTTTGGAGCGATCGAAGCGCGCGCTGTCGGAAGTCGACCTCACGCAGCGGATGCACCACAAGCCAAGCGAACTCTCCGGCGGTCAGCGCCAGAGGGTGGCGATCGCGCGAGCGCTGGGGAATGATCCGGCGATTCTGCTGGCCGACGAGCCGACGGGCAACTTGGACACGGCGACGTCGACTGAGATCATGGCGATCTTCGATCTGCTGCATCAGAAAGGGAACACGATTATTTTGGTGACGCACGAGCCGGATATTGCGGAGTATGCGCACCGCGTCGTGCGATTGCGCGACGGAAAGATCGAGCGCGACGAGAAGATTAAGTAGCTCTGCGTCAGAACAGCACAGAGTGGAAGGCTGAGCGCCGGTCAGCAGAAGAC
>Ga0209273_10001758_pt1 | contig 18190 bp, 16 predicted proteins | sample tdAd471_FD_187126 | JGI IMG/M metagenome (GOLD analysis project Ga0209273, IMG submission 187126) | Marine sediment microbial communities from the Atlantic coast under amendment with organic carbon and nitrate - tdAd47.1 (SPAdes)... | ecosystem: Environmental > Aquatic > Marine > Coastal >...
CTGTCATGCCGATGAGCCGCACCGGGTGGAACGAACGTTCCATCCAGTTTTCGAGCAGCGCGAGCGAGGCCTGCCAGAGTTCTTCGGTGCTGTCGGTCTGCTCGCCGAGCGAGGCCGATCGCGTGATGGTCTCGAAGTCGCCGAATCGGATTTTGAGTGTGACGTTGCCGGCGGCTCGTCCTTTGTTGCGCAGCCGGCGCGCGACGTGCTCGACCTGGGAGAGCAATATCGAGCGGATGAGCTGACGGTCGGTGAGGTTCTCGCCGAAGGTCTGCTCGTGTCCGACCGATTTGGCGGTGCGGTCGGGGTGCACCTGGCGGTCGTCGATGCCCTGCGCAAGACGTTTGATGTGCGGCCCCATCGAGCCGAGACGCGCGACGAGCACTTGCTCTGGCGCACGCGCGAGATCGCCGATGGTTCGGATCCCCAGTGCGGCTAGCTTTTTCTCTGCGGCTTTCCCGACGCCAAAGATCGAGGACGCCGGGAGCGGTTCGAGAGTCTGGTGCATCGTGTCGGGCGTGATGATGGTCAGTCCGTCGGGCTTGTCCATCTCGCTGGCGAGCTTGGCGAGGAACTTGTTGGGCGCGACACCGACGGAGACCGTCAGGCCGGTGGTTTCATTCACGCGTTTACGGATGTCATTGGCGATGCTTTCGGGCGAACCGAGCAGGCGGATCGAGCCGGTGACATCGAGGAAGGCCTCGTCGATCGAGAGCGGCTCGACGAGCGGCGTGACGGATTCGAAGATCGTAAAGACCTGCTCGGAGAGCTCGCGGTAGCGCTTGCCGCGCGGTTTGACGACGATCGCGTGCGGGCAGAGTCGGAGGGCTGTCGCGGTGGGCATCGCGCTGTGGCAGCCGAAGGTGCGGGCCTCATAGCTGGCGGCGGCGACAACGGCACGCTTTCCTATGCCACCAACGAGCACGGGCTTGCCGCGGAGCCCCGGGTTGTCGAGCTGCTCGACGGACGCGAAGAAGGCGTCGAGATCGGCATGGAGGATGGCTCGGGAAAGTGTCACTCGAATTCAGGGGGAGACTCGCCCTCGTCCAGCGGCCCCTTGTCCTCCATCTTCGCGTTGTTCATGGTTTCGTTGATGCGGTTGTGCAGCTCGCCCTCGGGGATGTTCATCGAGTCGGCGAGATCGGAAACGAGTTTCATGTACGCCAGGCGCAGGCCCGCCAGGATGGCCAGCGCCTCCTCGGAGCCCTCACGCCCGAGTCGCTGGCTCGCGGCGATCTGCACCGCGACCCCCAGCGACTGGGCGGCCTGGTCGGACCACATCGCCCACGGGTCGAGTTTCTCACGGAACGAATCGGGTACCTCGTCGGGCTGACCCAGGCGGGCGCCAAAGACGATCGAGGGCGCGTATTGGTCGGACAGGGCGCGGATAGTGTCGTGGAAGGTGCTCATGGAGAAAGGGTAGACACCCTTGTTGACGCGTCGGTTCAGGCTCTCTGATGTGGTGCACCTGTTGTGCTATTTCCGCGTGATGCGCTGGGCGCTCGTGAGGCTGCGGGTGGCTGCGGTTGCGGAGGGGTCTATGAGCTGGGCGGGGTCGGCGGGGAGGAGGATGCGGAAGGTTGCGCCGCCGCCGGCGGTTTTGAAGACCTCGATCTCGCCGTGGTGATCCTCGATGATGCGTTTGGTTACCGCGAGCCCGAGCCCCGTGCCACGCATGCCCTTGGTGGTGTTGAAAGGCTCGAAGATCCAGAGCCTGCGATCCTCGGGCACGCCCGGGCCGTTGTCGATGATTGAGATCTCCACCTCGGCTCCGCTGGACCCGCGGGGGTGGGGCCTCGGGTTGCCGTCGCTGCCCGGCTTGCCGTGGGGGTGGTAGTCGACGCGCACCGTGACGGCCCCGGTCTTGGGCTCGACCGCTTCGACGGCGTTGGTCATGAGATTCATCATCACCTGGTGCACCAGATTCGGATCGACCGGCACGGGCGGTATTTCAGAATCAACATCGACAATGAGCGGCACCTGACGCGTCTGGCAGATGCCCTCGAGCAGCTGCGCGCACTCTTCGATGAGCGGGCCGAGTTTGGTGAGTTCGATCTCGATGTTTTGCTGCCGGCTGAAGGCGAGCATGTTAAGTGTGAGGCTCATGATTCGGTCGAGGTTGCGCTTGAGGATGCCCCAGCCGCCCTTGGCGATTTTGAGGTCGTCTTTTTTCAGCCCCATCTCGACGACGTCGGCCCCGCCTCGGAGGCCCTGGAGGATGTTCTTGATCGAGTGCGAGAGGCTGGCAACGGTCTCGCCGATGACCGCGAGTCGCTCGGTGTGGATCTGCTCGCCAACGAGTTCGAGGTTGGCCATCGCAAGGCCTGTCTGCTGTCCGACCGCGTTGAGCAGGGCGAGCTGGTCTGCGGTGAAGGTGTAATTGACGATCGAGCTGTCGATGTAGATCGCGCCGAAAACGCGCTCGCGGAAGAGGATCGGGCTGCACATCGCGCTGCGGATGCCCAGCCGCTGGATCGAGTCGCCCGCTTTGAAGCGAGGGTCGGCCATCGCATTGGAGCTCAGCACCGATTCCTTCTTGATCATCGCGTGCTGGAGGATCGTCTGCGAGAGCTGGATCTTGGCTTCCTCGGCGCCCTTGGGTGGCGTCATGTACTTGACGACCACGGGCCGGGGCGAGTGGTACTTGTCGGGCGAGATCAGGATCACGCCCCGCTCGGGCTCGAACTGGTCGAACACGAGTTCGAGAATGCTCGCAAGCAGTTCCTGCTTATCGATCGATTCGGTCGCGATGGCGCTTGCCTGGAACAGGAGCCTCAGATGCTCGTTGGCGGCGATGCGCGGCTCGGGCTCGGCCATCAGGACCGAGTCCTCGTTGCTGGCCAGCGCGTGCTCGATCTCGGCGTCGATCTCCTCGGGGCGCAGGATCTCGACGATGTCGGACTCGGGGTGGCTCACCACGCCCCCAAAGGCGAAGACGGTTGAGCCGGCGCGGATCTCGTCGCCGATCTTGAGCTTGGTGCGCTTGCTGATGCGCACCCCGTTGACGTACGTGCCGTTGTGGGACTGGAGATCGCGAATGTACCAGTTCGAGCCGTCGGGCGTCAGTTCGGCGTGGCGCCGGCTGACGGTGAAGTCGCTGATGCGCAGGGCTTCCGACGACCGCCCGATGAGCTGCGGCTCGTTCTGAGGCAGATTGAACGCCTTGCCGCGGTCGGGGCCTTGGGTGATGGTGAGGAGGAGCATGGGAGAAGTTTAGGTCGTCGCTACCGCTGGCTTCTGCCCGCATTCCGGGCAGGGTGATTCAAATGGAATACCTACGAGGCTGTAGCCGCAGCTTTGGCATGCGTGAGGAGGAAATGACTTTCGTCGCTCACGGACGGCCCAGAGGATGAGTGGACCAAAGATAAACATGTCGAACGCGAGCGAGAACACTGAGTAGGCGCCTCCTTCGAATAGAGTGAAGAGAATCATGCGTTCCGGGAGAGTGCCCGCCATGGATTTCAACGACCAAGTCGCTTCGACAAACTGTGCGGACGCTGCCAACAAGAAGCCTATTGCCACAATCCATGAACGCGTGATCCAGACAATCAAAGCGCTAGCCACAACAGTCCCGATGATGCTCAGTATGTTGTATCCTGATAAATACAAGTTGAACTGTGGTGTTTCGAAGAAATAACTACCCACTCTCTCTACCCATGGTGTTCTGAAGTATGCAACAGAAATAAACACCCATGCGAAACAGAGCAAGAGCACAAAGGCCTGATTAACCAAGCTGATTCTGTAGGGTGTTATACGTGCCGCAATAAGCACTGCCACACCGGTCGTCACACTGATGGTTGGATCGCTGATCGTAAATAACGCGAATGGCAGCCGCGTGACAAACCACATCATGGCTTGATCGCCAAATGCGGCGCGAATGAGTTTCAAGAGTTCGTACCGAAGATCAACGCCCACCGCAATGGGGACGATCAGCGCGAGTAAGACCACCGAGGCTGCGTATCCCGCCCAGCCGAAGCCGAGGAGTGGTTTCTGGATGCGGGTTCGTTCTTTCATCGCGCAGGGACATTCTAACACAAGTGGCCGCGTGAATATCCGTGAGATGGGCGGCGGGACGTCGCCCCCACTGGAGAGATACTTACGCCCCGGCGTTGTCGCCCAGAACGCGTGGCACGCGGATGGAGCCGTCGGCGTCGGTTTCGGGGGCGAGGCGTTCGACCTGGCCCGGCGTGAGTGATTCGCCCGGCTCGTCCTCGCGGAGGCGGTTGGTGGCCTCGACGGGGCTGGTCATGGGGTCCACGTCTTCGAGGTCGGCATCGGTCAGCGCGGCCGCCATGGCGAGCATGTCCGAGAGCTCGGTCCGCAGCGACTCGACCTCGCCATCGCTCGGCGAGAGCCTCGCCAGATGTGCGATCGTGCGGACCTCGGCTTCGGTCAGTTTGTCGGCGGGCTCGGGCATCGAGTCAGTGTAGCGCGAGCCCCATGAAAAAGACCCGGCCTGCAATCGCAAGCCGGGCCTGGTCTTGGTCCGTCTCTCTCACCTGACTCCCATGACCGTCGGGATCTTCGTTCGGATTACTTGGTGCCCAGCGCATCCTTGAGGCCCGGCACGCCGTCGGCGCCGGTGGGCACCTGCATGGTTGAGCCTTCGAGGTCATTATCGATCGGCTCGTAGCGTCCGCCGATGTGCTCGGCCAGGAACGCCTCGGTGGCGGCGTTGAAGGCCATGCTGTTCTCTGGGCGGGCGAAGCCGTGGCCCTCGTCGGGGAAGAGGATGTACGTCACGGGGATGTTCTTCTCGGTCATCGCGCTGACGATCTGGTCCGCCTCGGACTGCTTGACGCGTGGGTCGTTGGCGCCCTGTGCGATCAGCAGCGGTTTCTTGATCTTCTCGATGAAGTTGAGCGGGCTGCGCGATTCGAGCAGCTCGCGCCCTTCCTCGGTCGACAGGTTGCCGACGCGCTGGTTGAAGAGCTCCATCGCCGGCTTCCAGTAGGGCGGGATGGTGTTGAGCAGTGTGACGAGCGAGCTCGGCCCGACGATGTCCACGCCGCAGGCGAAGGTGTCGGGCGTGAAGGTGAGCCCGACGAGCGTGGCGTATCCGCCGTAGCTGCCGCCCATGATCGCCACGCGGTCCGGGTCGGCGATGCCCTCTTCTTCGGCCCAATTGACGGCGTCGATCAGGTCGTCGTGCATCTTGCCGGCCCACTCGAAGTTGCTGGCGTTGATGAAGTCCTTGCCGAACCCGGTCGAGCCGCGGTAGTTCACCGAGAGCACCGCATAGCCACGATTGCTGAGCCACTGATGCATGGAGTTGTAGCCCCACTGGTCGCGCGCCCAGGGCCCGCCGTGGACGAGCAGGACCATCGGCAGCGCCTCGTCGGGGCGTGCGTCGCCGTCAGTGTCGGTCCAGACGGGCAGCGTGAGGTAGCTGACGAGGTTGAGCCCGTCACGGCTCTCGATGACGGTCGGGTGCATCTTGGCCAGCGGCTTGTCTTCGAGTTCGGGGCGGTTGCTGAAGATGTACTCGGCCTTCTTGGCGGTGCGGTCGTAGGTGTAGTACTCGACGGGCCCGTCGTCGCGCACGTAGGCGACGGTCCAGAGCGTGTCGTCCTTGACGCGGCTGGATATCGAGATGTCGCCGTCCTGCACGGTGCGCAGGTACTTCAGATCATCGGCCACGGCGGTGTCGAGGATCTGCCACTCGGTGCGGAGGTAGTTGGCCGCGACCGCCTCGACCTCGCCCGTCTCGGGGTTGCCCATCGCGCCGGAGATGTCGGCCTTGGGGTGCTCGTAGAGCATGTCGGTCTGGCCCGTGTTCATGTCGCGGACGAACAGGGCCGCTGTGTTGCCGGTGCGGCTGTCGATGATGTAGAGCTTATCGCCCTCGGTGTTGAAGCCGACGATCTGCGTCGTCAGCGCGTCGGCGCTGGGGACGTTGAGGTAGGGCTCTTCTTTGACGGTGTCGCCGTCGATCTCGAAGTAGCTGACCGAGCCGTCGCCCTCGTAGCGTGCCGCGAAGCGGACGTTGAACTGGTCGTCGGTGTTGAATCCGAGGTAGCCCTCGTTCTGGAAGACGAGTTCGCTCTCGCCCGAGGTGACATCGATCTTGTAAATGTCAAAGAGCTGCGGGTCTCGGTTGTTGATCGTGACGAGGATGTGGTCGGGGAAGAGCTTGCTGGTCTGCTGGAGCTGCGCGCGGGCACCCTCGTGGGGGGTGAGTTCGAGTCGCTCGCCGGTTTCGATGTTGACGGAGTAGGCGTGGAAGTTCTCGTCGCCGCCTTTGTCCTGCATGTAGACGAGATGCGAGCCGTTCTCCGCCCAGAAGTACTGGCGGATGCCGCGGTAGTCGTCGTTGGTGACAGCCTTGGCGTTATCGATGTCATCGATGGGCGCGATGTAGACGTTCAGGACGCCGTCTTTGGGTGCCAGCCAGCTGAGCGTCTTGCCGTCGGGGCTGGCCTGGAACGAGGCGCGTTCCGGGTTGCCAAAGAGGACCTCGCGCGGGATGACCTCAACGTCCTTGGCGCCCTTGCCGCCGGGCTCGATGCCCGTGCTGGAGGCGTGGGCGGTCAGGCCGATCGACAGGCCACAGATGGTGGCAAGGATTGCGTTCGTATTCATGGTGTTCCCCTTGTGAGCTCTGGGAGTGTTGCCTGCCCGGCCCGGTGGTTTTTTTGAATGCTTTACTTGTGGTGTACCCGGGAGTGACGCACGGGCTGCGTGATCATTGGTCTTGGATTGCCCTTGATTCCTGATCTGGAATCGGCGCGTGAATCTCGCCCCGAGCGGCGGCTTTCTTGATCGCCATGTCCCCAAGCCGGGCCAGGATCAGCAGCACGGCGACCGAGACCCCGATCCCCACTGGCAGGTACCAGCCGGGACGGGCGCTGGCAAGGGCGTCCTTGGAGATCTCGCCCTCGACAAGCGTGCCGAGGTATGCCACGATCGCGGTTCTTGGCAGCATGCCCAGCACAGTTCCGATCGCAAACGGGATCAGATCGACGCGCACGGACGCGAGCACGAGGTTGGTGATCGCAAACGGCGAGTTCGGCGGGAAGCGGATGAGCGTGATGATGCCCAGCGTCCGCCAGAAGCCGCGGTGCTCGCCGTCGCCCTCGCGATCGGGAAAGAACGATCGCACGACGATGTTCCACTTCGGGTGGCGCTGGACGCCCTTGATCGCGTCGTCGCCCGTGATGCGCCGAGCAAAGAAGTAGCCGATGAGTGAGCCGCCCAGGAACCCGACGAGCGCGCCCGGCAGGCCGAGAACGAGGCCAAAGGCATACCCGCCCAGTGCCGCCTGCGCGAAGGTTGGCAGGATCGCCAGGCCGCTGGTGATCGCAAAGACCGCGACATAGAGCAGCAGGCCCGCGGTGCCCATATCGCGGAGCTTGGGCGCGATGACGGGGATGGAGCCGAGCAGGATAAAGCCGCCCAGGGCCGGCATGAAGGCCGCGACAATGGCGGCCGGCCCGGCTCGTCCGAAGTCTGAGAAGCGGACTTCGCTGTCGACCTCGTTCTCTGTCGCGGCTTCGGAGGCGGATTCAGTGTGTTGGGGCTCGTCGGTCATGAGACCGAGCCTAGGGGGGCTGGACAGAAAAGAGCGGGGAGACCGGAGGCCGGAAGCCTCCGCCACGGGCTCAAATGATCGCGTTTCAAAACAACAAACCGGACCGTCGGGGCAGAACCCCTGCGGTCCGGTTCGTTTGGCAAAGAGGGGCCGGAATACATCCCGAGCTCTCTTCGCCGGCGTCAAGCCAGCGGGCGCTGGCAGCGGGGAGTCACGAAGCCCGCCGGCCCGACACGCGGTTGTCTGTCTTTGGGAAACGAGTCTCGCGGGTTTCCGTTACCGGCGACGATCGCTCTCATTTTTCTCGAGCCGCTTCATCAGCTCTTCGAGTTTGCGCTCGAGTTGGTCTACCCGGTTCTCGAGGTCGCGGTTGCGAGAAGCAAGCACATCACGCTCACGCTGCACATCTGCAAAGCGCTCAAAGAGCTCGTTGCTTTCCTTCTGCCGCAGCTTCTCGTCCCGCTGGCGAGCCAGATCATCGCGCTCGATGATGAACGCACGCCCCTCTGGACCCGAGCGGAACAGGCGGTCGTTCTCGCCTAGTTCGCGCAGCTTGGCAAGGCGTTCTTCGAGGCGGCGCATCTCCTCGGCCTGTGCATGGGAGTGCTCCCTGAGTCGGTCTGCGTGCTCATGCATATTTTCTTGATGCTCGCGGATCTTGAGCTCGTGGAGATGGTTCTGACCCTGAGCGTCGCGGCGGAGCGTAAACGCCCGCGTGCGCGCTTCGTTGGCCTGTTTGCGGGCCTGGATCAGTGCTTTTTCCAGCTCTTTCTTCGCTTCGGGCGGCAGGCCTTCCATGTCGAAATCAAACTCGAACTCGCCGAAGGGCTCGAAGTTCTCAAAGAACTCCCGCTCATCGAAATTCATGTCGTCTTCGTTGATGCGGATATTGAACTTCGTGGGCCTGTCGGGGCGGACCGCCAGCGCCTGAGGCGTGCCAAGCCGGTCGGCGCTGAAGGGCGCTAACTCAAGCTTCAGCTTTTTCTTCTCGCCATCGCGCAGAATGATGACAGTTAGGTTGTCGCCAGGCTCGTGCTTCTTGAGAACCTCCAGCAGCACGCCGCGATCATCCATGTGCTTGCCTTCGACTTCGATGATGACATCGCCCGTCTTGATGCCCGCCTTGTCAGCGGGGAGGTTGTCGATGACGCCGACGATATAGATGCCCTCGCCCTCGTTCAGGCCGAGCTTCTCGCGGGTTTCTTTGGAGACCTCGTCGTGCTTGATACCGACCATGACCTTGGGCGGCTCCTGGCCCGCCCATGCGATCGCCGCCGGCTCACGCGGCTCGCCCGGGCCGTCGAACCACTCGATCTTGTCCGGCTTGGGTGCGCGGGCCACCGCGGGGCGTGGGGGCCACTCGGCGATACCGCCTTGGAAGCCGACCGGGAATTCCTGCGTGTCAAAGTGCGGGATGTCGATGACGATCGGCTCGCCGTCGTCGTCTTTGAGGACGATGAAGCCGCCCTCTTCGTCGAGCTTGTATTGGTCGTTCTCGACGGGCTTGCCGTTGAGTTTGAAGGTGACGATCTCGCCGTTCTCGATCTTGATCTCGTACGACTGGTTGTCGCCCGACTTGATGATCGTGGTGCTCGAGCTGGACTTGACCTTCGGCGCAGCGTCCTGCGCGGCGGCGGAGGTTGCCAGTCCCGCGGCGGCGATGGCGGCGGCGATGGTCAGCTTACGGATCGGTGTGTGTCGCATGGTCATGCTCCTGTGTGTTTCAATATTCGGTGCGCTCACCAGGCCAACGGCTCGGGCGCACTCGGGGTTGCGGGCGGGAAAGCGGTTGTGCTCGGAAGGGGGAGGATTTTGGCGGGGATGATCTGAACCTGGCCCGATTCGGTCTGGACCTGCTGGTAGACATCGCGGACCACCACGCGCTCGATGATCGGGCGGATGTAGAGCACCTCGTAGCCAGAGCCGTCGGAAAGCGTCCGTTTATCGAGCACGATGCCCGAGGGCATCTCGCCGATGACCGAGCCGGATTCCTTGCCCAGGTCGAGGTACTTCTGCAGCGCCTCACCAGCGGTGTTGATGACGTTGGCGCCAAGGCCCGCTTGGCTTGTGCCCTGATCGCTGAAGATGATCGGGTCGCCCGGGCGCAGGCCAATGGACCACGCGAGGGCGACCATCGCGGCCACGGCCCAGCCGCCCCAGACGCCCGCAACCTTGAGGCGGTGCGCGGGGCTCGCCTTGGGGTGCAGGTGCACGGGCAGCTCGATCGTGTCAGCAGCGTCGCCCGCGTGATCGACGATGTCGATCGTGCGCTTGCGCAGGTCCTGAAGCTCGGCGATCTCGGCGAAGACAGACTCGTCGTCGCCGGCGATCTGGCGGAACTCGGCCCAGTCCTGGCCCGTGGCTTCGCCGTCGATGATCCGACCGATCAGCACGTCGCGCCGATCGTTTGGTTCCGGGTGAAGCTGGTCGTTCATGACGGACTCCTTGCGAGGCTCTCCCCGCGTGTGTGCTGTGAGGTCTCGGCCAGCTCCCGGAGCATCCGGCGACCCCGCGCGATGCGCGTCTCGATCGTCGTCTCGGGCAGGCCCGTGACCTCGCTGATCTGCTTGTGTGTCATGCCCCGGGCGCACCGCAAGAGCACGCACTCGCGGTAGGAATCGGGCAACTGCTCGATGAGTGAGCCAAGCTGACGCGCCCGCTCTTGCCGTTGTCGGCTGGCCTGGGTCGTCAGGTCGCTCGTGCCCTCGCCCTCCTCGGGAACGTTGGGACGCACGAGCCGGAGCAGGCCCTTGCGGCGGGTCTGCTTGCGACCCGTGGCGCGGGCGGCGTTGATGGCGACCATCCGGAGCCAGGGCTTCAGGGCAGCCGGGTCGTCGAGTTGGTTGATCTTCTGAACCACAGCCAGTGCCACCTCCTGAAGCAGGTCCTCCACATCGGCCTGCCTGGGTTTGTGCGCGAGCAGGACCGCAGCAATCCACCGGCGGTGGGTCTTCCAGATCAGCTCCGCGGCCCGGGGGTCTCCCGCAGCGGCCCGGCGCACCAGATCGGATTCATCCACAGCCAAGCCCTCCCGGTCCTATTCCCAATCCCCTAGATGCGCCCACACCCATGACCCGTCGCCAGACGTGCATAACCTCTGCCATTCGGTACGGGTTGTACCGAATCGATCGCCCGGGGACGCCCTATTTCCGCAAGACTCGACCAGCAAGGCCTTTTTGAGGACGCGACCATGCCGCTGGGCGATCACCTCGAAGAGCTGCGCAAGCGCCTACTCGTGGCCCTTCTCGGACTCATCCCCTTTCTGGTGGTCGCTGCCATCATCGGGCGCTGGGTGCTCGACTTCCTGACGATCCCTGTTCGGCACGCGCTGGCCAAGGCGGGTCTGCCGCCGGTCCTCCAGGCGACCAGCCCGGTCGAGGTCTTCGGCGCGTACATGAAGGTCGTCCTGCTGCTCACGGTGCTGGGCGGCAGCTGGTGGGTGCTCATCCAGCTCTGGCGGTTCATCAGCCCCGGGCTGTACATGTCCGAGCGCCGATTCGTGTACATCCTCGTGCCGATGAGCTTCCTGCTCACGATCACGGGCGTCGTGTTCATGTACTACGCGATGCTGCCGGTCGTGCTGACGTTCTTCATCAACTTCGGCTCGACGCTGGGCGAGAAGGACGTGCTGACAGCCCCCAAGATCGTCGATGTCTCGCCGGAAGTGATGGACTCGATGCCGCTGACGCCTGTGCTTGCGGGCGACCCGGCCGAGCCGAGTGTCGGGCAGACATGGATCAACTCGGTTCTGATGCAGCAGAGGACCTGCATCCGCGTGAACGACTCTGGTGAGCGGGTGATCGTGGGCTCGCCGTTGCAGCTGTCGGTGGGCATCGTGCAGCAGTACAGACTGACCGAATACATCAAGCTGGTGCTGACGTTTGCTCTGGGGTTTGCGCTCGGGTTCCAGATGCCGGTGGTCGTGCTTCTGCTGGGCTGGGCGGGGATCATCGATCACAAGAGTCTTGCGGGGTATCGACGGTACATCATGATGGGGTGCATGGTGGTGGGCGCGATCCTGACGCCGGCGGATCCGATCTCGATGATGCTGCTGGGCGGGCCGTTGTACCTGCTGTTCGAGTTCGGGCTCGTGCTCCAGCGGGTGATGCCGGCCAGCAAGGTGGCCGGCGGCTTTCGGAACCAGGGCTCTGGCGACTCGCCGAGTGACGCGTCGTGAGCAGTTCGGAGACCGATCTGGAGATGATGCGCCGGGCGCTCGCGCTGGCGCGTGAGGCCTCGTCTGCGGGCGAGGTGCCGGTGGGCGCGGTCGTGTGGGAGACCCAGACGGGCCAAATCCTGGGCGAGGGGCGCAACAGGCGTGAGGAGGACCGCGATCCTTCCGCCCACGCCGAGCACATCGCGATCCTGGAGGCCAGCCGGGCTGTGGGCGACTGGCGGCTCAACCACTGCTCGCTGGCTGTCACGCTCGAACCCTGCCCCATGTGCGCTGGGCTGATCGTCAACGCCCGCGTGGGCCGGGTGATCTACGGCACCGACGACCCCAAGGCCGGGGCCTGCCGATCGCTCTACGAGCTGACGACCGATCCACGGCTCAACCACCGGGTCGAGCTGGTCTCGGGCGTACTGGCAGAAGAATCGGCCCAGCTGCTGCGGGCGTTCTTTCGGAAGCGTCGTGGCAAGTCGGACGATCCCGGAATCGGTGGGTTGCCATGCGGATGAGTTGTCCCCATATTCATCACAGGCTTGGGGACAACAGAGACCCGCTCGATTTCTGAGGGGCTCCGTCCTACCGGCTCTTTCTTACATAGAGAGAGAAGAGAGATTCATCATCACAGTAATAAGCGCTGTCGCTTTGTGAAGACAACGCGGCCTGTACGCATAAACAGTGCTTGGGACCAGGTTTAGCGGTGTGGATCGGTGTGGGGGCGAAATGTCGGATGTGTGGCGGTTGCGCGCAAGAGCGCGAACGCGGCTGTCGGTGAAAGGATCTTCATCGTGCGCAAGCTGTCGGAAGCGCCAGCGCAGCTGCGCGCAGACGGCGCTTCACACACAGGTTTTCCACAGCAGGGTGTCGGCTAGAAATGGCCCGAATGAGGGTGGTGGGCCACAGCGCAATGGACCTGTCTCGGGGGGAGGTGGGGCGGCCCGGCAGCCGATAGTCTTGGGCTTGGTATGACTGGCTGGGTGTGAGTTCGGGGAGCGATGGAGCGCGACATGACAGATGTGAAACCAGAGGACCTGCGCGAGATCAGTGAGGCCAACGATCGGCTCCGGGCCGAAATCGGGAAGATCGTGGTCGGGCAGGACGAGGTGATCGGGCAGATGGTCGAGTGCATCTTCTGCCGGGGGCACGCCCTGGTGGTGGGGGTGCCCGGGCTTGCCAAGACACTCCTGATCTCGACGATCGCCAGGGCGCTCAGTCTCGATTTCAGTCGCATCCAGTTCACCCCCGACCTGATGCCCAGCGACATCACGGGCACGGAGGTGTTCCAAGAGGACAAGACGACGGGCCAGCGGTCGCTGTGCTTCATCCACGGGCCGATTTTTTCCAACGTGGTGCTCGCCGACGAGATCAACCGCACGCCGCCGAAGACGCAGGCGGCCCTGCTCGAAGCGATGCAGGAGGGGCAGGTGACGGCGGGCGGACAGATCCACCTGCTGCCGAGCCCCTTCTTTGTGCTGGCGACACAGAACCCGATCGAGCAGGAGGGGACCTACCCGCTGCCCGAGGCGCAGCTGGACCGGTTCATGTACCAGATCAAAATCGGGTACCCGACTGAGGAGGAGGAGCTGGAGATCGTTCGCCGGAGTTCGAGCAAGGCGGAGGTGGTGATCGACCGGGTGCTCGGGGCTGAAGAGATTGAGCGGATGCAGCAGCTGGTGCGTCACGCGCCGGTGGCGGATCACGTGATCCGGTACGCGCTCAGGCTGGCGCGTTCGACGCGCGTGCCCGGGCCGGGTGAGGCGGACAATCGTCCCAAGGTCATCAAGGACTACGTCGGCTGGGGCGCAGGCCCGCGCGCCAGCGAGAATCTGATCTTGGCTGCCAAGGCCAAGGCGATCCTGGAGGGCCAGACGCACGCGGATATCGAGCACGTCAGGGCGGCGGCCTTACCCGTGCTGCGCCACCGTGTGCTGACGAATTTCAATGCAGAGGCCGACCAGGTCGGGCCGGACGATGTGATCCGCGGATTGCTCGATGCGGTCGAGGTCGCTGACGAAGATGCGTCGAGCCTGAAAGAGGTCGATCGTCTGATGGGCTAAGGCTGGGCGAGTTGCGGCGGCGATCTACGCGAGGACGCAGCTCTTGGACGCGAGATCTGCGACGGTGATGAGGTCTTCGGGCGAGTAGCCGTCGCAGGCGAGCTGCGACAGGCCGCGGGCGGTCATCACGAGGAAGATCGCCAGCGTGCGGGGCGGGGCCGAGAGCTTGTCGCCGGCCTGCTGGCGGGTCTCGAGCATTCTTTGAATGACATTGGCGATTGACTGTTTCGTCTCATTCGTGATGGCACAGGCTTCGGAATTCTGAGAGACGCCCGTCCCGCCGCTCTGCATGAGATACGAGCCGGGCGGCGTTTCTGGTTCAAAGATCAGATTCACATACTCCCTGAGTAGCTCGTGGAGAGACCGGCTGGCGGGGATGGAGTCGTCCATGCACTTCATCACGGGCGAGCCGTAGGTATCCATGTAGTGCTTGAGGGTCTGGCGGTAGAGCTCAAGTTTGCTGCCGAATGCGTTGTAGATGCTCGATGGCCCGAGGCCTGTGGCCTTGCAGATGTCGGCGACGGAAGCCCGGTCGTACCCCTTGGCCCAGAAGACGCGCATCGCCTGTTCGAGCACTTCAATTTCGGGAACGGATCGAGTTCTGGGCATGAAACGGTCACCAGACAAGGAAATTTACTGCTGCACAAGATTTTGAAAGGACTGCCGGACCCTAGGCCCATGTTACATTGTTACATAGGTCGCCGCAGATTGTTTGTATTGCGGGTACACAATCCTAAACACAGAGAAATGCTGCATTTATGTAATCGCTCTCATAGCACGGCGTGTTTTGTGATTCTCATTCAAGTAGGCCAGTTTCTGGACCTGCCGGTCGGGCTGTCAGTGTTACAGGCCCCCTCATTACCCGAGATTCGCATCATCAGGTGCGAAATTCTTGAGCCAACTACATCTAGATGGAACGTTTGTTCTAAAACACCGTTGGTGACTGTGTCTCAGTCACTGAAGTGAGAGGTGACCCATGCTGACTCAGACCTCGGAATACGCGCTGCGGGCCATGTGTGCTCTGGCAGCAAGGCCCGGCGAAACGGTAGCCGCGGCGGAGCTTGCTGCTCAGGCCGACGTGCCGCCGCCTTATCTTGCCAAAATCATGCAGCAGCTGGCATCGACCAACTTTGTAAGCGGTCGCCGGGGTATCGGTGGCGGGTACTCGCTGGCTGTCGATCCGAAGGATGTCACGGCCCTTGAGGTCGTCGTGGCGGTCGGGACGATCCGCAAGCCCCACACGAGCAAGGAACTCGACGAGCTTGGTGATGGTTTCAGGTCGCTCCATGAGCGGCTCGACAGAGCGGCCTCGGGCGTGCTCAATGTTCTCCAGGAATCTACTATCGCCGAGTTGGTTCAGGACCGGGGTGCGATTCGCCAGGACCAGAATCAGGCGACGCAGCCCAAGAAGGACGGCAGACCACGCTCGGCGGCCGGCTGAACCGCGGCAGTCAATTCGACGAAAGACACCAAGACCGTGTGCGAAGGCACGCGGTTCTTTTTTTGGGTGAGTAAAGTGGGGGCATGAGCGCCGAAACCGAGTCCAACGAGCAGCCGACCGACCTTCACCCGCTGATCCAGCAGCGGATCGCCAACCGCGAGGCCCTGCGCCAGGCGGGGCAGGATCCGTACGGGTCGGGCGAGCCGGGGCTGATGAGTCTGGCGGCTGCTCACGGGCGGTACGACGAGGCCGCCGACGAGGACCAGAAGGCCAACGGCAAGAGCGAGGGGTTCGCTGACAAGCGGCCTGTGGTGACGGTCGCAGGGCGCGTGATGCTGAGCCGGGACAATGGCAAGCTGATCTGGCTCAACCTGCGCGACGACTCGGGCGATCTGCAGGTCGCCGTCAGCAAGCGCGAGTGCGACGAGGCGGGTTTCGCGGCGGCCAAGCTGCTGGACAACGCGGACATCGTGATCGCGACGGGGCCCCTGACCAAGACGCGGACGGGCGAGGTGACAGTGTGGGCGAGCGGGCTTCGGCTTGCGAGCAAGAGCATCGTGCCGCCGCCGGAGAAGTGGGCTGGTCTGACGGATGTGGAGGCGCGGTACCGCAAGCGGTACGTGGATCTGTGGGCGAACCCGGAGGCGATGAAGGTATTTCAGCTCCGGTCAAAGATACTCGCGGGGATTCGGCGTTTGATGGATGCGCGTGGGTTCATTGAGGTCGAGACGCCGATGCTTCAGGCGCAGGCGGGCGGGGCGGCTGCCCGGCCTTTCGTCACGCACATGAACGCGCTGGATATCGATCTCTCGATGCGGATCGCGCCGGAGCTGTATCTCAAGCGGCTTTTGGTTGGCGGGATGCGCAAGGTGTACGAGATCAACCGCAACTTCCGCAACGAGGGCGTGGACAAGCAGCACAACCCGGAGTTCACGGCGATCGAGGCGTACGAGGCGTTTGGGAACTATCACAGCGTGATGGAGCTGTCCGAGGCGATCGTGCGTCATGCCGCTTCGATCGTGTCGGGCTCGGATCAGAATCTGGCGTTGCCATATGGCGAGCTGACGATCGACTACGCCAAGCCGTTTGCGCGCGTGACGTACGCGGAACTCTTTGAGAAGGCGCTCGGCTTTGCGGTCAGTGATGTTTCCAAGGCGCGCGAGGCGGCCAGGAAGCATCACATCAAGACAGAGGCCGAGGACGGCACGCCGCTGGATGACGTGTGGGTCGTGAATGAATTGTTCGAAGAGGTCGCCGAGCGCGCGATCGATCCGAGTGTGCCGACGTGGGTCATGGATTATCCGGCTTCGCTCAGCCCGTTGACGCGGCCCAAGTCGGACGATCCGACAAACGCCGAGCGCGCGGACTTGTTCATCGCGGGCATGGAGGTCGGGCCGCACTACACGGAGTTGAACGATCCGGATATCCAGCTTGAGCGGTTCCGGGAGCAGCTCTCGGGGATCGACGACGAGGAGTCGACGTTCCGCACGCTTGATGAGGACTTTGTTGAGGCGCTGCGAGTGGGCATGCCGCCGGCGGGCGGGATGGGGCTTGGGATCGACCGGCTGGTGATGCTTGTGACGAACAGCCAGACGATTCGGGACGTGATCCTGTTCCCGCAGTTGCGATCCGCGGAGTAGGCAATCGAGAGTGCAAAAAAGAGAAAGCCCACGGAGCCTGTGCCGTGGGCTTTGGTGTATTCGTAGGTTGTAATTACTTGATCACGGGGCCGTGCTCGCTTTCGTAGGCCTCGGTGATGACGCGGGCGAGCTCTTCATCGCTCAGCGGGGCCAGCGCCCACGCGGCGGCTTCATCAAACTCGTCGCCTTGCTTGGCGAGAAGATCTTCAGGATTTTCGACGAGCGACGGGTCGGCCTCGATTGCCCGGCGGGCGAGGCGTCCAAAGCCCATAAGCGGCTCGGCCAGGCCCTGACGCATAAGGAAGCGGCTCTGGGCGCTGGTGATGTCGTCGTTGCTGGTGCCTTCTGGCTGAGACGTGGCGATGTTGGCCATCTTGTTGCGGGTGTAGTCCATGGCGATGTGGTGCGTCATCATGTTCATCTCTTCTGAGATGACACCCTGCTCGGCGAGGTAGCCGATGATGCCGTCGGGCTGGTTGAGTACCAGGGCGATGTCGCCCAGGGGGATGCGCGTGGACTCGTCGGCGATGTCGAAGTCCCGGATTACGGTGGTGAGTGCGCTGACGCAGGCGCGGGGGTGGGCCTGTGCAACGAGTTCCATTTCACGCTCGCGGTCTTCGAGGAGGACTTCGATGAAGTCCCACTGGTCGTCCTGGACCATCGGGTTGGCTTTGAGGGCGGCGATCTCGTAGTGCTCTTTGGGGTCTACGACAGAGCCGTCGTCCGCGGTGTGCCAGATCGGCTCGAATTCGACGGTGTTCGGATCGAACTTGGGCTGCTGGTTGGCGCGGGGGTTCTGCGCAGCGGGGGCGCGGGGCGCAGGGCGTTCTGCTGGCGGAACATACTCGGGCAGGGGCGGCCGCTTGGGTGGAGGCGGGAGCGTCGACTGGGCGCTGGCGCCGAGCGAGGAGCCGACGCCGATCGTGAGAGCGATGAAGCTGCGAAGGAAGATGGACATCTCTGATCTGCTCCTGCTGGAGGACTGGATTTGTTCTTGACGGGGCACCACCACGCCCGGGTGATTGTAGAAGGTGTTGCGGCGACGGGTTGCGTTGGGCTCGATGGTGGCCCTACTCTCGGACCATGAGCCAGACATTGCCTGACAGGGCGGCCCTTGCGCGCCAGATCGCGGATTTATCGCTCTTGCGCGGGAGGTTCACGCTGCGTTCGGGGCGGACGAGTTCGTACTACCTGGACAAGTACTTGTTCTCGACGCGGCCCGAGGTGCTCTCACAGATCGGGCTGCTTCTGGGTGAGGCGATCGAGAGGGTCGAGCGCGAGCTGGGCGTGAAGGCGGACCGCCTGGCGGGGGCGGAGCTTGGCGGAATCCCGCTGGTGACATCGGCCTCGCTC
>Ga0209273_10001761_pt1 | contig 18174 bp, 10 predicted proteins | sample tdAd471_FD_187126 | JGI IMG/M metagenome (GOLD analysis project Ga0209273, IMG submission 187126) | Marine sediment microbial communities from the Atlantic coast under amendment with organic carbon and nitrate - tdAd47.1 (SPAdes)... | ecosystem: Environmental > Aquatic > Marine > Coastal >...
ACACGTGGACTTTGCAGAAATAGACACATTACATCATGAGACTATCCGAAAAAATGGTGGTGTACATATACACGGAGGAGACCTCTTCGAAAACATCTCTAATACCTACGACTACATTCTCTCCAACCCACCGTATATAGATCCAGAGATAGACAGAGCAGAAGAGAGTGTAAAAAATTATGAGCCACACCAAGCACTCTATGGAGGAGAGCGTGGTATGGAGATACTTTCTCGAATCATACAAGAGGCACTAGCACACCTGAATAAAAACGGTATCCTAGTCCTAGAACATGAGCCGGAGCAGTCTAAAGAAATTGCACACTACGTAAAAGAATATGGATTCTCGTGTAAAACAGAGAAAGACCAGTACGGTGTAGAGCGATACTCTATCCTAGAGCGCACATAGCATTCCCTCTCCACACTGTCCTGTACGCCACGACTCACAGGCACCCCATGCACCACGTGCAAACGTCTGCGCTTCATTCTCTGCTGTCTGGAATGCTTCTTGATGTGTGTACGGCACGATGTACGTATACTCTTTTGCGTATCCTTCCCGAATAAGTGCTTCGTTTACAAGAAGATCATCAACATATACATATGCGAGAATACGTCCGTATTGGTCGTACGCATTCTGTGTGTCGTCCATCTTCAAAGTAATAGCATCTCCTACGTAGTCCGTAAGTACTGCTGTCCCCTCACCTGCGTAGCAGCCACCATCTTCAGGAGCATCGATGCCAATTAAGCGCACAGAAACCTCCTTTCCATACCGAGATACCACTAACGTATCCCCATCAATGACTCGCTCTACCGTATAGGTGTCGTAAGTAACATACACACAGCCAAGGGCTATAAGAAATATGATGGAGAGAGCGTATTTCATACCTGTATGATAGCACGCCTTGCCCCACGCACCGTTTCTGCGTACAATCTAGAGAACTATGGCAGACAAAAAACTTTCAACAGAATCCTACAAAGGTGTTCGTGACTTCTACCCAGAAGATATGGCAATACAGCGATATATTTTTGATACCTGGAGTCATACGGCAGAATCTTTTGGGTACGAGCGATACGACGCATCTGTCCTTGAGCCTTCGGAACTGTATAAAAGCAAAGGTGCAGAGAATGAGGAGTTAGTGAACGAGCAAACCTACACGTTTATCGATCGTGGAGACCGTGAGGTGACGCTCCGTCCAGAGATGACCCCTACTGTCGCACGCATGGTTGCTGCAAAGAAGCGTGACCTCTCCTTCCCTGTTCGTTGGTATTCCATTCCAAACCTGTTCCGCTACGAACGTATGCAGCGCGGACGGCTGCGTGAACACTGGCAACTTAACTGCGACCTCTTTGGTGCAGAAGACTACACCGCTGATGTGGAAATGATTGCGCTTGCGTACCATACGCTTATCAACTTTGGTGCAACACCAGAGATTTTTGCAATACGAGTAAACCACCGGGGATTCATGGAGACACTCTTTAAGGAGTATGGTGTGACTGATGCTGACAAAATCACAACACTGACACGTCTTATAGACAGAAAAGACAAAATGCCTACTGCAGAGTTCCGTGAGGCAGTGACAGACCTTGTACCACCAAGTCGAGCTGAGGAGTTTATCACTACGATTGACGGACGTGATGAAGGTATTCTCGACAGCATTGGTTCTGACACACACCTACAATCTGTGCTTGCAGGACTCCGTGACCTTGGTATTGAGAATGTCATCTTTAGCCCCTCGCTTGCTCGCGGCTTTGACTACTACACTGGTACTATCTTCGAAATCTTTGACACCTCAGAAGAAAATAACCGCGCACTGCTCGGTGGTGGTCGTTATGACAACCTCACCGGACTCTTCGGTGGAGATGCTATCTCTGGTATTGGGTTTGGTATGGGAGACGTCACCATGAGAGACTTCCTTGAAACACACGACCTTCTCATTGCGCCAATCACATCTCCAACACTTGTAATTCTCCCAACAGAGGTGTCGCTCAACTTGGAAGCAGAAAAACTTGCACAGACATTTCGTACTGCAGGAATCTCAGTATCGGTAGACCTCAGTGATAGAAAAGTTGGAAAGAAAATAAGTGCCGCAGACAAAGCACTTGTAAGTTCTGTCATTATCCTCGGGGAAGACGAAGTAAAGCATGGTACGTATACACTGAAGCATCTTGCAGAAGGAACTGAGGGATCTGGAACTGCGGAAGAACTGATTGAGAAGATAATGAACTAGCATGCGATACATCGTATTTGACCTCGAGACCCAAAATACGTTTCAGAGTGTAGAGTCTAATGACCCTGCTGCTTTAGATATCTCTGTTGCGACCGTCTACGACAGTGCGACCAACAAGTACACTACGGTGACCATAGACGACCTCGAGACCCTTTGGCCAATTATTGAACAGGCGGATGCGCTTGTAGGATACAATAGCAACCATTTTGATATTCCCCTTCTTAACAAATACTATCCTGGAGACCTTACACAGATAAAGAGTATCGACCTACTCGAAGATATCAAGAAGTCTCTTGGACGGAGACTACGACTCGACTCTGTTGCAGAAGCAACCGTCGGTGCAAAGAAAAGTGGTCATGGACTACAAGCGGTACGTTGGTGGCGTGAAGGGAAAATAAAAGAGATTATGAAGTACTGCGAGCAAGATGTTCGTGTAACAAAAAAGGTATTTGACTACGCTCGTGAACATGGGAAAGTACTCTTTAAGGAAGGACGTAAAAAGCGAGAAATCCCGCTTGATACCGCACACTGGGAAGAAAAAGAGGAGGTAGCAATGACGCACTCGTTGCAGTTTTAGCCCAAAAATACCACTCCAACCACCACTGCAGCAACCGCAATGCGATACCACACAAACGGCCACAATGTGTGGTTTTTTACAAACGAAATCATAAAGTGAATTGCACCTAGCCCCACAAAGAATGCCACTACTGCTCCGATAAGCACTGCAGTCCAATCAGTACCTGCTGTATTTCCAAGTTCTAATGCTTTCTTTGCTCCCGCTCCAAGAAGAACAGGGATAGCAAGAAGGAATGAAAAGCGTGTTGCCTCAACACGTGAAAGTCCCAGAAGCATACCTCCGGCAATGGCAGACCCAGAGCGAGACATACCTGGAATCAGTGCCAGTGTCTGGAAGAATCCGATCTTCAATCCTGTTGGTGCATCAATACGTCCATCACGGAATGATGTGTGGTAGCGATGTTCTGCATACATAAAGAGCAGAGACCCAAGCACCAACACCCCCGCAACAAGAAGTGGGTTTCTAAAGAGTGTCCCCATAATGTCTTCAAGAAGGAGTCCGAAGATAACTGCTGGGATTGTACCGATGATAAGTGCCTTGAGCAGCGTTACGTACTTCTGATCCACCTGCTGTCTTCCAAGAACACGGAGAAAGGTCTGAAACAAGAGCCAGATGTCTCCAAAGAAATATACGATGACTGCAAGTACAGTTGCTAAGTGAAGTACTGCGTCAAACGCAAGTGATCCGCCGTCAATGACACTACCAAAAAGAATAAGATGTCCGGTAGATGATATTGGTAAGAATTCGGTAATTCCCTGTACAAGTCCAAGAATTGCTGCGTATACGGTATCCATATGTATCCTGTAGTATAGCACCTCACATGCTATACTTGCCGTATAACTTCTATACATATGCGTACACACTCACTTGCTATACCAATCGCCATTATTATCGCTGCAGCCCTTATAGGAGGCGCACTCTTCTTTACCGGAGAAAAAGAACCACTCAGCACTATCGTGCCTGAAAAAGAGTCTGCAGAGACAAGTATTCGTCCTGTAGACAATACTGATCATATCCTCGGTAATCCAAACGCTCCTATTATACTCGTAGAATACTCAGACTTCGACTGTCCATATTGTAAGCAATTCCACGAGACTATGACTCGTATCATTACGGAGTATGGTGCAAACGGACAAGTAGCGTGGGTATATCGACACTTCCCACTCACCCAACTACACCCAAATGCAGCACTTCTTGCAGAAGCATCAGAATGTATTGCAGAACTTGGTGGTAACGATGCGTTCTGGACATTCACCGATACTATTTTTGCAGAACGCGCGCTCAGTGAACAAACAAATGTTGCTCGCCTTCCAGAGTTTGCAGAGAACGCAGGTGTAGAAAAAGATGCTTTTGAAGCATGTGTTGCAAGCGAACGACATGCTGGACGTGTTGCCGAAGATGCGCAAGAAGCAGTTACTTCAGGTGGAAAAGGAACACCGCACACTATCGTACTCGCTGGAAACCAACAAGGACTCATCAGTGGCGCACAGCCATACGCTTCGGTGAAGCAAATTATAGATAGCCTTCTTGCACAAATGGATGGACGCTAGACTTTCCGTAGTTTCTCTACAAGATGAAAATACTCTGAGTCCTCTTCGCACGGCGCTTCCAAGAACGATCCGGTGGTAATTTCTTTTGCTACACGTCCTATCTCTGTTTTCAAATCTGCAATCTCCTCGTCAGTTACCGTAAACACCTCCTCACGTATACCTCCCTGCGCAGTTGGCTCTACAAAAGAAATCACCCCCTCTTTACTCTGATACTGCTCGTCGTCATACAGTGAAAGCATGAGTGCGTAAAAGACCAACTGTCGCTTGTAGTCTCCGTTGGAATCTTTGGTCGTTCCTTCAATCTGTCCTCGTGTCTTTGGCTTCCCTGTCTTGTAATCTACAACACGTATAAGGTTGCCATCTGTATCAAAGTCGAGTCTATCAAGTTTTCCTGTTAGTTTGATATCCATACCCTCTACTGAAAGTACTACCGAGAGAGAAAACTCCTCCTGTGTCTCTACGCCAACAGAAGATTCTACATGCGGAAGATATATCGCACATGCTTCAAGTCCACGCTCCAGGAGTCGTGTGTATTCCTCTGTTGTTATTGGCATCCGATTCAATTGAATTTCCAAATACTTCTTCGCAGATGACAGTGAAAAATCTTTTTCTTTTGTGAGACGTTCCAGTACCCCATGTACAGCATTTCCGTATAATAGTGAGGAGGACATGACTTCTGGCACACGGAGCATATTTCTATACACATACTTCCATGGAGAGTCCAGATAGTTATTGAGCGCTGTTGCAGAAAGGCCACGAGTCATGAAGATGTCTCGTACCAGAGACACATCTATGGTTGGTGCATCTATCACCTGTTCTCCAAGTGCTTTAAGTGGCTCAAAGTCTGCATCAATAGACTCTTCTTTTACCGGAACATCATCGAGTAGTCTCGATGGTATAAGTACCTTCCCTGAAGCATCTGTCTCACTATATGAGAGATGCAGTTCCTTCCGTGCTCGTGTCATTGCTACATAGAGCAGTCTCCGCTCGTCATCAAACACATCAAAATCTTCTTCAGACACATACGTGTTGAGCGGGATGGTAAAATACGTACGTTTGGTCCTCCCTCCCCACACACTATCCGCCACGTGTGGCACAAAGACCACGTCGTACTCTCGCCCTTTCGACGCATGTGCGGTGAGTATCTTCACTGCGTGAGACTCACTCCCAATATACGGAGCAGAAAGTGGTAGGCGGTACTCTTTTCGTTTCTCAAGAAGCGTATGTACATCACGAAGTGTTGCCACTTCATTTCGCTCCACCAACTCCTCTATTTCATCATAGAGACGACGTACAATACGCGCACTTTCAAATGGATCTTCTGCAATGATGTGTTCTAGGAAACCGCTCTCCTTCAGCACATACTCCAGTACGCGATGTGGGCCCTCTTTTATCTCTCGCTTCCGAGCCTCTTCAAAAACAGTCATGATGCGGAGTGCCTGTTCTATATGCTCTACTCCCAGATTCTTCAAGGCAGTTTCTTTTGAGAGTATCGTTGCAAGCGGTCGGTCATACCGGACACCACTTAAAATACGGAAGATGTCTTCGGTCGTAAGTCCCCAGTATGCCCCATGAAGTACCGACCGAAGTGCCTCAGCATCTCCAGGGTGTGTTACTGCCTGAATGAGAGTGGCGACCGTCTGCGTTACTGGATGAGAAAGGATGTCTCCGTCAGACGAAGGAGATACCGCAATCCCTTTTCTTCTCAGCGCGAGTGCAAAACGCTCCACCTCTTTGTTGGTGCGTACAATGACGGCAATTTCTTCTGAAGCAGTGCCTGCTTGTATTTTCTTTTCTATAGCATCGGCGATGTACTCATCTTCAATGACTTGATGTACAAAACTCTGCCGCATTATATGCGCCTCTTCCGTATTACTCGAAAGTGGTACACGAAGTTCTTTGAGAGGACCTTCCTCCACCTCTACCAGACTATGTGCCGCATCGAGAATGGACTGCCCTGAGCGATAGTTTTCGGTCAGTGAGATTACCTCTGTGTCAGAGAATACATCTTTGAAGTATAAAAAGTTTTCAAGCGATGCTCCTTGGAAGCGATAGATTGCCTGCTTCTCATCTCCTACCGCAAAAATGTTTGGACTGTCATGGTATGACGCAAGAAGTTCCAGAATCTTATTCTGACTTCCGTTCACATCTTGATGCTCGTCTGCAAGTACATATTGATACGTCTCTTGCAGGTCTCGAAGCATATCTTCGTTCTTCTCGAGCGCATCGATGGTCTCGAGGATCATATCATCGAAATCATAGAGGCGTTCTGAAGTGAGTAACGCATCATACGCTCGGTAGAGTGCACAAAGTTCTCTATTCTTCTCAAGCGATTTTTCTTTCTTTGTATACTCTCCACGCACCTTTCCTTTATGCGCTCCTTTCTCATGTACTTTCTCTGTTGCAGCGAGGTCTTTTTCCTGTTTTTCGAGAATGGCGACACAATCTTGAGGGGTGACCCCTTCTTTCTTCAGATGTTCTATCTCTCGAAGAATGGGAGTGACGTAGTATAAAGGATTTCCCATCGGACGAAGATGCTTTATTCCTTCGGACTCTATTAAAGACTCTACGAGTGCAATCTTCTCTAAGTCTGATATGAGTCTCCCCCCAATAACTCTCGTATACGCATCGGGGTATAGACGGATGAGCCTCTCGGCAAAACCGTGAAATGTATAGATAGGTACTCTGTATGCTGCAGTACCAATATAGGTATGGAGACGCTCTCGCATTGCCTGCGCGCCTGCATCCGTAAAAGTGAGTGCAAGGATTCCCTCAGGACCGACATCTGTTTGGGTAAGGATTTGTGCAATACGAAGCGTGAGAATTTGGGTTTTTCCCGTCCCTGGACCTGCCACCACCATGACCGGTCCTTCAATACTATCTACCGCCTTTTTCTGCTCGGTATTAAGTCTGGCATATGCTGTTTTGAACGCAGAATCACTCATAGAAGGTATTATACATCACCGTGCATAGAGACCCTTGCAATCCCATAGGATGCGGAGTACAGTAGTGGCTCAAAAGTCCAGAAACGGTATGCTTTCGACAGAATCACTACTTGCCGCACTCATGATGCTCGTAATCGCAAGCGCGACTTTTTTCATAGCAAAGCGAGTGCAACTCCCCTACACTGCTCTTCTTGCTTTCGTCGGAATGGCACTTGCCCCAATCTCTCTTCACATCCCCCTCTTCAGTTTCATGCGTGACTTCGTACTCACACCAGAACTACTCTTCTACGTATTCCTCCCGACACTCATCTTTGAATCCGCATACAATATAGACGTTCGTCGTTTTTCTCGAGACCTCCCTGTTGTTGCATCTCTTGCTGTTGTTTCCCTTCTTATTTCTACTTTCCTGATTGCAGGAGCGCTTTACTTTGCACTTCAGTTCCTTGGATTCCCTGTACCGTTTGTACTGACACTCCTCTTCGGTACACTTATCTCTGCAACAGATCCAGTAGCTGTGCTTGCACTTTTTAAGGAGTACGGAGCGCCACGTAGACTCTCCCTTATTTTTGAAGGAGAGTCTCTTTTTAATGACGGTACAGCGGTAGCACTCTTCTTGATTGTACTCGGTATCATCTTGAATGGTTTTCATGGTATGGAGACCATTACCGCAGGAGTGACTGCGTTTCTCATCATGGTTATCGGTGGTGCATTTCTTGGACTCCTCTTTGGAGGACTGTTTGCTAACCTGATTGGACTTACCAAACAAAATGAGTCTGTGTCTATTACACTCACCATTGTTATGGCACATCTCACATTCCTCCTCACGGACCTTGTTGCACACCACCTCAGTTGGGGCGGGCAACCACTCCACCTCTCTGCAATTATCTCCACCTCTGTGGCATCTATCGTTATGGGTAACTATGGACGATACAAGATTAGTGTCCGTGCAGAAGAGTTTGTGGAGAAATTCTGGGAGCAACTTGCGTTCATCTCTAACTCTATTGTGTTTATTCTCATCGGACTGCTGTTTGCAGAACTCCCGACAAACACTAACAACTTCTGGCTGATTGTCCTCTCTACCATCGGTATTGTTGCTGCTGCACGTGCGCTTTCTATCTATCCAGTCATTGGAATACTTAACTTCTTTATCACTGAAAAAATCCCTACCTCATGGCAACATCTTATGGCATGGGGTAGTTTGCGCGGAGCGCTTGCGGTCACTATGGTACTACTCATTCCAGATACCCTCTCCCTTCCTGGCTGGGAATATGCCCTAACTCCGAAGGAATTTATCCTCACTATCACCATTGGTTGTGTCTTCACCACCCTCTTTATTAAAGCGACCACCATGGGAAGTCTCATGAAAAAACTGGGCATCGATGCACTTCGCCCTATTGAGTCTCTCCAGTACAAAGAAGCGCATGCGCTGGTGGAGCATACAGTACTTGAACGACTCAACAGATTTGCTCATAAGGACTATATTGACGCACAGACCTTCGCAACACTGCATAAAAAGCACACTGACCGCTACGAAGCATCGTGTACAGAATGTGCAGAGTATAATGATGTACTTGCGGAGAGCGCTCTTCGGCTGCATGCCATTGGTATTGAACGATTCCACCTCAAGAAACTGTATCAGTACGGTGAAGTAAGTGAGAAGAGTGTAAAACGTATTATGAACAAACTCGCTATTCAGAGTGAGTACATCGAAGAAGGAAATATGAATGTGCCAGAAACATCTTCGTACGAAGCGAAAGATGTCTTCGGAAAAGTAGCAACGTCTCTTAAGCACCTTTTCTTCACCCCTTCCCCAGAGAAGACTGCGGTGGAAAACTATACATACTACCGAGGGCAATCTATTATTTCTCGTAAGGTACTGAAGGAACTTGAGCGAATCGAGACAAAGGGAGAGTCTGCAGTATTCTCTGCTGCAGCGCTTGAGAGTACCCGTGCTGCATACATGCGATTCCAAGAAGGGTCTACAAAGAAGATGGAGGCTGTGGCACAGCAGTACCCTGAACTAATTTCAAAGACAAATCGTAGTCTTGCAGAGCGCGGACTTTTCAAGGTAGAGGAAACAGTGCTTGATGAACTCTTTGAGAAAGAACTCATTACCCCAAAGATTTACATTACCCTTCGGAATGAGTTTGAAGAGGAGGCGGTATAAAAAGACCCGCAACGCGGGTCTTTTTCTTAGTAACTCTTGAGGCGGCGTGCCTTCTCATGCTGTCGAATCTTCTCAAGTGCCTTTGCTTCAATTTGACGAATACGTTCACGGGTTACCCCAAACTCTTTTCCAACCTCTTCGAGTGTGTGGTATGTTCCATCAATGAGTCCATGACGCATCTCAAGAATCTTTCGTTCCTTCTCTGAAAGTGTGTCGAGAATCTCTCCCATCTGGTCTGCAAGAATACGGTGTGACACCTCCTGATCTGGAGAGGTAATCTTATCGTCTGCAATGAAGTCTGCGAGACGAGACCGGTCATCATCGTCACCAATTGGAAGCTCGAGAGAGATGGTGTCTTGACTAATTTTCTCAATTTGATAAATCTTCTCCACCTCAACATTCATCTCTGTAGCAATCTCCTCTGGCATCGGGTCACGTCCAAGGTCTTGTGCAAGACGACGTGATACCTGCTTGTACTTTGCCATGGTTTCTACCATGTGTACTGGAATACGAATCGTACGAGACTGGTCTGCAAGCGCACGGGTAATCGCTTGGCGAATCCACCATGTTGCGTACGTAGAGAACTTAAATCCCTTTGTGAAATCAAACTTATCCACTGCCTTAAAGAGTCCAAGGTTTCCTTCTTGGATAAGGTCAAGGAGTGTAAGGTCTGGACTTCGTCCAACATACTTCTTTGCAATAGATACCACCAGACGAAGGTTTGCACGTGCCAAAAGGTTTCGTGCCTCCTCATCACCTTCAGTGATACGCTTTGCAAGGTCTCGCTCTTCCTGTGCAGTAAGGAGTGGATACTGCCCAATCTCTCGCAAATACATCTGGATAGAATCGTATCCGCTATCAGAACGCTTGTAGACATTCTTTTTTTCTAGAAGATCTCCTCCTGAGGTTTCTCCAAGCATACCGCCACTCTCAAGTACGTCGATACTTGCTGTTGCGAACTTCTCGTAGAGATCTTCAAGGAAATCCACGTCTTTTTCGATACGTGGAAATGCGCGAAGAATTTCGTCATAGGTTACATACCCACGCGCACGTCCTTCATCAAGAAGTGCGTTTGCCTTGTCCTCTAACGCTTTCTGGGCTTTCCCTGTACGTTTCTTTGCGACCTTTTTGGTCGTCTTCTTGGTAGTCTTTTTCGTGGTTTTCTTGGTAGTTTTCTTAGCCACCTTCTTTACCACTTTCTTCGTTGTTTTTTTGGCAGATGTTTTTTTAGCTGTCTTTTTAGCTACTTTTTTTGTTGCCTTTTTAGCGACCTTTTTGGTCGTTTTTGTTGCCTTTTTTGTTGTTGCCTTCTTCGAAGCCATGTGCGGACACTATACCGTAAAATACAGAAAAATCTAGAGGGTAATGGTTGCATCCAGTGTCCCTTGGAAATCCTGCATCTTTTTGAGTAGTTCCTCTACCTTCCCTGTATCCCCCGCCTGCTCTGCCTGCTTCAGTTCTTCTTTGAACGCTGTGATGTGTTTTTTTGCCGTACGAAGTGAAAGTTCAGTAAGCTTCTCACTAAATTCTTCTTTCAATTCTCGCTCTGTATAGTTTGCAAGTTGATTCTCTAAGGTAAAAGAGAGTTTATTCCCCTTCTCTTTGTCTACCACTACATCATCTCCAAGAATAGTCTTTAGTTTTTCTTTTACCAATGCTCCAAGATCCACATACTCCCCACGTAAGAGAATCTCTGCACCAATCACAAGGAATGCAATAAGTTCCTCATGTCGTGTGCCTGCTTCCACCTTCTTTTGTGACACCTCTTCTGGAGGATCCGTGTGTACTACCTTTTCTGCAAAACGCTCCACTTCATAATGCACACCGTCCTTTGTGGTATCGAGTCGCTCTGCAACCACCTTCTCAAAATGCTCTCTGTCTATCTTATTCGGCATACGTGCCAAGAGTGGTAACACCTCCTCTCGAACCCGCAACTTATACGCACGTTCATCCTTAGCCTCTTTCTCTAATACATTAAGGAGAAACTCCACAACATGTACTGCCTTCCCCACCAAATACTTAAATTCTTTCGCGTCTTCTTTGATGACATCTGCAGGATCTTTTCCTTCTGGCATCTCCACCACTTTACTATCCATACCGCGAGAGAGCATCATCTCTGCACCTCGTTTTGCTGCGGCAATACCCGCCCTATCAGAATCCAGAGCAAGCACCACTCTATTAGAGAGACGTTCAAGAAGGTCTATATGATGTGCAGTGAGTGCTGTACCTGATACTGCAACCGTATTTCCATACCCTGCCTGATGTGTTAAGACAACATCAAACTGTCCTTCAGTAATGAGTGAAAAATCCAACTTCCGTATCCCCTCTTTTGCTTTATCATACCCAAACAAAATATCGGACTTCTGAAAAAGTTCCGTCTCTGGAGAGTTTACATACTTCGGTGTCTCTTTGTCTTTTGAGAGTGTCCTCCCAGAGAATGCCACCACCCTTCCTGATGTGTCACATATAGGAAACATAATCCTATTCCGAAAGACGTCATACGGTTCCTTCCCTCCATCTGTCTTTTTAATCAGACCCGCTTTCAGCATCTGCGCATCATTGTATCCTTTCTCTGTCAGATGCGTGCGGAGGGAGCGCCACTCGTCTGGCGCAAACCCAATACGCCACGTATGAATTGTCTTTGCATCCACTCCTCTATCCAATATGTAGTCCTGTGCTGGTTTATACAGTGTTCCTTGCTTAAAAAAGAAGGCTGCAGCCTCTTCAATGAGTGCATATTGCGTGTCTCGCTCGGTACGCTTCTTTGGATCCTCCTTTACAAGTTCCACCCCCGCCTTATCCGCAAGGATCTTTAGCGCGCCCTTAAAATCTACCCCTTCCATCTTCTCAATGAAAGTGAAGATATCTCCCCCTTGATTCGAAGAGAAACAATAGTACATACCTCTATCCGGAGAAACATAAAAAGACGGTGTCTTTTCAGTGGTAAATGGAGACTTTCCCTTGAAATTCTTTCCTGCTTTCTGCAATTCCACATAGGGTGCAACCACATCAAAAATGGAAAGTCTCTCTTTAATTTTCTGTACAGAGTCGCTCATGTGCATCCAGTATACCGTAAATATAGAAAAAGAGCCTTTCATGTGGGTCAGACACGAAAGGCTCGGGTGGAAGTCAGATCCACCGGCATTCCCAACTCATAATCCAGAGGGGGCAAGGGGTTCGGAAAGAGCAGGAAATACTACCGATACTATAACACACACCTTACAATATGCAAGTACTAAAAAACCGCAGTATACTGCGGTTTTTTAGATATCTCTATCAGACTATGCTTCGTCGTCTGCTGGAGCAATACTCTTGATGAGTGCCTCCTTCTCACTCCCCTTAAATCCAGTACCTGCTGGGATAAGGCGTCCAATGATAACGTTCTCCATAAGTCCCGAGAGGTTATCTTCGCTACCGCGTACTGCGGCGTTGATAAGAACACGAGTTGTGTTCTGGAATGATGCAGCAGAAAGGAAACTCTTCCGAGAGAGTGATGTCTCAGTGATTCCAAGGATAAGTTTGTCACCCTTTGCAATCTCCTTCCCTTCGTCCTTAAGTTTCATGTTTTCCTTCACTACAATCCACTCTTCAACAACATCACCAACAGTGAAGCGACTGTCTCCACTTTCAGTAATCTTCACGCGGCTCATCATTTGCTTCACGATAAGTTCGATGTGCTTACGCGCAATTGTTACACCCTGAAGCTCGTAGATCTTGTTGGTCTCGTTAATGATGTATTCCTGTGTCGTCTCTACACCACCAAACTTGAAGAGATCTGGGAGGTGTGCAGAACCGTCAGTCAAAAGCTGTCCTGCTTTTACCTCTTCTCCAACTGACACCGTTACTACACGACGGTAGTTTACAGCGTACTCTATTGGGTCATTCTTCTTTGTTGCACCCTTAGCACCAACTGCAGGGGTCACTACAATAGTCTTCTCACGACCTTCAGTTCGGATCTCTGAAACGATACCGTCAGTCTTAGAAATAACTGCTGGAATCTTTGGCTTTCGCTTTTCAAACACCTCTTCCACACGTGGAAGACCCTGTGTTACGTCTCCTCCTACAGACGCTGCTCCTCCGGCATGCTTCGTGTTCATCGTAAGCTGTGTTCCTGGCTCTCCAATCGCTTGTGCGGCGACAGTACCTACTGCCTCTCCAATGTCAACGAGTTCGTTGGTAGTGAGGTCGATTCCATAACACTTCTGACACACACCCTGAAGCGTCTCACACGTCATCGGTGATCGTACGGCAACAGTCTCGATACTCTCGTCGTTTTCAATAGCAACTGCATCAAGTCGAGATACAAGATGTCCTTTTTTGAATGACACCTCCTTCCCTTCAACTGCCTCGGCAAGAACACGTCCACGTACTGCCTTAGAGAACGATGTTGCAATTCCTGATGCAGACATCCGTCCAACTGTGACATTCTTCTTTGTCTTACAATCGTCTTCAGTGATGATTGCATCTTGAGCAACCACGAAGAGACGACGGGTAAGATACCCTGCTTTCGCAGTCTGTAGCGCAGTATCGGCAAGTCCTTTACGTGAACCGTGAGTCGTAATGAAGTACTCGATTGGAGTCATACCCTCCTTCATCGAAGATTGTACAGGGAACTCTAGAGTTTCACCTCGAGTGTTTACAATAAGTCCCTTCATACCAATCATCTGAGAAATCTGACGGATACTTCCTCGAGCACCGGACTTCCAAAGGTCGTATGCAGATCCGTTGGTATCCATCCGCTCTGGGATGATTTCCTCAAGTTCTGTCTTAGCGCGGTGCCATACTTCGATAATCATACGACGTCGCTCTTCTCGGGAAATAAGACCATCGTTGAAATGAGTCATAATCTCCTGTTCTTTCCCACGCGCTTTTTCAAGAATTGCCTGCTTTTCTTCAGGAACAACCACCTCGTCAATTCCCCACGTAGATCCAGAGATAGTTGCGTACTTAAATCCAAATCGCTTCACTTTGTCGATGACCTTCGGCACAACAGCAACACCTTCTGCGTCAATAAGATCGATGACCACCCCAAAGAGATCACGCTGTGTTATCACATCATTAATGAATGTGTGATCACTTGGAAGTACACTGTTAAAGAGAAGACGTCCTACTGATGTTTCAAACACCTTTCCTTCAAATTGTGCGTACTTTGGTGTATCTGTCGCAAGCACTTTCACCTTTGCACGGAAATCAATAACTCCGTAGTCGAAGGCGTTGATCGCATCGTTTGGAGATGCAAAGAATTTATCCTCTCCCTTTGCACCTTCAACAATCTTTGTCATCCAGAATGCACCAAGTGCAATATCCATAAGAGACTCTGAAACTACTGGCTCTGCAGAACCAGGCTTTAGTACGTTCTTGTTTGCAGAGATAATCTCCTTTGCCTCAAGTTGTGCCTCATCGGAAAGTGGTACGTGTACTGCCATCTGGTCACCGTCGAAGTCCGCGTTGAACGCACTACATACGAGTGGATGAATCTGAATTGCGTTACCCTCGATAAGTACCGGGCGGAATGCCTGGATACCCTGACGGTGAAGCGTTGGCGCACGGTTAAGGAGTACGTGCTTGTCTTTAATCACACCTTCAAGAATCGCCCATACCTCTGGTACTCCATCTTCAATAAGACGTCCTGCACCACGAATGTTGTATGCAAGCTCCTGTCGAAGGAGTTCTGAAATAACAAACGGACGGAAGAGTTCAAGTGCCATGTGCTTTGGAAGTCCACACTGGTCGAGTGCAAGTTCAGGACCAATCACAATCACAGAACGTCCAGAATAGTCCACACGCTTTCCGAGAAGGTTCTGACGGAAGTATCCCTGCTTACTCTTTAGGTAGTCTGAAAGAGACTTGAGCGGTCGGCGCTGCGCCTGACTCATTGCGGAATATGCAGTGTTTCCATGACGGATAGAGTTGTCGATAAGCGCGTCAACTGCCTCCTGAAGGATACGCTTCTCGTTTCGAAGAATCACGTCTGGAGCCATGATATCAATCAATTTCTTGAGTCGATTGTTTCGATTAATCACACGACGATACAGGTCATTAAGATCTGAAGATGCGTGACGTCCTCCCTCAAGTGCAACCATCGGACGAAGTGCTGGTGGAATCACCGGAATACGGTTAAGGAACATCCACTCAGGACGTACATCAGCATGAATCATGCCTCGAATCAACGAGAGACGCTTATCAAGTTTTGCACGCTCTAGCGCCCCCGCTGTCTCGCGCTGCTTCTCAAGTCGCTCCTGCAGTTCATTGAGGTCAATGTTCTTAAAGAGATCAAATATTGCTTCAGCACCAATACGTGCCTCGAAGAGTGTGGAGTACTTCATTGAGTACTTGTGGTATGTAAGTTCATCAAGCACTGCGCCTTCGTGCAGCCCTTCAATCTCCTTCTTTGTTTCATCAAGACGACCTTTTAGCTCTGTACGCGCTGCGTCAGAGTTCAGTGTTGCAAGTTTTGTCTTGTATTCGTTATTAAGTTCCTTGATGAGCCGCTCTCGCTCGGTCTTTGAAACCTTTATCACAATGTATCCAGCGAAGTAAATAACCTTCTCAATCTGCGCAGCAGATGTTCCGAGAATAAGTGCAATACGACTTGGTACTCCACGAAGGAACCAAATGTGAGAGACGGGTACACAGAGTTCAATATGTCCCATACGCTCACGACGTACGATTGAGCGAGTGATTTCCACTCCACATTTCTCACAGACGATACCCTTGTATCGAATACCACGGTACTTCTTACACGAACATTCATAGTCCTCAACTGGACCAAAGATCCGCTCATCGAAGAGTCCATGCTTCTCAGGACGCTGTGTTCGGTAGTTAATTGTCTCTGGCTTTGTAATCTCGCCCTTAGACCACTCAAGAATACGATCAGGTGATGCAAGCTTTAGCTCCACACTTGAGAATTCTTTGTTTGTTTTGTTTTTTGTGTACATAGTGTTTTCTTTAGACGAGTAATTACGCTTCATCACGCTTAAGATCTACATCAAGTGAGAGACCCCGGAGCTGATTGACCAAGACGTTAAACGCTGCCGGTGTGTACGGATGACTAATCCGCTCACCACGAACGATTGCGTCGAATGCTGCCGACCGACCTACAATATCGTCAGATTTAATTGTGAGCATTTCACGAAGTGTATATGCTGCTCCATATCCAAGAAGCGCCCACACCTCCATCTCTCCGAATCGCTGTCCTCCAACCTGTGCGCGTCCACCAAGTGGCTGCTGGGTAATGAGAGAGTATGGACCAATAGAACGCATGTGAATCTTGTCCTCCACCATGTGGTGCAGTTTCAAGATGTACATGAATCCAACAGACGTCTTCTGCGCGAACTCTTCTCCAGTACGTCCGTCACGAAGCCACATCTTTCCATCTTCTGAGAGTCCTGCTTCCTTAAGTTCCTTCTTAATCTCTGTCTCGCTTGCTCCTGCAAAAGGCGGCACAATCGCCTGATATCCAAGCGTGTGTGCAGCCATACCAAGATGAAGCTCGAGAATCTGTCCAAGGTTCATACGAGAAGGCACTCCAAGTGGAGTAAGGAGGATGTCGATTGGACGACCGTCCTCTGTGTACGGCATATCTTCCTCTGGAAGAATGCGTGATATAACTCCCTTGTTACCGTGACGTCCTGCAAGTTTGTCCCCTACTGATACGTTACGCACCTGCGCTACCGTAATATGGATACGCTTGATAACGCCACTCTCAAGATTGTCTCCCGCTTCACGTGAGAATACCTTCACACCAATCACCCGTCCCTGCTTCCCAGCCTCAAGACGAAGTGAAGTATCCTTCACGTCCTTTGCCTTCTCTCCGAAGATAGAACGAAGGAGTCGCTCTTCTGGAGTCAGCTGCGTTTCACCCTTAGGTGTTACCTTACCTACGAGAATGTCTCCAGGACGGATTTCTGCTCCGACACGGATGATTCCATTCTCATCGAGGTTGCGTAGTTTCAGTTCTGATACGTTCGGGATATCAGGCGTCGTTACTTCAGGTCCAAGTTTGGTGTCACGAACTGCAACCTCAAACTCTTCCATATGGATGGTCGCAAACTTACTATCCTTTACGAGACGCTCTGAAATAATAATCGCGTCCTCGTAGTTTGCTCCACTCCAACTCATGAATGCTACAAGTGCATTTTGCCCCACCGCAATCTGTCCGTTGTCTGTAGTAGATGTATCAGCAAGAAGGTCTCCTCGCTTTACCTTATCTCCTACCGTTACCGCAGCACGGTGATAGAACGCAGAGAAATCGTTTGTACGCTGGAATGATGTCAGCATGTACTCATCCTTCTTTCCCTTGCTGTTCTTCACTACAATGTGACGAGCATCACATTCAATAACTTCTCCTGCTTCACGAGCGAAGATAACACGTCCAGTATCTCGTGCGGCCATCTGCTCGATTCCTGTTCCGACAAGCGGTGCTTCCTGTATGACACACGGAGTCGCCTGCTTCTGCATGTTTGATCCCATGAGCGCACGGTTGGCATCGTCGTGGTTAATGAATGGAATCATTGAGGTCGCTACAGAGAATGCCTGGTTTGTTGCAATATCGATGTAGTCCACATCTCTCTTTGCCACAACTTTTGGCTCCCCGTTACGACGTGCCTCAACCATAGACTGTGTAATCTTTCCAGAGTCATCAATTCGTGTCGCCGCGTGGGCAATATTAAACTGCTCCTCTTCGTGTGCGTTGAGGTATACAATCTCG
>Ga0209273_10001762_pt1 | contig 18168 bp, 13 predicted proteins | sample tdAd471_FD_187126 | JGI IMG/M metagenome (GOLD analysis project Ga0209273, IMG submission 187126) | Marine sediment microbial communities from the Atlantic coast under amendment with organic carbon and nitrate - tdAd47.1 (SPAdes)... | ecosystem: Environmental > Aquatic > Marine > Coastal >...
CTGACGGGCACGATCCGCGCCTACACGGGCGAGGGCCGGTTCACGGACGATGAACTCAAGACCTTCGGCGGCTACGGCGTTTTCCAGGTGGACCGCCTGCAAGATCTGCTGAAGCATATCTGCAACAACGGGTTCGAACACCACGTGGCTGCTACCCGGGCAGGTGTGGCCGGCGTGCTCAAAGAAGCCTTCTCCACCTACATGGGCTGGGACGTATACCACCATGCATGAGTCGTATGCACTCGGCGTGGATTTCGGCACCAACTCGGTGCGGGCGCTGGTCGTGGATACGGCCACCGGCCAAGAGGCAGGCACGTTCGTCGCGCCCTACCCCTCTGGGAGGGACGGTATCATCCTGGACCTGGCCGCACCTGATCTGGCCCGTCAGCACCCGGCCGATTATCTGGAGTGCCTCGAAGTCTGCATAACGGGTGCCATCCAGGATGCCGGGCCCACATTCGATGCCGGGCGCATCGTGGGCATCGGCGTGGATACGACCGGATCGACACCCATCCCGGTCGATGCGGATGGCACGCCGCTCGCGCTGACAGCCGATTTTTCCGACCATCCAGCGGCCATGGCCTGGCTTTGGAAAGACCACACCGCGCACGAAGAGGCGCGGCGTATCACAGAAGCCGCACGCGCATTGCGGCCAGAGTACCTGGGCAAGTGCGGCGGAGTATATTCGAGCGAATGGTTCTGGGCCAAGATCTGGGGAAGCCTGAATCAGGCCCCGGACGTGTTTGATGCGGCGCACACCTGGGTTGAGCATGCCGACTGGATTCCAGCCGTGCTGACCGGCACCACTCACCCGGGCGTCCTCAAGCGCGGGGTGTGCGCCGCGGGCCACAAGGCCTTCTACAGCGATTCGTGGGGTGGCTATCCGGGCGCCGACTTCCTCGCGGCCCTCGACCCGGCCCTCGCACGGTTGGCGGACACGCTTCCGGAGCGTTGCCACCCGGTGAACGAATCTGCGGGTGGACTCACCCAGGAATGGGCCGAGAAGCTCGGTCTCAATGCAGGCATTCCCGTGGCCGTCGGCGCATTCGATGCCCATCTCGGCGCGGTCGGGGCCGGCGTGAGGCCTGGAACGCTCGTCAAGATCATCGGCACCTCCACATGTGACATCACGACCGCGCCGCTTGCCCAAGCCCTACCAGACATTCCCGGGCTCTGCGGCATCGTGCCGGAGTCGGTCCTGCCGGGCCAGTTCGGCCTGGAGGCCGGGCAGTCCGGCGTCGGCGATGTGTTCAACTGGTTCGTGCAGGTCGTTGAGCCCGCAGGAAAGGATCACGAGACGCTCACGAAAGAAGCGGAGTCCCTGAAGCCCGGGCAGAGCGGCCTGATCGCCCTGGACTGGTTCAACGGCAATCGGACGGTCTTGGTCGATCAGCGATTGAGCGGCATGCTGCTGGGCATGACCTTGGCCACGCCACCGGCGCACATCTACCGAGCCCTCATCGAAGCCACGGCGTTCGGCGCCCGCGTCATCATCGACCGATTCGGCGAATTCGGCGTCCCCATCGAACAGGTAGTCAACTGCGGCGGCATCTCGGCCAAGAACACGCTCGTTATGCAGATCTATGCGGACATCCTGAATCGGCCGATGATGCTCTCGCGCAGCACACAGACGTGTGCTTTGGGTTCGGCCATGGCCGGTGCCGTGGTGGCCGGTGTGCACGCCGACTTCGACGCGGCCACGGAGGCCATGACGGGTATCCAGGAGACGGTGTTTCGCCCCATTCCCGAGAACGTGGCCGTCTACGAGACCCTGTTCGGACTGTACAAGCGCCTGCACGATGCCTTTGGCGTCGCGCAGGATCCGGACGATCTGTCCGATGTCATGAAAACACTGCTCGACGTGCGTGACCGCGTGCACCGGCAACTTTCCTGACCAGAACCCCCCGCCCATGACCGCACTCGACTGGATCATCATCGGTGCCTACTTCCTGATCATCGTGGCCATCGTATGGTGGTCGGCCCGGCAGCAGAAGACCTCGACCGACTACTTCCTGGCCGGAAGGGACGTGGGCTGGTTTGCCGTGGGCGCCTCCCTGTTTGCCTCGAACATCGGAAGCGAGCACATCGTGGGCCTGGCCGGAAGCGGCGCGGCCAATGGGATGGCGCAGGCGCACTGGGAGCTGCATGCCTGGATCATGATCATGCTCGCCTGGGTGTTCGTGCCGTTCTACTACCGCGCGGGCGTGTTCACCATGCCCGAATTCCTCGAAAAACGGTTCGACAGCCGCTCGCGCTGGGTCCTCTCCATCGTCTCTCTGGTGGCCTACGTACTCACAAAAGTTTCTGTGACCGTGTACGCCGGCGCCCTGGTCTTCCGAACCCTTCTGCCCGACACATTCGGGACGCCGGACAACGCCTTCTGGGTGGGCGCCTTCGTGACGGTTGTCCTGACCGGGATCTATACGGTGCTCGGTGGGCTGCGTGCGGTCGTCTATACCGAAGTCATGCAGACCGGCCTGTTGCTCATCGGATCGGTCTTCATCACGTTTTTCGGCCTGTCCCAACTCGGGGGCTGGGGCGAACTCAAGATGGTCCTGGCCGACAACGCCGATCAGTTTGCGCTCTGGAGGCCCAATTCGGACCCCAACTTCCCATGGCTCGGGGTGATGATTGCTTCGCCCATCATCGGGATATGGTATTGGTGTACGGACCAGTACATCGTGCAGCGGACCCTCTCGGCGCGCTCGCTCAAGGACGCACGGCGGGGGGCCATCTGGGGCGGCTTCCTGAAGGTCTGGCCCGTGTTCATCTTTCTCGTGCCCGGCATGATCGGATACGCGCTGCAGCAGAAGGGCCTCATTCCCATTCCGACGACGCCGGACGGTCAGGTCATCGGGGACATGGTCTTTCCGACGATGGTGGCCAATCTGCTGCCGGTGGGTCTGCGCGGCCTCGTCGTGGGCGGCCTTCTGAGCGCGCTGATGAGTTCGCTGGCATCGCTCTTCAACTCGTGCGCGACGCTGTTCACCGTCGACATCTACGAAAAACTGCGCCCCGGCAAGCCCGAGCGGACACTCGTCCGGGTGGGCCGCATTGCCACGACGGTCGTGGTGTTCTTCGGTCTCCTGTGGATTCCCATCATGAAGCGTATTTCCGAGGGCAACACGGGGCTGTATGACTACCTGCAGAATGTACAGGGCTTTCTAGCGCCACCCATCACGGCGGTCTTCCTGTTGGGCATCTTCAACAAGCGCATCAACAGCCATGGAGCGTTCTACGGACTGGTGGTGGGCTTCGTGATCGGTATGTTCAAGCTGACCGTGCAGACGATGACCCAGAGCGGCGCCATCGATCCGGGGACCTGGCTGGGCGCCATCGGAGCTTTCAACGGCTACTATTTCTCCGGTGTGCTCTTCCTGTTCTCCGTGGTTCTCATCATCGTGCTCTCCTATACGACGGATGCGCCCGATGAGGCCCGGATCCAGGGACTGACCTTCGGCTCCGTATCAGACGAGCAGAAGGCTGAGAACCGCGCGAGCTGGGGCTGGAAAGACGTCGCCGCTACTGTGGTGGTCCTGGGCCTCGTGCTGGGTGTCTACATCTACTTCAGCGTGTGGTTGTGATGCATCAAAGATCGCTTTCCATCCTGCTGGCCCTTTTGACCCTGGTGGGTTGTTCGCCGTCCACCGACCTCATCGACCACGATGCCGTATTCGCCCGCCACAACTGGTGGGACAGCCGGGATTTCGGGTGGTATGAGGACCGGATTCCGTTCGTGGAGACGCCCGACGCTCAGATCAATGAGGTGTACTACTACCGCTGGGAGGTGATGAAGACGCACCTCACGTATGGCTCAACAGACACGGGGTACCTGTTCACCGAGTTCATGGACCGGCCATTCTGGTCGGGCACGTACGGAGGGATTTCCTGCCCGCTCGGTCATCAACTCTCAGAAGTGCGCTGGCTCAAGGATCCCCGCATCATCGACGATTTCGCGCGCTACTGGATCGACACGGACGGCGCCAAAGAGCGTAATTATTCGAACTGGTACGGGTACGGGATCTGGCACATCCACGAAGCGTGGGGCGATTCGGCGTGGGCCGTTTCCATGCTGCCCTACATGGAGGGGCAGGTCAATGGCTGGATGGAAACCAATTTCGACGCCGATCATGGCCTGTTTTTCAAGAGCGGCCACGACGATGGCATGGAGATCAACATCAACAGCCGGCAGCTGACGGACGATTGGACCGTGGAGGGGTATCGGCCGACCCTCAATTCCTATCTGTACGGGGATCTGATGTCGATGGCGCAGGTGGCCAAACTGGCCGGACATCCCGATCGCTCAGCGCGATATGCCGACCAGGCCCGAGCGCTCAAGCAGCGCGTTCTCGACGAACTGTGGGACCCGGACCGTCAGTTTTTCTTCCATCAGTTCAAGGGCGATCACGCGCCGGGCATCAAGGACAAGAGTCTGACTTATGAAACGGGCCCGCATGCAGGGCATTCGAATGGTCGCGAACTGATCGGCTACGTGCCCTGGCAGTTCCATCTGCCGGATGAGGAGCACGCCGTGGCCTGGCAGTTCTTGATGGACGAAGACCACTTCAAGGCTCCCTTCGGTCCGACGACCGTCAGCCAGTCGGATACGCTGTTCATGCTGACGGAGCGATGCTGCGTCTGGAGTGGTCAGTCCTGGCCCTACGCCACCACGCAGACGCTGGCCGCCCTGGCCAATGTGCTGCAAAGCGGGGTGGATGCGCCCGTTTCGAAGGATGACTATTTCGAAGTCCTGAAGGGGTATACCCGGACCCAGTACAAGGACGGTCGGCCCTACATCGCCGAGTCGGCCAATCCCTATACGGGTTCCTGGTTCGGCAATGACATGCCCAATCACTCGGAGCACTATTCACATTCGGGGTACGTGGACCTGGTGCTGTCAGGTCTGCTGGGCATCATTCCCCGGGCCAACGGGATGCTCTTGGTCAACCCCCTGATTCCGGGCGATTGGGACTGGTTTGCCGCCGAGGGCATGCGCCTGCACGGGCATGACGTGGATGTCATCTGGGACCGGGATGGATCGAAGTACGGACTCGGCGCCGGCCTCCGGGTGCGGGTCGACAACCGGGATGTGGCATCCCGGGAAACGATGGGGCTCCTCGAAGTGCGGCTCCCGGAGGCCGGCGCCTCCATGGCCTCCATGGCCTTCACGCGCCCGCACAACGTGGCCGTCAACAACGGCACGGTCTTCCCTGAAATCACCGCCTCATTCTCCGATCCCAGCCACCCTCCTTTCTGGGCAGCAGATGGTGGGGTGTTCTATCACAAAGTCCCCACAACCCGTTGGACCACCGAAGGCTCACCCAATACAGAAGACTGGATCCAGGTCGACTTTGGCGGTGAGCAGACCATCGAGCGCGTCGTCCTGCATTTCCTGGATGATAGCGAAGGCATTGTGCCACCAACCTTTTACAAGGTCGAACTGTTGCAGGACGGCAAGTGGCAGCCGGCCGATGTACGTTCCCGCATTCCGGGTGAGCCAACTGGGCGTATGGCCAACTCGATTCTGATGGGACCCACAGGAGCGGAAGGCGTCCGGGTGCATTTCGAGCACGCACCGAACGGAAAAACCGGTCTGGCGGAGATAGAAGTGTGGACGCCTGCCGGTGCGCCGGTTCTCCCCCCGGACAGATCACCCACCAATCTGGCCATCAACACCGAAGGCTGGGATTTCCCACGCATGACGGCCTCATTCCCCAATGGCGCCGACGTGAGCGTCCTCCAGGACGGGCAGTTCGGGTTGACCACGTATCAATCCAATCGCTGGATCACTCGCGACTCTCCGAGCGCAACGGACTGGATCCGCATTGATTTCGAAGAGCCGACAACGATTCGCGAGGCCGAAGTCTATCTCTGGGGCAACAGTCCCCGCTACCTGGCCCGGGTTGATTCGACGGTTACTGATCCCGTGGCACTCACGGTAGAAGCCTTGATCGACGACGAGTGGGAGCAGGTCAGCGGATTGTCGGCTTTCCCTGACAAACCGCGTGCCATGGCGCGCAATATCCTTCGATTCGATCCTGTCGAGACGTCCGCCGTGCGCATCCTCTTCACCCATGCTGAGGGCGCGGCCAGCGGTGCCACAGAAATCATCGTTCGCTAACCCCCACCCCCATGCGTCGTCTTCTGCTCCTCCTTCCCTTCCTGCTCATGAGTTGCTCCTCTCCCCAGCCAGAACCCGAACCGGGTGTCCGCTCCCGGACATTCGGAACGCTTTCAGACGGTCAAGAAGTCATGATCTACCAGATCGAGTCACCCACGGGCATGGTGATGGAGGTGACGAACTTTGGCGGCATCATAACGCGGCTGACGGCACCCAACCGGGAAGGGATCTTCGAGGACATCGTCCTGGGATACGACAATCTTGAGGACTACATCGAAGAGACGCCTTACTTCGGGGCCATCATCGGTCGCTACGGCAATCGCATTGCCAACGGACAGTTCGAGCTGGATGGTGAGACCTACACACTGGCGCAGAACAACGGCGAAAACCATCTGCATGGCGGCATCCAGGGCTTCGACAAGGTGCTCTGGGAGGCTGAGCCCTTTTCCATGGGCAACGAGTATGGCCTGACCCTGTCCTACGAAAGCCCAGATGGTGAAGAAGGCTATCCCGGCAATCTTTCGGTCAAGGTCACCTACTTGTTGACAGCCGACAACCGGGTCATTTTCTCGTACCAGGCCACGACAGACAAGGCGACCCCGGTCAACCTGACGCAGCACTCGTACTTCAACCTGGCGGGTCCATCATCCGACAGCATCCTGGATCATGAACTGATGCTGGCTGCCGATCACTTCACGCCGGTGGACGAAGGACTCATTCCGACCGGAGAACTGCGGCCGGTTGACGGAACGCCGTTCGACTTCACGGAGGCCACGCCCATCGGCGCCCGTATAGATCTGGACGATGAGCAGATCGTCAACGGTCTCGGGTACGATCACAACTGGGTGCTCTCCGACATGTCCTCCGAAATGCGCCTGGCGGCCCGCGTGCATGAACCCACGAGCGGGCGGGTGATGGAAGTCATCACAGAGGAGCCTGGCATCCAGTTCTATTCGGGCAATTTCCTCGATGGAACGCTGACCGGGAAGTACGGCAACATCTACGCCTATCGCTCCGGATTCTGCCTCGAAACGCAGCATTTCCCGGATTCGCCCAACCAGTCCACCTTCCCCTCGACCATCCTGCGACCGGGCGAGACGTACCAGACCCGCACGATTTACGCGTTTTCTACGGACGCCGACTGATCGGATTCCAGGTCCCGGAATGGGTGCCAGCCTGAACGAACCGTCAGGCTGAACGCCACTCCACTCCAGATTTCTCTTGCGCAGGGAGCAACTTTGTCCTACTATTGCTGTCGTACTATCACAGTAGTAGTTAAATACCGAGTCCATTCTCCGGTCAAGACATGGCAAAACGCTCATTCAAGCGCCTCGGCGAACGCGAACTCGAGATCCTGAATACCATCTGGGAACTGGGAACGGCGTCGGTGGCCGATGTGCACGGCATTCTCTCCGAATCCGAAGACATCGCCTACACCACGGTCATGACGACCATGAAGAAGTTGGCCGACAAGGGCTATCTGACCTTCGATCAGGCCGACAAGAAGTATGTCTATCGCGCCCAGATCAAGCCGGGCGAAGTACGCCGCGGCCTTCTGACCGACCTGATCAGTTCGGCTTTTCGCGGCTCTCCCCTCTCGCTCGTCCGCACACTCGTTCAGGACGAATCCCTGTCCGACGAAGAACGCGAAGAAATCCGCCGCCTCATCGAAGGCCTGGACGGTAGCGATGGCGGAGGTGCGTCATGATGGATCTGTATCAACTAGGTGTGGACGCGGTCAACCTGTTCTGGGGGCCGGTATTGGTGTGGTCGGCGTGTGCCTTTGTGTGCATGGCGGTCATCCGTCTGATTCCTGCACGCTACCCCCAACTCCACATGGATGGAGCCGTCGGGCTCCTGCTCGCCCTGCCGCTGGCCCTGGGTGCTGCGATCCTGATTCCGGAATCCACGGCGACCTTCTTGCCGGTCCTGGACATCATTCCGGCCACATCTGCCTCTTCCGGGTCGGGTGGCGAGGCAGCCGTACTTCAACAGGCGGCAGCATTCTCGATGCCCTGGCTCGAAATCATGGGCGCGTTGACGCTGATTGCAGCACTGGCATCAGCCATGGCATTGCTCCGGCTCGGCCACGCATGGTACCGGCTCCATCGACTGATTGCCCGCTCTGCGCCCATCGCACGGGGCTCCCGCGATGTCCGCATATCGGCTGACATTTCCGTGGCTTTTTCCGCGGGGCTGGTCCGGCCTGTCATCGTGCTCCCGGCGGGCATATCCCGGGAGGATCGCGAAACCATCATCCGGCACGAAGAAGCCCACCTGGCGCACGGCGACTTGTGGCGGACTTGGGTGGCGTCCCTGGTCAAGGCGATGTTCGTCTTTCATCCCTTGGTGCATCTGCTGGATCGACAGTTCCAGTTGCAATCCGAAATCTGCTGCGACCACCGGGTCATTCAACAGACGCCCCGTTCGGCGTCCGCCTATGCGTCCCTGCTGCTCAGGCAAGTACCTCCTCCCCGGCGGCTTGCCCCGGCACTACCCCTTGTGTCCACCCCATCACAACTCAAGAAACGAATCCAAGCCATGAAGAATCCCACCGTGAATCTGTTGTCCCGGACCCGCCTGATGGCGTGGATGGTCGGCATCACCCTTTCCATTGGCCTGCTGGCGGGCTGCAGCGACATGCAGGTCGGCCCAACGGAAGCCGACATCCCGGATGTCACAAACGAAGCCTACGACCTTGTCATGGACCTTCCGGCCTACAAGGGCAACGGGACGGACGAAGTGTTTGTCATCGTGGAGGAAGCCCCGATCCTGCTCGGCGGGCTCGCGGAGTTGCAGCGACGGATCAAGTATCCCGAGCGTGCCGAACAGGCAGGTGTTCAGGGAAGGGTGTTCCTGCAGTTTATTGTCGATCAGGAAGGAAATGTCAGGGATCCGCAAGTGACCCGCGGCATTGGTGCCGGAGCCGATGAAGAGGCGCTGCGCGTGCTTCAGACCATGAAGTTCGTTCCGGGCGTGCAGCGTGGCCAGCGCGTGCGGGTCAAGATGAGCCTGCCCGTCACGTTCCGGCTCGACGACGACCACCCGAATGCTTCTCCAATGCCGCCTCCGCCACCGGTCGTGTCCAAAGAGCAGATAGACGCTGTTGAGGTTTATGAGTCCATCTCTGACGTACCGTTCGATTGGATTCTCGTAGCATCTACGAAGCAACACCCTGATCGCAACATGCCCATTGAGTCTTTCAGGGGGATGGCAGCCATCAACGGTGGAACAGCCATCGTCAAAGGTGGGTCGGGTTTTGAGAATGTGCAGGACGAGCGCCTTCGGGAACTCCTGTCCGATCCAACATCCATTGCCATCATCAAGTCCCGTTGATGCATCGAGAGATGTTGCTGTGACCGACTTGGCCGCGGATTTGTCGGGTGTTGACCGCTGCCATGCTCTTTGAATGGAGCAGTGGGCTGGCGGTTTTGACCTCGATGGCTGAAAGCCACAAAGCCGGAATCAGAACATCGACGTCTATCTCAGTGACTGCGTGGGAATGATCGAGAACACGTTCTCGGCGTACTCATTCCGCTCGTAGAACAGCCCCACGTCTCCGTCCGGCAGTGCCGCGGCGGAGACGTATGCTGCTGAGCCGTCGTGGATGACGGTGCCCGGGGACCACGTCAAGCCGTCATCTGTGCTCAAGCGCATGACCAGATTGCGCCGTTCGGCAGGGTGGTTGGCGCCCACGTACAGAAGTCCCTCTTCGGTTTGGATCAGACTCGCGTTCACGGCCGGATCCACCAGCGCAGAATCAGGGCGGGAGTCCCATGTCTGCCCCCTGTCCTTCGATACGTGTACCCAGCGGTGGCCGGCATTCGCCACTCGGCTGTTGACCATCCATCGCCCATTATTGAACGCAACGATCTTTGACTCGTCTCCCGGGGTCACGGGTGATGGTGCCAGGGACCACGACGCACCAGCGTCTTCACTCATCAACACGAATACCCCGCGCTGCAGGTTCACGACGGTATGCAACAAGGTCCCGTCGGGTGCCTGCGTGCCGTGACCCGACGTGATGAACTTGAAATCCGATCGCCAATCCACGGGTGCCACTTCATCCGTGATGTCCCGGGGGGCACTCCATGACGCACCGGCATCGTCGGAGTGGATGATGTGGAACCGGTACTCCCCGGGCGCCTCGTCGTGGTCCATGACATTGACGAGCATGAAGACGCGTCCCCGTTCGTGATCCACAATGAACGAAGCGTCGGATGCGGCGATGCCGTCGGGATAGTCGAAAACGCGCGCCGGGTCACTCCAGGAAAATCCACCATCCATGCTGCGACGCAGCAGGATGTTGATGTCCCGGCTGTGGCGAAGATCGCCGCACGAAGGCACGCGCTCGTCGATGGCCGCGAGCAGCACGCCGTTCACCGTTTCCAGCGCCGGAATGCGATAACATGCGACACTTCCGTCATCGGGCGTTGCAAAAAGAATGGTTTCGGGCACAGGGTCGCCTACGCCCGGATCGTCCGGCGATGGGCACCCCTGCCACACGAAGACCCCGAGCATGGCCAGGGTTAGAACGCCGCGCAACGCGGCCTTATTCGAAAGCATGCTCACTGATTTTCCAGATCTTGCCTGAGCGGACAACAGTCATTCCCTCGGGCTCCTGCAGCGCCGTCAGGACCATGACGCCAGCCACCCATTCGGCGGGAATGGTTCGCCACATCTTCGGAAGCCACGAAAAGGCGCGTTGGGCCCAGTCCTCGGCGGGCCGCTCATCGCCGGGGCGGTGGCCCCCCAGCACAGAGGGCCGGAACGTGGCAAACGAGGGGAATTTCATGAGCCGGATGTCTTCTTCCAGCTGTCCCTTCATGCGGCTGTACTGGTTGGAGCTCTCGTAATCCGCACCGATCGACGAGCACACCGAGATGTGCCGGACGCCGAGCGCCTTGAGTCGCTGAGCGTACAGCCGCGGCATGCGCACGTCGATCTCCCACTGGGCGTTCAGTCCCCCCGCCTTTTTTTTGGTTGTGCCGAAAGCGATGAAACCATGGTCCAATGGCACGGGCGATTCCCAGTCCGATGCGCCTTCGGCATCAAAAGGGACCTCGATCACCTTGTCCGATCCTACACCTGTAGGACGCCTGACCGGCGCAACGATGTGCTCGTAGTCCGGGGACTTCAACAGGAACTCCAGGATGTGTCCACCGACCAGGCCGGTGGCGCCAAGGAGGAAAGCGTTCATGTCCTGCGCTCACCATCGGTGAGGAATAGTTCAGCGTGCTGCCGCATCAATGCCGGATAGTGGGCCTGCACCTGCACGCCGCCAGGGTAGCGTGTCGATTCGGATCCGAAAACATTACCAGCGCGGACGGCTGTTTCCAGATCGCGCATGCGGAGCCATGAAGTCAGGAAGCCAACGGCAAAGTTGTCTCCGGCGCCAGTCGTTTCGAGCACATCCACGGCCCGCTCGGGAAGGTCGAAGGTCTGGGGCCCGGTATAGGCGATGGCACCACGGTTTCCCTGTTTGACGACCACCACGTCGGCAATCTGTCCGAGCGTCGGCGAGCCGGGGGGCAAGTCGATGCGCAGGTCGCCGGCTTCCTGGTCATTGAGGAACAGGAAGTCCACACCGCCCAGCACTTCGAGGCGGGCAAGCGGATGATCCACGTCGGGTCCGGGTCCGGCGGGATCGAGGGACAGGGTTGTACCGGCAGCGCGCAGCCGAGGAAAGATGTCGACGAGTTTCTCCGTCAGACCAGGCAGATACGGATGATAACAGACGTGAACATGCGCGGGGGGCTCATCCAGGATGCGATCGAGGGCTTCCCAATCCGAAACCGGGTTGGGTACGGAGATGAATCCGCGATCGCCCTCTTTCGAGAACGCAACGGAAAGGCCTGTCGATTCGGAGCGGTCATCGGCGCAATTCATCAGGCGGACGCCGGTTTTCTTGGACGTGTCGCGTAACCAGTGTCCGAACAGGTCATCGCCCACGTTGGCGTAGAGGTCGGTAGGCCATCCAACGCGGGCCAGGCCAAGAGCCACGATGGCTGCGCTGCCGCCGGGTTCGATGGAGTACACGTCCGAAACGGTGTCGTATCCCACACGGGGGAGAGCGTTCACCTCACCGAGGATGACATCGATGTTGAAATCCCCGATAACGGCAAGGCGTGGTGGTTCGGAGGCGGGTGGCATTGTGCTAGCGAAGTGCTCAGAGGGTGCGCACGGGGTCCGGACAGGCGTGTGGCCAACAGAGGAAAGAAGCGCTCAGTACCAATGCAGGATACGGACCGCAAGGGTGAAGCACACCCCATCAGGCATCAAAGGGATCGGGATCCGCGGCGCGGGCGCATATCGCGCCCACAAACCACCTCACAATGAAAAGCCCCGACCGGAATATCCGGTCGGGGCTTTCGATAGGCAATTTGGTGGGAGATACTAGACTCGAACTAGTGACCCCCTGTTTGTAAGACAGGTGCTCTAACCAACTGAGCTAATCTCCCGGTTGTTCTGAAGGGTCCGAACCGACGCGCAGACTGCTTTCAGAGCCCGCAATATTACGCTGACTTTTTATGAATGTCAATCCGTCCGGTTGAAGTCAGGCTTACTTGTCGTATCTTCACCATTCTGTGTCCTTGCGCCGCGAACCCCCTTTCGCGACTCCCGTAAAGCGCCGGGTCACAAACCATATTGATGCGTCGACGTCCGCGCCCGTTTCGCGTGAACATCGACAACCCACCCTCAGATCCTGGCCAGGACAAACATCTTTTAGGACAATGAAACGCACCTATCAACCGAGCCGTCGCAAGCGCGCCAACAAGCACGGATTCCGCTCCCGCATGGCAACCAAGAACGGCCGCCGCGTACTCTCCCGTCGTCGCGCCAAAGGCAGAAAGAACCTGACGGTCAGCGACACGAAGAGCGGAAAGTAATCGACGGTATGGGCGCAGCCCGACCCCCTTCCCGATCCGACTCGGCTCGATTTCCGCTGTCACGTCGTTTGAAACGCCGGCGTCTCATCGAGCCGCTGTTTGACCGACAGGATCCGGAAAGCCGTTCTGTTTTGAGCGGAAGCATCCGCATCCTGTACCGGTTCGTGTCGCCTGATACGCTGGAAGTCCCCTTCCAGGTCGGTGTGGCCGTTGGACGTTCCAGAGGCAGTGCTCCTCGGCGCAATCGCGTGAAACGAATCATCCGCGACGCGCTTCGGCACAATCAGGATCGCCTTGAGTACTCTGCCCACGCATCCGGAATGGCCCTTACGGCCATGTTTCTCTTCCAGGGACGGGATCAGGATGGCGATGCCATCCGTGCAGATCTCAATGCTGCGCTCGACAAACTCGAAGAGCGAACCGGGGGACTGCAGGGCTGAGTGGAACCGCATCAGGGTCCTCCCGTACCGCCTTTCCGTATTGTGACGTGACGTCCCCCGCTCCACCCATCTCCCGACGCGAGGCCCCGATTGGATAGAAACGTTCTCACAGCAACGGTGCTGATCGCCATCATCATGGTGGTGTGGCTGACCTGGCTGGCACCGGCCCCTCCCCCGCCCGGCGACGACCAGGCGGTTGCTTCGGATACCACGACGGAAGAAGTCGATTCTGGGGAATTCGTTGAGCAGGGCGATCCCGATGTGGGATCCGTTCAGATCCTGGCCGAAGACGACAGCACGTTCGTTCCCGGTCAGGGCGGCGAAGTTCGGAGCGTTACGGTGGAGAACAATCTCTACCGCGCGGTGCTTTCCACGCAGGGTGGAACGTTCACCTCCTTTGAACTCAAGGAGTACACGGTGGCCGGCGCCGAACGTCTTGTCCAACTCGTGGACTCCACCAAGGGCGGTGCCCTGGGTCTGCTGTTCACGTCGCCCGGCAGCCGCAATTACGATTCGCGGGCCTTCGTTTTTGATACGAACACCCGCCAGGAGTCCATTCAGGTCGGCGATGCGCCGGCTACGCTTTCCTTTTCAGCCAATGTGGGTGGCGGTCAGATCATCCTGACCTACACGTTCAACCCCGATTCCTACGAGATCGGCCTGGAGGTCGATCAACCGGGCGCATCGTCCTTCTCCACGCGTGAAGGGTACGAGTTGGTCTGGAATGGCGGCATTCCTTTCTCCGAACTCGATCACGAAACCTCGTCGCAGAACACGGGCGCATTTGCGCGCACGGGCGGCTCCGTTGAAGATGTCCTGCTGAATTCCGATCCGTACGATGAGCTTTCATTGCGCGGCGAAGTGGACTGGGTAGCCGTCAAGAACAAGTATTTCACCGTCGTCATGATGCCGCAGCAGCCCACGCGCGGCGCAGAGCTGATCGGTGAGCGTTTCGGAGAAGTATCGAATGCCTACGGTCGGCATGACTATCTGGCCAGCCTCCTGATGCCGGCAGCCACCGCCGAGTCGGACACGTACACGATGTACATGGGGCCGATGATCTATGGCAACCTCAACGATTACGACCTGGATCTCTATAACATGGTCGATTTCGGGTGGGATTTCTTCGAGATCATCACCAGGCCCCTGGCCCGTTTCATCTTCATTCCGGCCTTCACCTATCTCGGCACGATCATGCCGTACGGATGGGTGATCATCGTTCTGGCCTTCCTGATCAAGCTGGTTCTCTATCCGCTCACGAAGACCTCCTTCAAGAGTATGGCCAAGATGCGCGAATTGCAGCCGCGCATGGAAGTGATCAAGGAGAAGTATGCGGACAACCCGCAGAAGCAGCAGGAGGCCATGATGAAGATGTACAAGGAGACGGGGGTCAATCCGCTGGGCGGTTGTCTACCCATGCTCCTGCAGTACCCGGTCATCATTGCCCTGTGGCAGTTCCTGCCACAGGCCATCGAACTCAGGCAGCAGGGCTTCCTGTGGGCGCAGGACCTTTCGGCGCCGGATGTCATTCTGAGCCTGCCGTTCTCGATTCCGATGTACGGTGATGCCGTCGCAGGCTTCACGCTGTTGATGGGTATCTCGATGGTCTTCCAGATGAAGCTCTCGATGACCAACCAGAACAACGCGCAGGCCAAGATCTTCACGTACGTCTTCCCGGTGATGATCTTCCTGATCTTCAACCGCCTCGCTGCCGGTCTGAACCTGTACTACCTCTGCTACAACGTGCTCACGGCAGCCCAGCAGAAGGTCATCAACAAGCAGATCCACGAGCATCCCGAGGAACTCGAGCCGCAGAAAAAGGAAAAGAAGAAGCCGGCCGCGCAACTGGGTCGCAAGAAGGACAAGAATCGCGGGGCCATTACCGGCAAGCCCAAGCCGCGTCGCTGATCCCGATCCATGACGGCCAGCGCGGGAGATAGCGTCCACGATACGATCGTCGCCCGCGCCACGCCGCGCGGGGCGTCCGCGCTGAGCATCGTCCGTTTGTCGGGGCCACAGGCCATTTCCATTGTCGACGGCGTATTTCCCTCGAAAGAACTGGCCATTCAGGCTTCCCACACGGCCCACGTGGGCTACATCGGTCGAGAGGGTGCGTGGATCGATCAGGTGGTGTGCACCCTGTTCAAGGCTCCCAATTCGGCCACCGGTGAGGATATCGTCGAAATCTCCTGTCACGGTGGCGATGTGGCGTCGGATGCCCTCATCCGGCTGCTCGTGGAGGAAGGCGCCCGCATGGCGGGTCCGGGCGAGTTCACGCTTCGGTCCTTCATGAACGGAAAGGTCGATCTGGCACAGGCCGAGGCTATCGGGGAGCTCATCCACGCGCAAAGCCGGCGCGCTGGACGCATATCGTTGGCCCATTTGAAGGGCCGCTATTCAGAAGAGCTCTCCCGCATCCGGGAAGATCTCTTGCAGTTGGTGTCGCTCCTGGAATTGGAGCTGGACTTCAGCGAGGAGGATGTCGCGTTTGCCGATCGTTCCCGGCTGGAGTCCCTCCTTCGCGCGGCCGCGGACCGCCTGAACGTGCTGACCGGTTCCTTCCGATTCGGCCGTGCCCTGCACGATGGCGTGCGGGTCGTGATCGTCGGCAAGCCGAATGCGGGAAAGTCCACCCTCATGAACGCGCTGTTGGGCCACGATCGCGTCATTGTCAGCGAAACGCCGGGTACCACGCGGGACGAAGTAGAGAGCCATCTCGAGTATCAGGGCATTCGCTTCACGTTTGTCGATACGGCTGGGCGCAGGGAAACGGAGGACAGTATCGAGGCCGAAGGGGTGCGTCGCAGCCGCGCCGCCGAGCAAGGAGCTGACCTCGTGCTTCATCTTGTGGATTTGACGGACCCGTCTGCCCAGGACGTTGTCACGTTGGATTCGATGGCTGATGCCGACACGCCCCGACTCGTGGTGGGAAACAAGGCCGACCTGGTCTCGGGTACCTTGCAAGCCGGGACGACGCTCCGTATTTCGGCGGAAGAGATGCGTTCCGGCCACACGTCCGTCGAGCCGCTGATGGAACGCGTGTTTGCAATGACCGTCGGCTCGGATGCCGTCGGCGAAGAGCATCAGGTAGTAACGAGTCAGCGCCAACAGGAGCATATACGTGCTGCCCAATCTGCCATCGCTCGCGTCGGCGAGGTGTTGGCTTCGGGAGGCTCAGGCGACATGATTTCGTCCGATGTCCGGCTGGTCATTGATGAGATCGGCGCCATAACGGGAGAAGTCACGAATGAAGACATTCTGGATCGCATTTTCTCGCAGTTCTGTATTGGTAAGTAAATCTATAAAGCAAAGGGAGACAACGACATACAGGCAATGAACAGGTCAGGATACGACATCATCGTGGTGGGAGGCGGACACGCCGGAAGCGAAGCGGCGGCGGCAGCAGCCCGCATGGGCGCCCGTACGCTCCTCATCACCATGAGCCTGGAAGCCATTGGTCGTATGTCCTGCAATCCGGCTATTGGCGGAATCGGTAAAGGCCAGATTGCAAGAGAGATTGATGCGCTGGGTGGTCTTATGGGACGGGCCACGGACCAGTCGGGACTGCAGTTCAGGATGTTGAACCGCAGCAAGGGTCCTGCGGTCTGGTCTCCCCGCGCGCAGTGTGATCGTTTCATGTACGCCTCCGCCGTTCGGCGCATGCTCGAGGCAGAGCCCAACCTGTTCATGCGATCCGACATGGCGGTGGATCTCCTGACCGATGGTGACCGGGTTGCCGGGGTCATCACGCAGCTGGGTGTCGAGATTCGTTCAAAGGCTGTCATCCTTACGAGCGGCACGTTCATGAATGGACAGATCCATATTGGAGACAAGTCCTACGGTGGCGGCCGCATGGGCGAAGGGGCATCGAAAGGGTTGACCGGAGCACTTCACCGTTTGGGCTTCGAATCCGGTCGCTTGAAGACAGGTACCCCTCCCCGTCTGGATGGCCGAACGATTGACTATTCCCGCCTGGAAGAGCAGGTAGGAGACAGCGATCCCTCTCCCTTCAGTTACATGACGGATCGCTTGCCCGAAAAGCAGCTCAGTTGCTGGATTACGTTTACCGACCCGGATGTCCATGACATCCTGCGCACCGGGTTCGATCGCAGTCCCATGTTTGTGGGGCGCATCCAGGGTACGGGCCCGCGTTACTGTCCGTCGATAGAAGACAAGATTGACCGGTTTGCGGACAAGGATCGCCACCAGATCTTCCTCGAACCGGAGGGTTGGAACACGCACGAGGTCTACGTAAACGGATTCTCTACCAGCCTTCCGGAAGAAGTACAGATGGAAGCCATTCGCCGCGTACCAGGACTCGAAGAAGTCCACATGCTGCGTCCCGGGTATGCGATCGAGTACGATTATTTTCCGCCCTACCAGCTTCGGTATTCGCTCGAGACCAAGCACGTGAGAGGCCTCTTTTTTGCGGGTCAGATCAATGGAACGACGGGATACGAAGAGGCCGGTGCGCAGGGATTGATTGCTGGCACGAATGCAGCCAGATACGTTGAGGAACAGGAACAATTGGTGCTGAAGCGTTCCGAGGCATACATCGGCGTCCTGATCGACGATCTGGTGGCCAAAGGCACGGATGAGCCCTATCGGATGTTTACTTCGCGCGCCGAGCACCGAATGATGCTGAGGCAGGACAACGCCGACGAAAGGCTTACGGAGATTGGGTACGGAGTTGGACTCGTGTCCGAAGCGCGTATGC